>Ga0138256_10008478_pt1 | contig 10786 bp, 5 predicted proteins | sample KNB2016incub_MG_FD_105486 | JGI IMG/M metagenome (GOLD analysis project Ga0138256, IMG submission 105486) | Active sludge microbial communities from wastewater in Klosterneuburg, Austria - KNB2014incub_MG | ecosystem: Engineered > WWTP > Activated sludge > Unclassified | place: Austria... | reverse complement strand
TCGTGGTCGGGTTGTACCTGTGGCTGGGGCGCCCGGACCTGCTCGGCGGACCGGGCGTGCAGCCAGCGGAGCCGCAAGCGGAGGGCACCGGTGCGGGCGCGATGGACGCAGCAATTGCCGGACTGGAGTCACGTCTCGCCCAGGGACAGGGGAGCGAGGCCGACTGGAACCTGCTGGCGCAGTCTTACGAGTTCCTCGGGCGCAGCGCGGACGCCGGACTGGCACGCAGCAGGCAGTTGCCGGCGAAGCGCATGGCGCTGACCACGCCCGCCGCGTCCGCGGCGGTCGCACCGGACGCGGCGGCCCTCAGACTGATCCATGAGGCGAACGTCGCGCGGCGCGCACGCAAGCATGCCGCGGCGCGCGACGCTTATGTCAAGCTGGTGGCGCGTGGTGCGATGACGGCCGACACCTGGGCCGACTACGCCGATGTGACCGCCTCGTTGCGGGGCGGGTCACTGGCCGGCGAGGCCGGAACGTTTATCGCCAAGGCGCTCGAACTCGATCCGCGCCATGCCAAGGCCTTGTGGTTGCAAGGCAGCCTGCTGCACGAGACGGGTCGCTACCCGGAGGCGGTCGCGGTCTGGGAGCGGCTCGCCTCGGTGCTCGACCCCGGGTCCTCGGATGCCAGGCTGGTGGCCGCCAACATCGCCGAGGATCGCCGGCTTGGCGGCAGCGCCTCCGGCCGCGCGTCCTCCACCGACAAGCCGGCTGCCAGGGCAGCCCCGGTGGTGGTCAGCGGCGAAGTCGTCCTCGCCGAGGCGCTGAAATCCCGGGTCGCGGCGGGACAGACGGTGTTCATCTACGCCAGGGCCGCGGGCCAGCCCGGTCCGCCGCTGGCCGCGCTGCGCACGACGACCGCCGCATGGCCGCTGCGCTTCCGGCTCGATGACTCGCTGTCGATGATGCCAGAACGGCCGCTATCGGCCGCGGGCACGCTCATCATCGAGGCGCGCATCTCGCGGAGCGGTGAGGCGAGGGCCATGGCCGGCGACCTGCAGGGCACGAGCGGCGCCGTCGATCCGAAGAGCGGCACGCCGCTGCGCCTCCTTATCGATCGCGTCGTGAACTGATGGGAAATTCCCCGCCATGATGACCGCCATTGCCCGGCACTGCACAGCGGCCCGCGCCTTCGGGCTCGCGACGCTGCTGGTGGTGCTATGGGGCTGGCAGGCGCAGCTCGGGCGCTTCATGACGCCCGAGCGCGGCCTGGGCTACGTCCTGGGCATCGTCGGCGGCTGTTCGATGGTGCTGTTGCTGCTCTATCCCGCGCGCAAGCGTGTGCGCTGGTTGAACTTCCTCGGCAGCATTCCCGAGTGGTTCCAGCTGCACATGGTGCTGGGCGTCGTCGGACCGGTCTGCATCCTCTTCCATGCGAACTTCAGTCTCGGCGCGGCCAACAGCAATGTCGCGCTGTTCTGCATGCTGGCCGTGGTCGGCAGTGGTGTCGTCGGGCGCTACTTCTATACGCGCCTGCATGCCCGGCTCGACGGACGACAGGCCAGCCTCGTCGAGCTGCAGAGCATCGCCGATACGCTCACACGCCAGGTCAGTGTGGTTGCCGTGCTGCCGGACCTGCTGGTCGCGATCGATGCCGAGGAGAAGCGTCTGCTCGAACCAGCACACGGCCCGATCGGGCGCTTGCTGCACGTATTTGCCGTGGGGGTCCGCGCGAGCTTCGCTCGCTGGCGGCTGCGCCGGCGGATCAGCCGCGCGGTCATCGAGTCGGCCCGCAAATCGCCGGCGATCGCGCAGAATGCCGAGCGACTGCGGATCACGGCCATGCGTTATGCCGACAAGCGCCTCGATGCCAGTCGTCGCGTGGCCGAATTCCGCGTCTACACGCGCCTGTTCGGGCTGTGGCATGTGCTGCACGTGCCGCTGCTGATCATGCTGGTGATCGCCGGGGTCGTGCACGTGATCTCGGTGCAGATCTACTGAGCCCGGCGAACTGGTGAAGCGATGCCAGTCAGGGCAAGGACCGGGTGGCTGGGCGTGACGCTGCTGTCCACATTGGCGGCGATCGGCGGCGCGACGGCGCGGGCAGCCGGCGTCGAAACGCTGTTGATGCCGGGCAAGGTCACCCAGGCGCACGCCAAGTACGAGACCGAGTGCAGCCAGTGCCACGACCGCTCGGACCGCAGCGCGCAGAGCCGCCTGTGTGCCGATTGCCATGAGGAAATTGCTGTCGACATCAGCGGCAGGCGTGGCTACCACGGGCGCATGGCGAATGCCGGCGGTGGGCAGTGCCGCGCCTGCCACAGCGAACACGGCGGGCGCGACAGCGACATCGTCCAGCTCGACACGGCGCAGTTCGACCACGCGCTCACTGACTTTGCGCTCGAGGGTGCGCATCGCACGCTCGCCTGCGCCGCTTGCCACAAGAGCGGTGAAGCCTGGAGCAAGGCGTCCGCTACCTGCGGGGCCTGCCACAAGGACGACGATCGGCACCAGGGCCAGCTCGGGCAGCAGTGCGTCGACTGCCACGAGCAGGGCGGCTGGACGGCGGCGCGCTACGATCATGGCAAGACGCGGTTCGCGCTGACTGGCGCGCACCAGCGGACCGCCTGCAACGCCTGCCACCTCGGTGGACACTACAAGGATGAGCCGCGAAGCTGCGTCGGCTGCCATGCCACCGACGACGCGCACCGTGGTTCGCGCGGCGAGGACTGTGGCAAGTGCCACACGACCAGCGACTGGAAGACGGCCCGGTTCGACCACGAGAAGGAGGCCGACTTCCCGCTGCTGGGCCGCCACGCGAAGCTCGACTGTTCCACCTGCCACCGCAGCGGCGACTTCAAGGACGAACTGCCCAGGGAGTGTCACGGCTGCCACAAGGCGGACGATGCGCACGCGGCGCGCCTGGGCGTGAAGTGCGAGACCTGCCACGGCAATGAACAATGGAAGCCGGTCGACTACGATCACGCCGTCAAGGCCAAGTTCGCGCTCATCGGCGTGCACGCCAAGCTCGGCTGCCATGTCTGCCATTCCGCCGTCGTCGAGCAGCAGAAACTCAAGAGCGACTGCGCCGCCTGCCATCGGGCCCACGAGCCGCACGGTGGTTCGCTGCAGGAGGGTTGCGATGCCTGCCACGGCCAGCAGGACTGGCACAGCGACCTGGTGTTCGACCATGAACTCACGGATTTCCCGCTGCTTGGCCTGCACGCCGTGGCCAGTTGTGCGCAGTGCCATCGCACGCTGGAATTCGCGCGCACGCCCGGTACCTGCAACGACTGCCATCGGCATGACGATGTGCACCAGGGCGGTCTCGGAGAGAAGTGCGAGAGCTGCCACACGCCCAACGGCTGGGGTATCTGGGAGTTCGATCATGCGAAGCAGGCCCGCTTCGCGCTGACCGGCGCCCACGCCAAACTGCAGTGCGCCGGCTGTCATCGCGAGGCGCCCGGCTCGCAGAAGATGCGGCGCGACTGCATCAGCTGCCATCGCCAGGACGATCGCCACCTGGGCGCCTATGGGCCGCGGTGCGAGCGCTGCCACACGAGCTGGACCTTCAAGGGCGCGCGGGTGCAGTAGGAGGGCGCATGCGGACACCGACACTGCGATTCCTGCTGTCGCCGCCGTGCCTGGTGCTGCTCGTGCTCGCGCTGGTGCTGCCGGCTGCGCATGCCGCGACCGTCCCGTCGATCACGCTGAAGTTCGACCACAGCACGACCGGCTTCGAGCTCGATGGTGCGCACCGCGACCAGCCGTGCGAATCCTGCCACGTCGAGGCCGTGTTCCAGGGCACGCCGCGCGACTGCGCCGCCTGCCACAGCCGCGGCACACGCTACAACGCGACGCCGAAGCCCGTCACCCACGTGCTCAGCAGCGAGAACTGCGCGGCCTGCCACACCACGACCGCCTATCTGCCGGTCGTGCACTTCGAACACGCCGAAGTGCGCGGCAGTTGCACCAGCTGCCACGACGGCGTGCACGCTGCAGGCAAGCCCGCGGGCCACGTGCCCACCACGCAGCCCTGCGAGAGCTGCCATTCCACGGTGGCGTGGCAACCGGCGGGCTTCGACCACTCCGGCATCACCGGCGGCTGCATCGGCTGCCACGACGGCCAGACTGCCACCGGCAAGGGCCAGGGCCACATCGCCAGCAGCACCGCCTGCGAGAGCTGTCACAGCACGCTCTACTGGCAGCCGGCGCAGCAGGTCGACCATGCGCAGGTGAGCGGCAGCTGCTTCTCCTGCCACAGTGGTACGGTGGCGATCAGCGGCGGCACGATCAGCGGCAAGTCGGCCAACCACATCCCGGCGGACAACGCCTGCGAGACCTGCCACGTCTCGACCACCACCTGGTCGCAGGTGAGCTTCAGCCATGCCGGCCTCGCGGCCACGTGCCAGGCGTGCCACGACGGCGCGCACGGCGCCATCCGGGGCAAGAACGATACGCATGTGCCCACGACCAACAGCTGCGAGTCCTGCCACAACACCAGCACCTGGCGGCCGGCCGTGACGGTGGATCATGCGCAGGTGGTCGGGACCTGCTTCAACTGCCACAACGGCAGCGTGAGCATCGGCAGCGGAGCCGTCTCGGCCAAGCCGGCCACGCACCCGCCGACCAGCAACAACTGCGAGAACTGCCACGCGACCAGCGCCTGGACGCCGGCGAACGTCAGCCACGAAGGCATCACCGGCGCCTGCTCGAGCTGCCACAACGGCGCCGGTGCCACGGGCAAGAGCCCGACGCACATGACGACGACGGACCGCTGCGAGAGCTGCCACAGTGTCGTGAGCTGGGTGCCGTCCGATCGCGTCGATCACACGCAGACCCTTGGCAGCTGCGTCGCCTGCCACGGCGGCACGCTGTCGATCAGCACTGGCAGCGTGACCGCCAGGCCCGCCACGCATATCGCCAGCTCCAACGCCTGCGAGAGCTGCCACGTGACCGCCGTGTGGAAGCCGGTGACGCGGGTCGACCACACGCAGGTGACGGGCCGCTGCTCCTCGTGCCACAGCGGCACGATCACCCTCAGCACCGGCGTCATCGCCGGCAAGCCGGCCGGCCACGTCGTGACCAGCCAGGAATGCGACGCCTGCCATACGACGGCCGCCTGGACGCCGGCCAACTTCAATCACAACGGCATCACCGGCACTTGCGTCAGCTGCCACAACGGCAGCAACGCCACGGGCAAGAACCCGACGCACATGCTGACCAGTGACACCTGCGAGTCCTGCCACAGCACTGTGGTGTGGAGGCCTGCCGACCGGACCGACCACGCGCAGATCCCGGCCGCCGTTTCCGGAAGCTGCACCGGCTGCCATAACGGTACCTTGTCGATCAGCACCGGAACGGTCACGGGCAAGCCGACGGACGCCATCCACCAGAATGTGACGCAGGAGTGCGGCAGCTGCCACACGACGCTCGCCTGGACGCCGGCAGCCTTCGATCACACGGGCGTCGCCAGCGGCTGCAGCAGCTGTCACAACGGCACGGCGGCGACGGGCAAGACGCCGACGCACATCGCGACCGGCAGTACGTGCGAGAGTTGCCACAACACGGTGACCTGGAGGCCGGCCACGGGCGTGGATCACGCGCAGGTCAGCGGCACCTGCCACTCCTGCCACAGCGGCTCGCTGACCCTCAGCACCGGGACGGTGACCGGCAAGTCGCCGACGCACATCGCCAGCAGCAACGCCTGCGAGAACTGCCACGGCACGGGCACCTGGACGCCGGCGACAGCGGTCGATCATGCGCAAGTGACGGGCACCTGCGTCTCCTGCCACGGCGGCTCGCTCACGCTCAGCACCGGGACGGTGAGCGGCAAGGCGTCCACGCACATCGCCAGCAGCAACGCCTGCGGGAATTGCCATGTCACGACGGCGTGGACGCCGTCCACTACGGTCGATCATGCGCAGGTAACGGGCAGCTGCGTCTCCTGTCATAGCGGTACGGTCTCGATCAGTACCGGAGTCATCGCCGGCAAGCCGGTCGGTCATCCGGCGGCCGACGACAACTGCCAGAACTGCCACACCACGACGGCCTGGCGGCCGGCGAACTTCAGCCACAACGGCATTACCGGCAACTGCTACAGCTGCCACAACGGCACCGATGCGGCCGGCAAGGGCAACCAGCACATCGCCTCGAGCACGAGCTGCGAGAGCTGCCACACCGTCGTCGCCTGGACGCCGACGGTGACGGTGGATCACAGCCAGGTAAGCGGCACCTGCACGGCGTGCCACGGCGGCACCACGCCGATCGGCACGCCGCCGACCAGCACCGGCACGATCACCGGCAAGCCCGCCGACGCAATCCACCAGAACACGACGGCGCAGTGCAATACCTGCCACACGACCACGGCATGGAAGCCGGCGAGCTTCGATCACAGCGGCATCAGCGCGAACTGCTCAGGCTGCCACAACGGCACCAGCGCCACCGGCAAGACGCCAACGCACATCGCGAGCAGCAACAGCTGCGAGAGCTGCCACGGCACCACCGCGTGGAAGCCGGCCACGCGCACCGATCACGCGCAGGTCACGGGCGCCTGCTACACCTGTCACAGCGGCGCGCTGGCGATCAGCACCGGCACCGTGGCGGGCAAGAACGCCGCCCACCTGCCGACCACCAACCTGTGCGAGAACTGCCACGCCACGACGGCATGGAGGCCGGCCGGCGCCTTCGACCACACGCAGGTGAGCGTGAGCACGTGCTATTCCTGCCACAGCGGCTCGGTGCTGATCAGCACCGGCTACGTGACCGGCAAGAACGCCAGCCACATCGCGACCGGCAACGCCTGCGAGAACTGCCATACCACCAACGCCTGGAAGCCGGCGGGGTTCGATCACGCCGCCGTGCAGCCCGGCACCTGCAGCACCTGCCACAACAGCGTGCAGGCGACCGGCAAGCCCAACGGCCACATCGCGACCACCGCCGAGTGCGACAGCTGCCACTCGACGCTCGCCTGGACGCCGATCAGCTTCGATCACACCGGTGTCACCTCGGGCTGCAACGCCTGCCACAACGGCGACGTTGCCGCCGGCAAGGATGCCGGCCACTTCGTTACGGCGCGGGAATGCAGCGCGTGCCACACGGTGACGGCGGGGGCGCCGGTAGCCTATGCGCACACCTCGGTGAACTACCCCGGCAATCACCGCGCGACGCTCGGTTGCACCAACTCGGCCTGCCACGGCGGCAACAGCGAAGCCGTGAGCTGGCCTACCTCGACGTACGCGAACTCCTGCGCCGGGTGCCACGCCGGCGACTATCGCACCAGCCCGCACACGAAGTACGGTACGACGAAATACACGGTCAGCGAACTGCGCAACTGCTCCGGGGCCTGTCACGTCTACACGGACGCGACATTGACCACCATCAGCCGGCGGCGCAACGGGCCGGAACACGGGGTGACGGATGGCGGGTTCTGAGCGACGGCGGTGGTGCGCGCTGGCACTGCTGTCGACCTGCCTCGTGCTCGGCGCGGGTCGAGCCGGCGCGCAGCTCGCCGGACCGCTGGTGCGACTCATCGATGCCGATGAGCGCGACGATCACACCAATATCACGGTGGAGTTCGGCTGCAGCGTGCGCTATGTCGCCAACGTACCGGTGAGCCGTGGCGCCACCACGATCATCCGGCTGCGGCTCGGCTCGGACTGCGGCAGCGCCGCGGCGGCGATCCCCGAGACCCCGCTGGTCGGCGGTTCGAGCGCGCTCAACCTCACCGCGCGCGTCGAGAGCGCGGGGCTCGGCGATGTCGCGTTGACGCTCGGCTGGGGCAAGGAACTGAATTTCGTCATGGCGCCGACCTCGGACGGCCGCGGACTGCGGCTGCGTCTGCTGCGCGCCGGTCGTGGTGCGATCGCCAGGGTCGGTGTAGACGAGGCGCCGGAGGCGCCCGAAGGCTACGCCGTGAACCTGGTGTCCTCGCGCCAGCCGATCGAGGCGGCGGCGATGCAGGCCGCCGCTACCACGCTGCGCGCCAACGCCTACGTCTCCGAGGTCGACATCGACGATACCCGCTGGTACCGGCTGCGCGTCGGCCCCTTCACGTCGCGCAAGGAGGCCGAGCGCGTGCTGCGCGCCGCCGCGGCGCAGTACCCGCGCGCCTGGGTCGGCATCAACGACGAGACCAGCACCGTGGCGATCGCCGTGGCCCGCTCCGCGCTGCCGGCCGGAGCGGGCGAGCGGCCGACGGATCCACCGCTGCCCGACGTAGAGCGCAAGCGCCTGCTGCGCGAGGCCCAGGCGGCGATCAAGCGGCGCAAGTTTCCCCAGGCCATCGAGCTGCTGACCAAGCTGCTGCGCCAGCCGGAGTACGCCGATCGCCAGCTGGCGCAGGAGTTGCTCGGCCTGACGCAGCAGCGTGCCGGTCACCTGGCACTGGCCAAGGCCGTCTATGAGGAGTACCTGCAGCGTTACCCGGACGGCCTCGCTGCGCCGCGCATCCGCAATCGACTGCGCACGCTGGCCGCGGCCGGACGCGGTGCGCGTTCCACCGGCGAGTTCGGCGGCGGCGATCGCGAACTCGGCTGGAGCATGGCGGGCGCGGCCTCCGTGCTCTATCAGAACGGCCAGGATCACATCGATGTCGGCGGCACGTCCACCGACCGGACCTCGCTCAACGTGCTGTTGACGGATGCCGATGTGCTGGCGCGGCATCGCGGCTTCCGCTACGACTTCGCCACCCGCGTCAGCGGGGGCTACACGCACCAGCTGGGCGGTGTCGCCGGCGGTAGCGCGACCCGCTCCACCGGCTCCGGGCGTGTCAGTGCCTTCTATGCCGAGCTGGCCGACCGGCAGCTCGGGCTCTCCGGCCGCCTCGGCCGGCAGTCGCATGCCGGTGACGGGATCCTCGGTATCTTCGACGGCGCTTTCATCTCGTGGCAATGGAAGCCTGCCGTGACGTTGAACGCCGCGCTGGGCCTGCCGGCCGATACCGCGCGATCCGGCGTGAGCACCGAGCGGCAGTTCGTCGCGCTGTCGGCCGACTTTGGTCCATTCCGCCAGGCCTGGGATTTTGGCGTTTTCGCCGTCGGTCAGCAGGTCTCGGGCAATGCCGACCGCCGCGCGTTCGGCTTCGAGACACGCTATTTCGTTCCGGGCCGGACGGCCGTGCTGCTCGTGGACTACGACTTCCAGTTCCAGGCGATCAACAGTGCAATCCTGATGGGCAACTGGGCGCTCCCGGGGCGCTGGGTGCTGGCCTTCAACGTCGATCACCGCCGCACGCCGGTGCTGATGCTGCGCAACGCGGTGATCGGCCAGCCGGTGACGGAGTTCGACGCGCTGGAGCAGCTGTTCATGCCTGGCGAGATCGAGCAGCTGGCGCAAGACCGTACGCCAGTGACCGATGCGCTGTCGCTGTCGCTGTCGCGCCCCTTGAGCGAGCGCTGGCAGCTCATGATCGATGCCTTCGGCATGCGCACCGGGGCGACCCCGGAGTCCGGCGGCGTGGTTGCAACGCCATCCACCGGCCTCGACAAGAGCCTGCAGGTGCAGTTCTCCGGCAGCAGCCTGCTGCGCGCCAGCGATCTGCACTTCTTCGGTGCGCGCGTGCAGCAGTCACCGACGCAGCGCAGCGCGATGCTGATGTGGAACGCGCGCTTCCCCGTCGTCGGCGCCTGGCGCGTCGGGCCGCGGTTGCGCGTCGAGCGGCGCGAGAGCGACACCACGCAGTCGACGCAGACGCTGTACCTGCCCGAGATCCGCATCGACTGGTCGAATGCGCGCTCGATCTTCGAGTTCAACGCCGGCGGCGAGCTCGGCCAGCAGGACCTGCCGGCGGACACGCAGAAGACGCGCCGCCTGTACTTCCTGCTAGGCTACCGCCTGCGTTTCTGACCGGCCCGCCAGGATCCGCACCCGTGCCTCCCGCCATCCCTGTCCGCGCCATCGTGCTGCTGCTCGCCGCGGGCGCTGTGCTGGGTGGCTGCGCCAGCGAGCCACAACGCGCGCCAGCTGAGGTGCTCGACGAGCAGACCGGAGCGACGCTGGCCGTGGTGGCCGAGCCGCTGGTGTTCGCACGCAGCCGCCTGGATGTCGCGGCCAACGCGCGCGATTACCTGACCGCCGTGGCCGTCGAGGCCAATCGTTCCGGCCAGTACGCGCAGTACCTGCTGGTGCACCGCTGGTCCACGGTCGATCGGCGCATGGCGGCACTGCCGGCTGAGTCCGCCGGGAAGCTCATCATCGAGGCCGATGGCCGCGTGCTGGAGTTCAAGCCGCTGCAGCCGATGCCCGCGGCGCTGGTGCGCCGCGATCGCGTGCACCGGCCGGCGGATGCCGATGTTGTCAGCTGGGCCTACGATGTCGATCTCGCGACGCTGGCCTATCTCGCTGACAGCCAGCAGATCCGCGCCCGCCTGCCCGACGAACCACTCGACGCACCCTTCGCGTTGTGGGCCGACGGGCGCGCGGCGCTCGACGCGTTCGCTGTACGCTGAGCGTCGCTGCGCAGCATCCAGTGTCGCGGCAGTCTACTTTGGCGCCTGGTCCGGCGGCGGACCGCCCGGCCCACTGGGACCGCCGACGCCATCTGGCGGAGGACCGCCCATCTGCCACGTCTTCGTCGCCAGGAATTCCTCGATGGTGATCCGGCCGTCGCAGTCGGTGTCGATGCCGTTGGGTGGTGACTCGCTCAGGAAATCCTCGCGCGACACGTAGCCCTGGGCCTTGATCTTCTCCTTGGCCATGAAGAAGTTCCAGGAGGCCTCAGGGGCCTCGGCGGCTTGCCACTCCGCGTGCATCATCTTGCCGTCCTGGTTCCGGTCGATGGCATCGACAATTGGCGCGGCGTCGAACTTGCGACCGTCGTCGTAGGGCGGGCACTTGCCCGGGCCGT
>Ga0138256_10008475_pt1 | contig 10787 bp, 11 predicted proteins | sample KNB2016incub_MG_FD_105486 | JGI IMG/M metagenome (GOLD analysis project Ga0138256, IMG submission 105486) | Active sludge microbial communities from wastewater in Klosterneuburg, Austria - KNB2014incub_MG | ecosystem: Engineered > WWTP > Activated sludge > Unclassified | place: Austria... | reverse complement strand
TTGATTGCTATCTGCGAACAGGTGTCTTTAAATGCTTTAGCGCTTCTTATAGCAACGGCTTGACCTTCACTTTTTTTATGCGATTCAGTCCAAATTCTTGCTCTTTCATAAGAAATGGCTGGTTTTGAATGGATATAATTCTGCCTAGCAGATTCAATTTTATCTGTAATCATAGTTTTAACCTCCCTAAAAACGTTTAAATGAATAGATTGTGGCTGTAACTAACTGTAACTGAGACATTTTAATACTTAATAATATTTTGAAAGATAACGTCTTCATCAAAGGGGTTGCAATAAGAATGGCTTTCCTTGGCATTAAATTTAATGGCTGACGGCGCTTTGAGTTCAAAAGTTTCATCACCGACCTGAAGCGACAATGACCCTTGTGTCACGACAATGTGTTCATCGGTTGCGTTAAGATGTGGCGTTGATATATGCTTTGCCCCTGGAAGAAGTTTTATATAAAAATATTCAAATCCAGTGATGGGATCAAATGGAAACACATCATAAAGGATCATTTTGTTGTCTGATTCATAAACTGGGTCAAGATCATTTAGAGAAAAGGATGCAAAAGTTTTCACTTGAGTTTGAAGTAAATCAGAAAGTGAAATTCTTAAACCACTTGCAATTTTCCACAGTGTAGAGATGGTAGGGTTCGATTCTTCTCTTTCAATTTGACCAAGCATGGCTTTACTGACGCCCGTTAATCTTGCGGCCTCTTCTAAAGTTAATTCTCTTTCAAAACGTATTCTTTTTAATACACTACTTATATTTGATGATGGGTCTGTCATGTTAACTCACCTCGTTTTGTTTATTATACTATATTAAAACCGTTATAACGCATTTACAATTTAATTGTATTCTTTTTATTTTACTTGTCAATGGTATAAAAAAGTATTGCCAACTTTGGGACATATTCCTGTATAATAAATTGTAGAATATTTCGTGTATAAAAATATTAGGAGTCGAATATGTCGAAAGTTAATCGTTGGGTTTCATGGGGAATATTGGTCTTTGGTTTTGTAATTGTTTTTTTTCACAGATTGGCAATTGGTTCAGTTGCAGACCAGTTGATGCTAGATTTAAAACTAGATAGCGTTCAGATCGCCAATCTAGCTGCAATGACTTTTTATGGGTATGCTTTGATGCAACTACCGGTTGGCATCATGGTCGATACCATAGGTGTAAGAAAGATATGTACAATAGGTATGGCGGTAACCGCAGTGGGTTCATTTATCTTTGGATTTTCTCATCTCATTTATTTATCATATTTCGCGAGATTGTTGGTTGGTCTAGGCACCTCGGTAATCATCGTGTCTGTTATGAAATTACAAGCAACACTATTTCCTCAAAATATGTATTCTACATTGTCAGGCTTAACCTCTCTTTTCGGAAATTTTGGTGCGTTTTTTGCGACCATCCCTTTGACGTTCATCGCTCTAAATTATGGATGGCGTGACACCTTTGTGATTCTCGGCGTTATAACAGTTGCTTTATCCGCTGCAATTTTTATGTTTGTAAAAGAGACCCCAAAAGACAATAACAGTGGTAAAATTAATATCAGAGAAGGTGTGAAATTCGTTTTAACCAATAAAAAAAATTATCCTTGTTTTTTTATAATGGTTTTCTTTGTAGGTTCATTGACTGCGGTACTGGGTTTATGGGGAAATGGGTACCTCAAAACGGTTTATCATATGAACGGTGAAAAAGCCGCTTATTATCTTTCTTTTATCACCTATGGGTTTATCATTGGCGCGCCAATCGTTGGAAAAATTTCAGATATGCTTGGCGGCGAAATAAAAAAAATCATGATCTTTGGGAGTGCAGGCTATGCGTTGTTATGGCTGTACATTCTAGTGATTTTTAAAGGACAACCACCGGTTAGCCAGTGGCCAGTGATATTCTTTTTGATGGGACTCATGATTATTTGCCATATACTTGTTTTCTCAAATGTAAAAAATGTTAACCCACTCAAATACACAGGCATTGCAATTTCAGTGGTAAATATTGGTGAATTTGTCGGGAGTGGTATCATCTCAATGACCATGGGCTATTTAATCAAAAACTTAAAAGGATCTATGTACAGCAGTGAACAAGTCTTTAAAATAGCCATGATTCTTATATTGGTTTCAGCACTTTTGAGTTTTATTTCAGTATTATTTCTGAATAGCGAGGCGCATGATCGTTCCTTCGCTGATAGCAAAACATATTAAGTGGGTGATAAAATGATTCAAGAAAACAAAATACTTACATTTATACTAAATAATTCAATTGAAGACATATTGGCGCATGTTGACGATATCCATCCCGTAGATTTTCTCGAGGCACTAAATGCGTATGAAGAAAATCCATTGATAATTTTAGACAAATTACCAGATGATTATATTGCACTACTCATTGATCACGCTGAAGATGATGAGAAATTTAATTTGCTATCACACTTTACACAAACAAGAAGGGGACATATTATTGCTGAAATGTCCTCGGATGAACTTGTGGATCTTCTTGGTAGCATTGAAGAAAACGAAAAAAAAGGCATCATTCTCAATATGAATCCAGCAGATGCTAAAGAAGTCAATGACTTGCTCGCTTATGATCCTGATTCTGCTGGCGGCATTATGGCTACAGAATTTATAGTGATTAAAGAAACAATGACGGTAGAAGAGACGATTAAATTTCTTAGAATCATGGCCCCTACGTCAGAAACACCTTACTACATTTATGTTCTTGATGACAATGACGTTTTAAAAGGTGTTGTCCCTTTACGCGAAATTATTATATCGGAGCCAGAAACCCAAATCAGCAACATTATGATAGAAAAAATTATTGCCATTCCAGTGGATATGGATCAAGAAGATGTTAGTAATATCTTTGAAAAGTATGGTTTTATGGCAATGCCTGTTACGGATTCGGCTGGTGTTATGCTGGGCATTATTACGGTTGATGACATCATAGAAATAATAAAAGACGAACACACTGAAGATATGTTTAGACTTGCTGGTCTTGATGAAGAAGAGAAAATTTCAGGCTCTGTATTTAGCGGTATTAAATCACGTCTGCCTTGGCTCATGGTTAACTTGGTAACGGCTATACTTGCAGCAGCAACAGTTAGCTTGTTTGAAGCTACTATTGTAAAAATAGTTGCTTTGGCGACTTTTATGCCTATCGTGGCTGGAATGGGTGGTAATGCAGGAACACAAACACTCACGATGATTATTCGCGGTATAGCACTTGGTGAATTGACCTTTGAAAACCAAAAGGAAATTCTAAAAAAAGAAATGGCGGTAGGGTTCATCAATGGCTTATGTATTGGAATTGTGGTTGGTGGACTTGGCTATTTTTGGGTCGACAACATCATATTTGGTTTGGTGATAGGGGTGGCTATGTTTCTAAACCTTATTGTTGCAACCGTCTCAGGATATTTTGTACCTGTAATACTTAAAAAAATTGGCATAGACCCTGCATTGGCATCTGCGGTATTCGTAACCACGGTCACAGATGTGCTAGGGTTTTTCTTTTTCCTAGGTTTTGCAACCGTTATGATCAATTATTTAGTGTAAGCCAATCAGAATTGTTTTGCAATATTAAATAGACTAAATATGGGTATAAACCATTTGAGACAAAGCTTTAAACTTATTTCAGAATGCGGTGTTGAATCATAAAAATTATAGTTGTCGTGAGAAAAACGATAATTGACTTGTGATAAAGGAAAGGGTATTAACATGCATAAAGAATATGAACAACCATTATTGATTGATGTGCAAAAGAATATTCCAGAAGGTGTGGAAGCAAAAGCGCTGGGGGAAGATATTCGTAGACTTTGCATAAGTCAACCTTTTGCGGTGCTTGCGACACAGGGAAAGGCGATTACCAATGCGTCGTTAATCAGCTTTGCAGTTAGCCTAGATCTAAAATATCTCGTATTTGCCACACCCATTAATTCAGGTAAATTTGAGCTGATTGCCATGGATGAGAATGTTTCGATTTTAGTAGATGACCGTACCTTGCAACAAGATAACATCAATCAAATCAGCGCATTGACAATAAGAGGAAAAGGAAAAATTCTAACGGATAAAATTGAGCGCCTCAAATGGACCGAGCTGTTGACTGAAAAACATCCGAATCTTGAGACTTTTGTGATAGCACCAACCAGTGCCATCATACTTGTTGAGGTCATTAAGTATCACTATGTTAAAAAATTTCAGGAAGTATGGGACTGGGATCCAAACGGGGAGGTCAAATATGAAGTGGAAAGGAAGATCTAGAAGTTCAAATGTAGAAGATAGAAGAGGCATGGGAGGCGTAGCTGGAGGACTTGGCGGTATTGGCATTATCATTGCGATTATATATACCTTGCTCGGAGGTAATCCAGGAGACATCTTGCAAAACATTGATACAGGACAAACCTCAAATGCGCCATATGTCGCCACTCAAGAAGAAGAAGCGCTTGCAGAATTTGTTTCAGTTGTATTAGCGGATACGGAAGTTGTTTGGTCAGCCATTTTTGCTGAACAGAACATACAATATAGCGAACCAAAACTCGTTCTTTTTACAGGTAGCGTTGAGTCTGCATGCGGCGTAGCAGGTTCTTCCACTGGACCTTTTTATTGTTCAGGTGACCAAAAAGTTTATATTGATTTAAGTTTCTTTCAAGAGCTTCAAGACAAATTTAAAGCACCAGGAGATTTCGCAATGGCCTATGTAATCGCACATGAGGTTGGCCACCATGTGCAAAATGAACTTGGCGTTATGGATCAGATGAATGCGTTAAGAGGAAAAGTGAGTAAAGAAGAATACAATGCCTATAATGTCAGACTTGAGCTTCAAGCCGATTATCTAGCAGGCGTATGGGCGAGATACGTGCAAGGTGAGAATTTGCTTGAAGAAGGTGATTTGGAAGAAGCTTTAACTGCAGCAAGCGCTGTTGGCGATGATAGAATTCAAATGGAAGCAAAAGGTTATATTGTTCCTGATAGCTTTACACATGGTACTTCAGAGCAGAGAAAAAGGTGGTTTTATAAAGGTTATGAAGCCGGTGATCTTAGTGAATGGGATACATTTGCTGCAGATGAACTGTAAAAAATAGAATCTATTTGGAGGTGTGTTATGCAAATCTTTGTTGAAACACCAGATCAATATTTTGAAAAAGTTCCTGAGCAGCAGAAAGAGGCAATGAATAAACTACGCGATGTCATCAAGGCCCATATACCTGAAGGATTTGAAGAAGCTGTCGGCTCGGGGATGGTAGGGTTTGAAGTGCCATATCGTCTCTATCCCGCAGGATATCATTGCAAACCGAGACAGCCGTTGCCTTTTGCGGGTATTGCAGCACAGAAGCATTTTATTGCGATTTATCATATGGGCATTTACTCGGATGAAAATCTTCTTAAGTGGTTCCTTGAAGAATACCCAAAAGCGACTTCAGCCAAGCTCGATATGGGTAAAAGTTGTATTCGGTTTAAAAAACCGGAGTTGATTCCATATGAATTGATTGGAAAGTTGATGGAAAAAATGACTGTTCAAGATTGGATTGATACGTATGAAAAATACCATTTAAAAAAAACATAAGGCCATAACCCACTAAAAAATCAAGTCCATAGAAAAACTGGACTTGATTTTATTTTTTTTCACAATGACCGCTGCCCTCATCAAATACTTATTATTAATTGAATTTATAATTAAATTCATTTAAGATTCATTTAAATAAGGTATAATCTAGAGAGGTGATGTAATGAAGCTTTGGTGTATTTGCAAGTCACAATGGTCGATGTAAATTGCATGCTTAATATTTCCAAGGAGGTTATTAAGACATGAACAATAAAAATGTAAGAAAAATTATGAATGGGGCTATGATTGTAATAACCCTATTATCGCTGTTTTTAATACATTATGGTCTTAAAAACAATCTTTTTACGTCACAAGGTGCGTTGATATCATTTGTTGGCAAATTTGGTATATGGGAGCCCATTATTTTTATAACATTTCAAGCGGTTCAGGTTGTATTTCCTATAATACCTGGAGGTATTAGTGTACTAGCAGGCGTTATTATTTTTGGCCCTATAAATGGATTCATATACAACTATATTGGTATTGTCATAGGTTCAGCCATTGCTTTTTTAGTAGCAAGACATTTTGGAATGCCAATAATTGAGACGTTATTTGGCAACAAATTAATGGTGAAATATAGCAAATGGGCTGAAAACAAAAAGTTTAATAAATTATTTGCCATTGCGATTTTTATGCCAATAGCACCAGATGATTTTTTGTGCTATTTGGCAGGCACAACGCCTATGAAATTTTCAAGATTTTTGATTACAATTATACTTGGAAAACCATTAGCCATAGCAGCTTATAGTTTTGGGTTAAATGCGGCCTTGATGCATTTGGCTCTATTAACACATTAATTAAATGGAGCGATTAAATGAAGATATTATTATATGAAGGTTTATTGAAGCTCGTAAGCAAAAGTGGAGTAGGGGAGGCTTTTAGACATCAAAAAAAAGTGCTGGAACAATTAGAATTACATTATTCAAGCGACCCAAGAGAAACTTTCGATATTATTCATTTAAATACAATATTTCCAGATTCATTAATTATGAGTCGATGGGCAAAGTATAAAAATAAAAAAGTGATTTATTATGCCCATTCAACCATGGAAGATTTTCAAAATTCATTCCGTGGGTCAAATTGGTTGGCGCCTCTATTTAAAAAATGGATTACACATTGTTATAACAGCGGAGACATTATCATTACACCAACGGATTACTCAAAAGAACTTTTAGAAAGCTATGGCTTAAAACCGCCTATTTTCAGTTTGTCAAATGGCATCGATACTGATTTTTTTAAACCCAATATTGAAACAAGACATTTGTTCCGTGAAAAATATCAAATTGATGCCAATCAAAAGGTCATTTTGTCCGTAGGGCATTATATAGAACGTAAAGGCATTTTAGATTTTGTTAAATTAGCAAGTGAGATGCCCCAATATGCTTTCTATTGGTTTGGTTATACGAATCTGAGTTTAGTGACGAAGGACGTAAAATGTGCGCTGCAAACCCAATTGCCCAATCTTCACTTTCCTGGTTATGTCAATCGAAACGATTTGAGAGACGCTTATAACGCTTGTGATTTATTTCTGTTTTTAACAAAAGAAGAAACGGAAGGCATTGTATTGCTAGAGGCCTTGGCCACAAAAATTCCAATTTTAGTGAGAGATATTCCCATTTATTCGAAATGGTTGAATGATAATGAAACAATTTACAAAGCCAATCATCTGGAGGGCTTCAAAGAGAGAACCATTCAATTGCTAGAGGGCCATTTGCCTGATCTAACAGAGAACGGACATAAAATTGCGATGCAAAGAGATTTTAAACAGATTGGACAAACGCTTCTGGAGATTTACAAGCAATAGTGGCATATTAACAACAGATAGCAATGGTAAGATTCACGTTGAAAAACTAAAATATCCTACCGCAGAAAAAGTAGTGGTCAAAACACCACCAACAAATGGCAAAATAACCATTTTAGTTAATAAAAGGAGCAATTGCAGATCTAGATAACTAGATAAGCAATTGCTCCTTAACTTTCTCCAAGCATGAAGGTTAATTCTCTTTGAGTTTCTTTGATTTTATCAATTTATTTTATTACGCCATTCAAGTGACTGTGACCATGAGGTTCTAAGTCATTTAAACGACCTTAGCGCTTTTTTTCGAACATTAAGGATGCATAGATCTTCCAATCAAAGCTGCACCAATAGCACCAGCGAATTGAGATCTTTCGTGTATCACAACATCAAAACCAAGATGTTTTTCCAAAGTGGCGCGTATTATTTCACTTTGTGCAAGTCCGCCACTGAAGAATACAGTCCCCTTAATGGACAAACGTTTTGCAAAAGTCGCTGTTCTCTGGCATATGGCATCAATAACACCCATTGCGATCGCGTTGGGTAGTGCTCCATTTGACAACAAGCCAATCATTTCACTTTCTGCAAAGACGGTGCACATGCTATTGATAGGTATCGGTTCATAATCTTTGACAAATGCATCAAGATCCATCATATCTTGGTGAAGGGTGCGCATCATAACTTCAATGAAACGACCTGTGCCAGCGGCACATTTATCATTCATCAAAAAATCGCCCACACCTTGTTGTGCATCGAGTGCAATCGCCTTACTATCCTGACCACCTATGTCAATAACAACTTTGGCAAAGGGGCATAGATAACGGGCACCTTTTGCATGACACGTGATTTCAGTGACAGATTTATCGGACTCTGCCAATAACATTCGGCCATATCCAGTGGTTACGGTGTAAGCCTCTTGATCTTTTTTCAACTGAAGATAGACATCTTTCATTGTTTGCCTTGGGTTATAGCCTGTTGGTAATATGAGCCAATCTTCTACCACATCACCACTTAAGAGCACGCCCTTTGTCGTCGTTGATCCTGAATCAATACCAATGATTCGCATTATAACATCTCTACAAAAGCGGCCATTCTCGTTTGAAGTTGGCCAACATCCGAAGTGGAATAATCTGTTTCAATACTCGTATATGGGATTGATTTTTCACCGTTGACAAAGCGCTTAATACTGAGTGTTTCAATAGCATACGTATGACAAGCTTGCAACACGACATCGACAACACCGTCAACTTTATATGTGTCAATGGCGGCATCTAATAGTTTGATGCGATTAGGGTTAGGTGTCATACATGAACATCCAATAGATAAATACTTCTTTGCAAGGGCATCATAGATATCAGGATTGTTTTCATCAACAAGATCTTCTATTGCTTTAGCACCCATACAGTTTTCGAAAAAAACCACATGCGCGCCATTGTCCTCAATGGCTTTGACAACTTTCTCAGTGACGCCACCGATTGGACAACCCGTAATCAAAACACGTGGTTTAGATTCGAGTTGTTTTCCATTTTTGTAGTCGGCTTCAATTTGATCAGTCAAAGCATTGACTTCATCAATATTAGCTTCGCGATCGAATTTGAAAGTAGACCCGTAAAGAACTTTTAATATATCAAGACCACTGAGTGCTGGAGGATTAAGTTGTCCAAGGGCATAAAAACGCTTGAGAGTGACTCTTTCTTTATTTTTAAGAATGATGGCTTTTTTAACCGCCTCATCTGTAATTTCAACATTAAATTGCGCCTCTAGTGCAGACTTTAAACGCAATATTTCACTTTTCCAAAGATTGAAACCATCTTGTGAAAATTGCGTATTCGGCAGCTCCATAACGTGCATTGGTTTGTATTCGCTTAAATACTCATACATTTTTTTCTTGCCATCACAGGTGGTCTCGCCGACTACTAGGTCAGAAAAATAAAAGTACGGACATTTATCTGTTTTTCCAAAACCATAGCTAGATTTAATAAGCGGACATAAATTGCGCGGCAAATCTTCCTCAGCTGCAGCAATTGTTTCGTCCGATGTTGCACAAAGAGATACAACAGCTGCACCCATTGCTAAGGGTATTTCTTGTGGCATATACGTGCAAAATGTACCCACCATAGGAATGTTTTTTTCTTTTAATTCTTTTGCTAATATAAATCCATTTTTCCTTGCATCAGCAAATTGCTCAAAAATCTCCGGTAACTCTTTTTTTAAATGCATCTTGGCCTCCAGGTATATTACCACACAAATTAATCGATTATCATGTAACACAAAAATGACTCGTTTAGTATACCATCATTGATTTACTTAAGGTACTTAATTTATTGCCATAGGCAAAATACTTTCAAACAATATCTGCTGAACCATATTTTACAATTGAAAGTCATGGTAGGGGGTATAAATAATAGACAAGTGACATTCTAGTCGGTCGCCATGAAACGATTGAAAAAGTATTTGCAGACCAAGATATGGTCGTTGTTGGTCCACCTTTGAAAGCGGTTTTCATTGAAAGGAGCGCCTATGAGCCACTATGAATCACCCGAATACGAGATTAAGTCCAAAGAAGATAACTATGAGATAAGGGAATACAAAGATTTTTATATCGTAGAATATGAGAACCCAAATGATCCAGATTTGTCCTATGGTTTTGGAACGCTTTTCAAGTACATTGGAAAGGAAAATGATCAAAATGAAAGTATTAGCATGACCATACCGGTTATTAGAGAGGTCACCTCAAGTGGCATGAAGATGGCTTTTGTCGTGCCGCAAAGCAAATGGGACAATATACCACACCCTACGGATAAAAGGCTCAAAATTTCGAAATTTGATAAAGGCATTTTTGCAACCATTACCTATTCAGGGTCATTAACATTAGATAAAGAGCGCAAACAAATTCAGCTGCTTCAGGCATGGATTCATGAAAAGAATCTATCACCATTATCAAATTTCATGGTTGCTAATTACAATGGACCATTTACGCCTTCAATATTTAGAAGAAATGAAATTCTTGTGAGGGTTGAATAACCCTTGGTTGGCAACTTTTCTTGTGTTATGCAGTGTGACTTGTTATAATGCTACTGTGACAAGCACTCGCGCTATGTAGCGCATTGTATGGAGGAAAGAATGACTGAATTATTAGCGCCAGCAGGAAGTATGGAAGCTTTAAAAGCTGCAATTTCTAATGGTTGTGATGCAATATACTTAGGTATGCAGAAATTTGGTGCACGTGCATACTCATCTAATTTTGATATAGAATCGTTAAAAGAAGCGGTCGAGTATGCGCACCTGAGAAGTGTAAAAATCTATGTTACAATGAATACCATTGTATTCGAAAATGAAACCTTAGAGATGAAAGCGCAGATAAACGCATTAAATGAAATCGGTGT
>Ga0138256_10008474_pt1 | contig 10788 bp, 8 predicted proteins | sample KNB2016incub_MG_FD_105486 | JGI IMG/M metagenome (GOLD analysis project Ga0138256, IMG submission 105486) | Active sludge microbial communities from wastewater in Klosterneuburg, Austria - KNB2014incub_MG | ecosystem: Engineered > WWTP > Activated sludge > Unclassified | place: Austria... | reverse complement strand
TCTGTCGGATCTATGACTCCGATCCGCAGATCATCCTGGGCACCGAAACTTCCCGAAGATGATGCTCCACCATAATAGAAGATCGTGTCCCCAATGATCGTGCCACTCGCTCCGAATGCCTTATAGCTGTTATTGTTCGGCACAGGTGTACCACCCGACCAAAGATCCAATGCCGGGTCATAGATCTGCACGGCAGGTACGTTCGTGTTCTGACTCCATCCTGTAATAACGAAGATCAGGCTGTCCCTCCAAACCGCTTGGACATGATCATCAATGGGAATAGGGATCGTAGCGCCATCCGTTAACCACGAGTTCGTATTCAGGTCCAACCGATGAACCCGATCCGAACTGCGCTCGAACGGCGATGTCGGAAATACATGGTACCCTCCGACTACGTACGCAACACCATCCACAACACTTGCTGCGGAAGCGATCTTTCCGGAGGTATCCGGGATCTGTGGAAGAACCGTCCAGTTCCCGGAAGCACTGCTATACATGTATGCTTCGCGATGGATGTTCTGCAATTCCAGACCGGTTGTAATACCACCAAACGAATACACGCGTTGATCGCTGTTCACTACGGCTGAACAAACGGCATTATTCGCTGTGGGCATAGGCAAAGGCGCCAAGGGTTGCCAGGACCAATTCACTTGGGCACTCACCATGATGAAATTCGCGAAACAGATCAAGATCAAAAGGCACCTCATCCTATGTTCACATGATAACCAGTATGGTTCCGGATGTTCAACACTCGGCCATCCTCCCAGATCAAATACTGACCTTTAATTCCCATTAACCTTCCGCTGACTTCAGGCGTCTTGGCCAATTGCACGCTTACAACCTTCGGAGGGTAAGCAAGCAATGGATATTCAAGGATCACCGGCTCCTCTTGGGGTAACAGATACTTATGCAGCTCTGCTGGCAACGACGCAAATCCTTGATCGCGGATCTCCTTCAGGCCTTTGCCATCCGGGTCTACTTTTTTAAGCATGGCCCGCCAATTGGTGCGATCCGCAAAGCCAGATTTCAGGTTCACTTCGATCTCACCGGCCAACTGACGGTAAGGAACGCGCGCTATGGCAACAGCAGCAACAGCGCCTTGGTCAATCCAACGCGTTGGTACCTGCGTGCTGCGCGTGATGCCAACCTTGATACCCGAAGTGCGACTGAGATAAACGACGTGCTCCGTAAAGTGATGCTCCTTTTCCCATTCAGGGTCGCGTCCCTCGCCCAAGTGTGCTTTACACAACTCAGGACGTACAATGCATTCCGCAGCTTCAGGGGCGTTCTGCAAACACGGGAAGCAAAACCCTTGCCCGTAGAATTTCTTCACGCGTTTACCACAGCTGCAACAACTCAAAGCTCCTGTTGCATGCACGGCGAATTGCTTACCGATGTACGGTGCAAGATCGACAAGCCCATCCGGTGATCGGATCGCATAGTGCACTACACCATCAATATTAGCAGGCATTTTCGAGAGCGGGAACCCGTCTATCATCTGTTTTGCATTCAACTTTCGGTGAAGGTATCATCCTGGAAAAAAACGCAGCGCAATTTCCGTTTTCATTGAAGCGACCCATCCACCGCAACACATATTATTATCAACAAGATCGAACATTTTCGAACCAAGTCTTGATCCAATTGTGGTTTGATGGAATAAGTTGGCGATCTTCGCTAGCAGAAATCAGATGCCCTTGAACGCGCTCGTCTCTTTTTTAATAAAGAAACGTCTGCAACAGATCCAACTGTTCCAGGACAATCCTGGTATGGCTCAACTGGAGGTTTTCTTAGCATTGATCCAAGCAGCCAAGTATACTGAGTGGGGTCGTAAATATCACTTCTCTTCGATCACCGACCCGGATGTATTCCGAAGTCGGATGCCGTTGCAGGATTACAACGACCTGAAGCCTGTCGTACAGCGATTGCGCAAGGGTGAACAGAATATCATCTGGCCCACCGATGTGCGTTGGTTTGCAAAGAGCAGCGGCACCACGAATGACAGAAGCAAGTTCATTCCGGTCAGTCGCGAGGCGTTGGAAGATTGCCATTACAAAGGGGGAAAAGACCTTATTGCTTTCCACTATCAGCAATTCCCTGAAAGCAATTTGTATAAAGGCAAGAGCTTGGTCGTGGGAGGTAGCAGCAACATTGAACAATTCCGGGCAGATGCTTATTCCGGAGACCTGAGCGCGATCATCATCCGGAATCTTCCCATTTGGGTCGAAGTACGCAGAACGCCTGTGATGGAAACCGCGTTGATGGATAATTGGGAAGTGAAGATCGAACAAATGGCGCGTGAGACCATGCGCGAAGATGTGACCTGCATTGCTGGTGTACCCTCTTGGACATTGGTGTTGATGAAACGGATCCTTGAGATAACGGGGAAACAGAATATTCTTGAAGTGTGGCCCAATCTGGAATTGTTCATGCATGGTGGCGTGAGCTTCAGACCGTATCGTGCACAGTTCGAGGCATTGATCCCATCCCCTACCATGAACTATCTGGAGAGCTATAATGCTTCCGAAGGGTCTTTCGCGATCCAGGACCGGTATGGCGCGGATGACATGTTACTGATGTTGGATTATGGTATCTTCTATGAATTCATTCCATTGAGCGAATTGGATCATGCCAAGCCACGGACCTTGCTTTTGCATGAAGTTGAATTGGATACACATTACGCGATCGTGATCAGCACCAATGCGGGATTGTGGCGGTATATGCCAGGTGATACCGTTCGTTTTACCAGCCTTGCACCGCACCGCGTGCAGGTCAGTGGTCGCACCAAGAGTTTCATCAATGCATTCGGTGAAGAGCTGATCGTGGAGAATGCGGATAAAGGAATACAAGCCGCTTGTAACGCCACAAGAGCCATTGTGAATGAATACACCGCCGGACCAGTTTATATGGATGCCGAACACCTGGGAGGACACGAATGGATCATTGAATTCCAGAACCATCCGAACGATCTGGCCCGATTCGTGGAAGTTCTGGATGTGACCATGAGGCGTCTGAATTCTGACTACGATGCGAAACGCAAAGGTGATATGGCACTTGTGCTGCCCATTGTACGCGCAGTTGCTCCGGGCACGTTCTACGAATGGATGAAACAACGCGGTAAACTGGGCGGCCAGAACAAAGTTCCACGACTGAGCAATGACCGCACATACCTTGATGCGTTGTTGGTACCGGAACTAGCATGAAGGTGTTTCTTCTATTCATAATGTTCGCGAGCTGCGCGAACATGCGCGCGCAAGTTGTTGATCAGCCTATCGTGATCAATGGCCACTTCGATAAATTCACGACGGATGAATTGGGCAATAGCTATGCACTCCGTGGAGATGAACTTGAATTGTTCAATGCCGAAGGAAAGAGTTGGTTACGTAATAGTGTGAAGACTTTCGGGCGCATCGGCACCATCGATGCATTTTATTCCTTGAAGCCGATGTTGTTCGCACCCGAACAAGGTCAGCTTGTCGTTCTTGACAATACATTGAGTGTTCAAGGTAGCGTCATGAACCTCTCTCGTAGTGGGTACACACAAGTGGTGTTGGCCTGCATGAGCGTGCAGAATCATTTCTGGTTCTACGATGAACGGGAAATGGCACTCGTCCGTGCAAACGCTCAATTAAGGCGCACCGCGAACACTGGAAGGATCGATCAACTACTCGGTTTTACTGTGCAACCGATCTCCATGCAAGAGCATGAAAATTGGCTCTTCGTTCATGATAAAGAACATGGACTGTTGGTGTTCGATCTATTCGGTACATACGCCCGCACGATCCCGCTGTTGAACATGCAAAGCTTTGAAGTTCGTGGTGGTGTGATCTATTTCTATGGTGATGATGGACTACAGCGCTATGATATGCGTTCGTTCGAGATAACACCGATCGAGATCCTGCTTGATGAAAATACGACCATTCGCGATGTACGGGTTGAGTTAGGAAAAGCCTATGTTCTGCTCGAAGAATCGATCCTCATTCTACCCTTGAACGGACCAAGATGATCGGATCGTTCGATCGATCCGCTGCAGATCGTTGATCGCGCAATTCATGAATTACCGCGATGCCCCTAGCGACACGTGATGACATGGATCCGAGACCAACGACTTATCCACATCACTATCATCCGTAGAATGTGTCGGGTATCTTCGCGCTCCTAACTACAACAATGCATATCGCGATCGCAGGCAATATCGGCTCCGGAAAAACCACTCTGACAAAGCTGTTGGCCAAACATTACAAGTGGGACCAATTGGAAGAGGCTGTTGACAACAACCCATACTTGTTCGATTTCTATAAGGACATGCAGCGCTGGAGTTTCAACCTCCAGATCTTCTTCCTGAACTCACGCTTTGAACAATTATTGGAGATCCGCCGTAGTGGACGCAATGTGATCCAGGATCGGACGATATACGAGGATGCATTCATTTTCGCTCCCAACTTGCATGCAATGGGGTTGATGACCTCACGCGATTTCGAGAACTACTTCCGGTTGTTCAACAACATGGACAACTCCATTACGCCTCCTGACCTGTTGATCTACTTGCAAGCGCCTGTTGAAAAATTGGTAAAGCAGATCAGCGAACGCGGTCGCGAATACGAGAACAGCATCAGCATTGATTACCTGAAGCGCTTGAACGAACGCTACAATGGATGGATCGAGAAGTATGATAAAGGCAAAGTGCTGATCATCGACGTGGAGGACAACAGTTTCCACAATAACCCGGAACATTTGGGCAAGATCATCAACTCCATTGATGCGGAGATACATGGCTTGTTCCCCTTGGAACCAGCTCAACGAAAAGTAGCGAAAGCAGAACCGAAAGCGGCGGTAAAGACCAAGGCCAAAGCGACGGCGACCACTAAAAAGAAATTAGCGAAGGCTTGAGCGAACTTGCTATCTGTTGAACCAAGAAGCCCCACCTTCAGTAATCCTGAATGTGGGGCTTCTACTTGTAATGGAGGAATATCTTCCTAGACTACTTGCTTCGGGATGTTGTGATCCTTCTCCTCCATAGTGTGAAATATGAGAAGGATCTCAATGCGATCTTAGCATTACTCCATCCGACTTCAGCACTTGTATTCCAGCATTTCAGTCGATCGAATTTGAACCATCCGGATCGCACAAAGAAATAAGGGTTGAACGAACTCACTGTTCGCTCAACCCTTTTTCGCGTTAATTAGGATGCGCAGGAAAAGATCTAGTTGTAATCGGTTTCGGTTACCGTAAAAGCGTTCTCTACCACGTTCTGCTTAACCGTTTCCACTTTTACTACTTCTAATGTTGGCGTTGGTGCCAGATCAGCACTATGCACATTGCTTTCGTTGATATGCGGAGCAATGATCAACGCAACGATCGATGTCAATTTGATCAAAATATTCATGGATGGACCTGAAGTATCCTTGAACGGATCACCAACCGTATCACCAGTAACAGCAGCCTTATGTGGCTCGCTACCCTTCTCAAAGGTCTTGCCGTCGATCACTACACCTTTCTCAAAACTCTTCTTGGCATTATCCCATGCACCACCAGCGTTGTTCTGGAACATGCCCATCAGAACTCCACTTACTGTAATACCAGCAAGCAGACCACCCAATGCTTCGGGGCCAGCCAGGAAGCCGACCAATAAAGGTGAGATCAACGCCAACGCACCAGGAGCGATCATCTCGCGGATCGAAGCCTTGGTACTAATCGCTACACATTTCTCGTACTCCGGTGTTGCGGTGCCTTCCATGATACCGGGAATGTCGCGGAACTGACGACGAACTTCATATACCATGTCCATAGCAGCTTTACCAACAGCACTGATCGCAAGTGAGCTGAAGAAGAACGGGATCATTCCACCGACGAACAACATCGCAAGCACGTTCGCTTTGTAAATATCGATCCCTGTGATGCCTGACATGCCTACATAAGCTGCAAACAATGCAAGAGCCGTTAATGCCGCAGATGCAATGGCGAATCCTTTTCCCGTTGCTGCGGTCGTATTCCCAACAGCATCAAGATTATCCGTGCGCTCACGAACCTCTTTCGGCAAATGGCTCATTTCCGCAATACCACCAGCGTTATCCGCAATAGGACCGAATGCATCAATGGCCAACTGCATTGCCGTTGTGGCCATCATACCTGCCGCGGCAATGGCAACGCCATACATACCTGCCAATTCGAAGGAGCCCCAGATACCTGCAGCGAGGATCAGGATCGGTAATACTGTACTTTCCATACCCATTGCCAAACCTCCGATGACGTTGGTACCATGACCCGTTCCACTTTTCTGTACAATGCTATCAACCGGACGGCGACCCATGCTGGTGTAGTACTCGGTCACCATACTCATCAACGTTCCCACGACCAAACCTAGCATGATGGCGTAGAACACGTTCATGCTTGTGATGTCAACGGAAACACCATTGCGAACGAATTGCATGGTCTCTGGCAACATCCATTTAACCAAAGGATAGCTGGAAACGGCAACAAGGACCATGGATCCCCAGTTACCCATATTCAATGCGGACATTACGCTGTCCGTATCCTTATTGATGCGCACGAAGAAGGTTCCAATAATGCTGAACAGAACTCCAAGGCCGGCGATCACCATTGGCAACAGGATCGGTGCCATACCGCCGAAATTATCAGCGCTGACCACCTCACGACCCAATACCATGGTCGCCAACATAGTGGCCACATAACTGCCGAAAAGGTCGGCACCCATACCTGCCACATCACCCACGTTGTCACCAACGTTATCCGCGATGGTTGCCGGGTTACGCGCATCATCTTCCGGAATACCTGCTTCAACTTTACCTACGAGGTCAGCACCAACGTCCGCCGCTTTGGTGTAGATACCTCCGCCCACACGCGCGAACAATGCAATACTCTCTGCACCCAATGAAAATCCTGCGAGTACTTCCAAGCACTTCATCATTTCAACACCATTCGCACCTGCATCACCAACGTACATGCCCAGGAAAACGATGAATAAGGTGCTCAATCCAACAACAGCTAGACCTGCGACACCCAATCCCATAACGGCACCGCCATTAAAGGATACCTGCAATGCTTTCTTCAAACTGGTGCGCGCTGCCTGTGTGGTCCGAACGTTCGCTTTAGTCGCAATGCTCATGCCGATCCAACCTGCAAATGCACTGAAGAACGCACCGATCAAAAAGGCGATGGCAATTACCCAGTCGCTATTCTCATGTAAGGTTCCACTCCATGCCAAAAGAACAGCAGCTATCGCAGCGAAAATGCCCAATACCTTCCACTCGGCCTTCAAGAATGCGCTAGCACCTCTGGCAATGTAGCCAGCAAGCTTCTGCATGTTCTCGTCACCTGCATCCTGCTTGTTCACCCAAATGGCCTTGGCGATCATCACAACCAGGCCAACCGCTCCCATCAAAGGGATATAGTACATGATCTCACTTCCCATTTCTAATCTGTTGTTCTTTCGTTAACGTTCTGTTCTTCAGCGGAAAAACGCATTGTCCTCGATTTCGAGGGGCCGCAAAAATAGACGAATGGTTGGATCCAGCGGCAGCGAAAAACAGAAGTCTTCACCACGAGCACGCTCGTTCCGTCCTACAACCCTTGAATTTACAGTCTATTTTACCAAATACATCACCTCTTTTACGGCACGTACGGTGCGTTCCACGCTTGGCAAGCTGGCGTCGATCAAAGTCGGTGTAAAAGGCAGAGGAGTATCTGCTTGGTTGATCCTCAGGACCGGTGCATCCAAATGGTCGAACGCATCCTTTTGTACGCGATACGCGATCTCACTTGCAACACTACCGAACGGCCAGTTCTCATCGACCACGACCAACCGGTTCGTCTTTCTTACGCTTTTCAGCACTGTTTCCTTATCCCAAGGACGGATGGTGCGGAGATCGATGACCTCGGCGTCAATTCCTTCTTTAGCTAGTTCATCGGCAGCACCAAGGGCCACTTTCATCATCTTGCCGAAACTTACGATCGTTACATCCTTGCCTTCTTTAGCCACATTTGCAACGCCGATAGGCAATAGATATTCGCCATCAGGGATCTCTCCTTTTTCGCCATACATCCTTTCGCTTTCCATAAAAAGCACGGGGTCGTTATCGCGGATAGCCGACTTCAACAGTCCCTTGGCATCGTATGGGTTACTCACTGTGACCACCTTGAGACCAGGGATATTGGCATAGAACGATTCATAACTCTGACTATGCGTCGCTGCTAATTGTCCAGCGCTGGCGTTGCCTCCCCTGAATACAATGGGAATGTTGAATTGCCCGCCGCTCATCTGCAACATCTTCGCTGCATGGTTAATGATCTGATCACTTGCCAATACGGCAAAGTTCCATGTCATGAACTCCACAATAGGGCGTAGACCGTTCATTGCCGCACCAACGCCGATAGCCGTAAACCCAAGTTCAGAAATGGGCGTATCGATCACTCGCTTTTCCCCGAACTCAGCCAACATACCCTTGCTCACTTTATAAGCGCCATCATACTCCGCAACCTCTTCTCCCATGAGGAAGACATTCTCGTCGCGACGCATTTCTTCGCTCATTGCTTCATTCAATGCTTCACGGAATTGGACTGTACGCATGGTTCTGGTTCGGATGAAAGCACAAAGGTATATCTAGATCATGGTTGTCATTTTTGAACACAATAGTTCGATCAACGGAAGCTTCAAACCAGAGGCATGGACAACCGAATATTACTTCCTCCTTCGAGTTCCGGACGTTTATTAGCGCATCTTATCCACTCGTCTTACCTTCGCGGCCCGCTCCGCAGATTTATGCGGATATCTCGACAGAAAAAGCATGAAGATCCTTGTCCTTATCAGCCACGTGCCGGATACCACAGCACGCATTGGCTTTACAAATGACAATACCCTGTATGATAGCAATGGCGTTACGTTCATTGTAAACCCATACGATGAGTGGTATGCCCTAGTGCGCGGTCTAGAATTGAAAGAAGCTTTAGGAGGAACGGTTACGACCATTACGGTTGGTGGAGCAGAGACCGATCCAACTATCCGCAAAGCGTTGGCTATTGGTGCGGACGATGCTATACGTATTGATGCGGAGCCCACCGAGAGCTATGCTGTTGCCGCGCAAGTTGCAGCTTACGCAAAAGACAGATCCTACGACCTGATCCTCGCTGGTAAGGAGACCATCGATCACAATGGATCACAAGTTGGTCCAATGCTGGCCGAACTATTGGACCTGCCATTCATCTCCCTTGCCAGCAAGTTGGATATTGCTGGAACCACTGTTACTGCGGAACGTGATGTGAAGGGCGATGTTGAGGTCGTTGAGGCTTCTTTGCCTTTGGTAGTTAGCTGTGCGAAAGGAATGGCAGAACAACGCATCCCGAATATGCGTGGGATCATGGCTGCTCGGACAAAACCGCTGACCGTTGTTCCAGCCATCTCAGTAGATGTGTTGACCGCGGCCGTTAAGTTCGAATTGCCTCCTCCCAAGCAAGCTGTTAAGATGATCCCAGCCGATAATGCTGGTCAATTGATCGAACTTTTACACTCCGAAGCCAAGGTGATCTGATCAACCCTGAACGAAGAACATCGACCGAATAAGAAAGAACATGAGCACGATCGCATTCATTGATACCCGTGGAGAAAAGATCTCCAAGACCGCATTGGAGACGTTGACCTTCGCGAATACCGTGGCGCAAAAATCCGGCGGCAGTGTTACCGCTATTACGTTCGGAAATACACCGGCAGATCGGTTGGCAACATTGCCTGCAGCAAAGGTCATTGTAGCGCGAAACGCGAATGACGCCGACAGTCAACAGCTGACCAAATTGGTTGCAGAGATCGCACAAAAAGAAAGTGCTCAAGTGATCGTATTCGCGCATGATGCAACCGGAAAAGCAGTTGGACCGCGCGTTGGTGCCCGCTTGAAAGCGGGGCACGTTGCAGGCGTGATCTCATTGCCTGAAATGGATGGTGGATTCAAAGTGAGGCGCAATGTCTTTAGTGGCAAGGCCCAGGCTTGGGTAGAGATCAAGAGTGCCACGAAGGTGATCAGCCTTATGCCGAACAGTATTCCCGTGGATAATGCGACCGGCGCAGCTTTAGTGGAAGAATATAAAGGTGACCTGGGAGCATCGAAGATAACCGTGAAAGAAACACGTAAAGCCGGTGAAGGTGTTCCTTTACCTGAGGCGGAATTAGTTGTTAGCGCAGGCCGTGGGATGAAAGGCCCGGAGAACTGGGGCATGATCGAAGAACTCGCCAAAGAGCTAAAAGCAACCACTGCGTGTAGTCGTCCGGTAGCGGACATGCATTGGCGTCCGCATCATGAACATGTTGGTCAAACCGGTGTTGCTATTCGTCCGAATCTGTATATCGCCATTGGGATCAGCGGTGCCATTCAACACCTGGCAGGAGTTAATGGCAGCAAGGTGATCTGTGTGATCAACTCAGACCCGGAAGCACCATTCTTCAAAGCAGCCGACTATGGTATCGTGGGAGACGCATTTACGGTGGTTCCGCAATTGATCGAAGCAGCCAAAAAATTCAACGCAGAAAAATAGTGGTCGGTTCCTTTCATGGTCACCAACCCCGTCCTTCCTCACATCAGTCACCCCGGAACTCGCAAAGCGAACATCCGAGGCTGATCCACTATCTTCACGGCCCGGCACTAGAGTATGGAAAAAGTTGAGCTGCGTTTCCTTCGTATCACGTACAGCCATACGCATGCTGGTGCCTATGCGCTCATATTGTCAGAATCGCATGGCGACCGCAGGCTCCCGATCATTATCGGAGGCGTTGAGGCGCAAGCCATA
>Ga0138256_10008473_pt1 | contig 10788 bp, 5 predicted proteins | sample KNB2016incub_MG_FD_105486 | JGI IMG/M metagenome (GOLD analysis project Ga0138256, IMG submission 105486) | Active sludge microbial communities from wastewater in Klosterneuburg, Austria - KNB2014incub_MG | ecosystem: Engineered > WWTP > Activated sludge > Unclassified | place: Austria... | reverse complement strand
TCTTCCGTTCTCCTGGCAGGATCAATATACTGGGTGAACATACTGATTACAATGAAGGTTTTGTATTGCCTGCCGCGATTGATAAAAATATTTATGTGGCCATCAGTAAAAGGGCCGACGAAGAAATACATCTATATGCATGTAATTATAACGAAAGTTATACCACCGGTACCGGTGATGTAAAACCGGCTTCCATTCAATGGCCCAATTATATACTGGGCGTGGTTGACCAGTTGCAAAAACGGGGGCAATTCATAAACGGCTTTAATTTGGTTATGGATGGTGATATTCCCATTGGCGCGGGACTCTCTTCTTCTGCTGCTGTTGAATGCGCCGTGTTCTTTGCTTTGAATGAAATTTTCAACCTGGGATTAAGCCGTATGCAAATGGTTCCGCTGGCACAACAGGCTGAACATGTTTTTGCAGGTGTAAACTGTGGCATCATGGACCAGTTTGCCAGCATGTTCGGGAAAAAAGACCATGCCATCAAACTCGATTGCAGGTCGCTGCACTACGAATATGTTCCCATTAAATTGAGCGGCTATCGAATCGTTTTATTTAATTCTAATGTAAATCACAACCTTGCTTCATCTGAATATAATAACCGGAGAAAACAATGCGAAGAAGGGGTTGCCATCATAGCACAAAACAATCCGGCCATAAGAAGCTTAAGGGATGTTAACATGAATATGCTGAAAGATCATGTTGCACCGGTTGATCCATTGATCTTTAAACGATGTAAGTATGTAGTACAGGAAAATGAAAGGTTACATGCTGCATGTGAATATTTAAAACAGGGAAACATAAAAGCCCTTGGTGAAAAAATGTACCAGACACATCATGGACTGCAATATGATTATGAAGTGAGTTGCCCGGAACTTGATTTTTTGATTGGCTTTGTAAAAAATTTTCAGGAAGTGGCCGGTGCCCGTATGCTCGGCGGTGGTTTTGGGGGATGCACCATAAACCTGGTAAAAGAGGAAGCCATTGATAAACTCGTTAGCAAAATCAGTGAAGCTTACGGTAAAAACATGAACATTCCATTATCAACTTATTATGTAAGCGTTGAGAACGGAACAGCAGCCGTTGTTTAATGTAAAATAAGAATATCTTACAGGCTAAGATCAAAAACATCTACAACTAATTTTAATTCCTTACAAACTAAACATTAACCGGTTTTTGGGCTTAATATTTTGCAGTTGCGGCGCCTAGAGGGATATGCGTGTAAAACCGGTTCCATTACGAATAGCTTATCTTTGTAAGCATAAAATAAAGCATGATACAAGTTGGCACATTTAATAACCTGAAAGTGATCCGGGAAGTGGATTTTGGTCTTTACCTGGATGATGATGCAGAAGGCATACTACTTCCCAAACGTTTTGTTCCTGCCAACACAAAAATTGGAGATGAAGTACCCGTATTTTTATACCATGATGGCGAGGACCGGTTGATCGCCACCACTCAAAAACCAAAAGGTATTTTGGGAGATATTGTTAAACTAAGGTGTGTGAGTGTAACAGAACATGGCGCTTTTTTAGATAATGGGCTGATGAAAGACCTGTTTGTTCCAAAATCAAAACAACAGTTAAACATGATACCCAATGGTGAGTACCTGGTGAAAATTTACCTGGACGAACAAACGGGCAGGCTGGCAGCCACTGAAAAGTTAGAACCTTATTTAAGTAATGAAGAACTAACGGTTAAAGAACTCGATATCGTTGATCTGATCGTTTACCGCCGCACCGATATAGGTTATGTATGTATCATCAACAACCAACATACAGGCGTTTTACACCATAATGAGATTTACAGGAACATTACTGCCGATGACCGATTTACAGGATTTATTAAAAAAATATATCCTGAAGATAAAACAGGAACCAACCGCTGGAGGATCGATGTATCGGCCGGTAAACCAGGCTACAACCGTGTGGAGGATGAGACCGGGAAAATCATGCGGCTGCTGAAAGAGCATAAAGGATTTTTACCTTACCATGATAAAAGCGACCCCGAAGAGATCTATTCGTTTTTTGGAATGAGTAAAAAAACCTTTAAAATGACCACCGGGAATTTATATAAACAGCGAAAGATCAGTTTTGAAAAAGAAGGGATCAGGTTGATTGAAGTGTGATACAGGATACTTCATTCTTGATACTTGATACTTGATACTTGATTCTTGATTCCTGATACTTGATACTTGATACTTGATTCCTGATACTTGATTCCTGATACTTATTTATGGCTCGTATAAAAGTTGATCTGCACGATATTTACAATAACAGTAAAGCCATTGATAAAGCTTTACTACAGGCTTTTGAAGATGCCATTGATAAAAAAATAAAGGAAGTTGAAATAATTCCCGGCAAAGGCAGTGGCCAACTAAGAAAAAAAGTAGAACGCTTTTTACAACTGCCGCACATTAAACCGCTATACCACCGCATTGAGAACGACTCCAAAAATTTCGGAAGGCTTTTTGTTTATTTTAAATTTTAAACAGGAAACTGTTAATGATACCAGCCAGGTTAACCCTTAACCAACTCTGCTTTCGCGTTTATTAACAGTGTTTTTTGAAAATTCTGCAGTTTCCATACAATATTTCGTTACTAATTATAGTTACTGTTTATAAGGTTTCTGTAAACCGTAACCCAAAAATATTCATTCATTAAAAATTACCGTATGGAAACGAATCATTCAAAATCTCAATTAAACGCTGCTATTCAACAAGTTACAAATAATGCCACTTCCTGGATCGGCCACCGTCATGGTGAAACCAAAAGCAAGCTAAGTGGCCAGACCTTTGTTTGCCCAACTGAAGGTGAACTTGACTGTATTGAAGTTTTTTCGGCCCATGTAACCAACAACGGGCCTGTTGAAATGACTTTACATGCTTTTGATGCACAAAACAAAACCTGGGGGCCTGCATTGAAATCCTCCATTGTGGAGTTTACCAAAGGCGATACCGGGAAATGGATCTCCTTTCCGCTTAAGGGATTACACCTGCAAAAAGGCATGTCGTATGGCTTTCGTTTGAAAAGTGATACCGGGCTTGTAGGCGTAGGTGAAGCAGCCGGAAACACAAAACAGGTTCCTTTTGTTGGCGGGCAGGAATGGACAGCCAGTTCGGAAGATCAGCGTGGAAGATATTATTCTTATTTAAGCCTGGCATTTAAGGTAGAACTGAGGGCATAATTATTATTTAAATTACTCAACAATAAACCGGGTTGATCGCCTGGTTTTTTTTTGCAAAAAAATATTTTGTTTAGCAGGCGTAACATTTACATAATGAATAGATGCTGAGCAGATAGCCCGGGATGTATTATTTTTTATACTTTCAGCTTCTGCTTACTTTTTGGCATCCCGCTGCTGCTGGTGCTCCAGGAAGCGGTCATAACTATCCTTGAAGTCTTCGTACGGGTAGCGTCCATCCAGCTTTTTTTCTTTGCCGGATGAGGCTTTATCCACCAATTCAAAATAGGCACGTGGAAATTCATCTGAATAAATACCCGGCAGCAGGCCGATGCGGTTGAGGCCCATATAGAGAGAGAACAAAACAAATAGTGATACTATGATGACGGAATGATCTTTTAACCCGCGAACCATGCCGAAGGCAGACATGTTTTCGCCTTCTACCGGCAGTTCTTTTTTTAACAGCGCCACCGATAAAAATACCACCAGGAGTACAAAAGCGGCGATGCCACAAAGTTCAGAGGTTTTGGCAGCAAAGGGTACCATGAACAATGAGACCAGGAACAGGATGATGCTTGTATGAAATACCTGTACCAGTAATGCCATTGAACGGTTCTTTTCGCTGTAATAACGGTAACGGCTGATCATTTTATGCAGGTACAGCAACGCAAGCAGTAAGGCTGCAATACCAAACAGCCATTCCACGTATGGAAAATGGATATAAAAAACACGCAGGCCAAAAATGGCGGCAATTACAAAAAGACAGGCTGCTTCTGCCAGCCGGTACACTTGTACAGGACCTTCTTTGCGCATTACCGCAATGAATTCGGCAAGAAATACCAGTGCAAAAACAACCGATACCCCTCCCATAATGGTCATGCCATAACTATTCTGGGCCATGGCAGCAAAGGCTCCCATTACCAGGAGGATAAAAAGCAGGTAATATAAAGCGTTATATTTTTTCATCAGTTGGGCAGATAAAATATATAATTGAAAAAGCTTGTTATGAATTCATCCATGGAAGTCCAATGTGCAATCCCTGCCTCTGATTCTTTTTTCCGGCAGGCCTGCCATACAATGATCGACCGCGCCCCCAGGTCTTCTGTTTCGGTAAGAGTGGATGGTATGGCAGTAAGGGCCCTGTAAAAATTCCCTTCTTCTGCAACACCATATACCCTTGACTGAACCCCTCCGAATTTATTGGTTTCAACGATCTCCGACAGTAAACCGGAAGACAGGGCATTCAGTTTTTTTCCGCCGATGCGGGAGAGCAGCAACACCAGTTTATACCGGGTATCCAGTGCCCGGCTGGAGCCGAAATTATACAGTGAAAAATCTACCTGCTTAAGTTTGCTGAAAACAGAATCAAGGTAAACAAAGGCCAGCGGATCAGTTTTTTTCATGTACATCTGTTCTGACATAAAAATATAGGCAAAGGCCTTTTCATTGTCATTCTCAAACTGCTCTGCCAGCTCAGCAGCTTCTGGTTGTTTGCCCTCCAACGCCAGGTGCACACAAAGGTCTTTCAGCTGGTTGAGAAAAAAAGTCTTTTCGAGGTACTCATACTTATCCCTTGACGCAGCAAAATTATCCCTGTTGAAAAGGTTATAATATTTCATCCCTGTTATGGTATCATTGCGTTCAAAGGCCCGGTTTGCGAGGATCAGGCTTATGAGATTCAGATCCAGGTTTTTCCCTAACGGGTGAGTTCCTGCAAGGGTAATGATCCTGGTCAGTGTTTCATCGCCCAGCGGGTAATTGTTATCAAAAGTATACGAATCTACAAATGGTTTAACCTCGAATGCCTTGGCGATCCATAAATGGATATATCCCATATCCCCCGGTTTTTTATATAATTCTTCAAAAAGTTTGTGCCTGTCGATGAAATTGAAGAACAGGTCAGAATGGTAGGTATTGCTGAACCAGCCTTCCATATAATCGGGATAAATGAACAGGTGCCTGCGGCTGTAAGTACGTGTACGCACACCGTCACCAAAATAAGGTGTGGTAACGGATACTGCTTCTTCCAGGTAAGCGCTATCCACTTTCCTGAAATGATCAACCGCCTGTTGCAGGAGGCTGTCCAGCTCCGCCTTGTCAGACGGAAATCCCCGGTCGTAATTGTATTTGTGAATGAACATGGCCCTTCTTTTCTTCTGTTGTGCCATCAGGAAATTCCTGTTGTGTATGTTCTTTACCGTATCGATCAGTTTTTCATAATCATCTGCAATGGCATTGAATACATCCCGGTTGGCAAGACAGAGGTTTGGGAAGAAATACCCCTTATAGGAACGCAGCAGGTCTTTATCAATATTAACCCCGTACAGGTGACTGATATGGCCTGAACGGATAAACGAATTTCGGTAAATGGTAAGCGGTACATTGGTCGGGTATTTGGTTCCAAGCCACGTGATCAAAGGGCCACGCTTATCCCCGTGGCCAAACTGGTACAAAACACCCAATATGTGGTTGTAATTATTGAACAGGCTGCCGGTAAAATAATCATTCTGCCCCGATAGCCTGATGGAATCAAAACACTGCAGCAGTTTTTCTGTATTGCCCAGTGCCGCATACAGGGATGCCAGCGTATGATGGCCACCGTTATAATCATTGGGTACGCGGCCATTGATCTCGTATGTTCCTTTAGCATAATAAACATCAAAAACAGCCTGCCCGCCGGTATCTTCGAATGGCGAGCACAGGGCAAGCAACGCATTCAGTTTATCGGGGCTAACCCGGCCAAAGGTGAGCCATTGCTGTAAACCGTAATTCAATTCGGGAGGTATGGATGCCTGGAACAGGGATGTTGTTTTAAAAAATATCATAGCCAGCCGGTAACCTTCATCGGAAAAATCCCTCAGCATGCCGCCTGTGCTTTCGCCAGGGTTATAATAATTGTCGTAAGCCAGTAACGTGGTGAACTTATTCAGTTCGGCCATTAAAAATGGGTAATCGGTTTCCCTGGCTGCCAGTTCCCGGAAGGTAGCCTGTACCAGGTTCATTAATTCGGTCTTGATCTTAATGGTATCATGTTTGTCGAATACCAGCAGCTGCTTATAGGTTTCCAGCGCCAGGCTTAATCTTGCTTTAGCGTCTAACCCGTTCAGGTAGGTAAGCATGGAACCCGGCTCATATCGTTCTTCGATCAGCAGCGGCAGGGCCTTTACATCAAACCCTACTTCTTTGCTTTTCATCAGTTTTGATGATTCAGCACGTACACGGCCGATCACCCGGCTGTTTTGTTTTTGTTCGGCATCCACCCAGTAAAAACCACTGAGCACCAACATGATCACAATGGCAAGCAGTATGGCAATGCGCTGAGGGCCGTATTTCATAAAGGCCCGCGTAACCACAACCTTGCGGGCACTTCGTTTAATGAATTCCCGTACATCTGCCAGCACGCCTTCTGCATCAGCAGTTGCTTTTGCCGGATCATCGGGTATCTCTGCATAGCGTTTTATCCAGCCCACATTGGGTTTGCAGTTTCTGTACCAGTTCTCAAAATAAGTAAGCGGACCTATTGGGAGTAAAAAATCGCTGCTCCTGCCGCTGTCCTTCCAGCGATCAAGCTGCTTTTTAAAATCGAGGTAAGTTGAATAATATTCGAATTCCTGGTTGGCCCAGGTGTTCAGTTTGTTCCAGTTGCGTATCAGGCTTTCATGGGTTATATCCAATACCGTATCTTCAGTAAGCTTATGGGTTTCCGGGTCATCCGTTTTAAAGGGCCTGATGAAAGAATTGCCTTCCTCCCGGTAAATACCGAGTACCTCACTTACCACGGCGGGTGTAATACCGGGTGTATTGATGATACCTGTAATTTCTCCAAGCGACATGCGGTTACGTACAGCACGGCTGTTATCGATCTTGGTAAGACAACTGAACGTAAGCGCAATGATCCGTTTAACATCCTTGTGTGTGATATCACTGTTGGGGTTACTGGCATGGTAATTTTCCCAGGCATTTTCATACAAAACACTGGCATGAATTTCTATCACCTTATTCAGTCCCGTATCCTGGTAATATTTCTGCCGCTTCGCCGGCAGTTTATCAAACCATTTCCTGAATATGAGCTGCTCTTCATCGGGCAGGTCTTCGGCCGGCATACCACCCACCATGGCATAATGTACCAGGTCCATTTCCTGGCTGCCATGACCTGCTGCCAGCCAAACCTGGTTCAGTGCATGTTGCAGGATCGGTAACTGGTCAACCCCTTCGGCAATATCATAAACCAGCCTTTCGATGAGCCGCTGTGAAATGCGGTTTCCGCTGAGGATGGCCGGTTCCCCGATCACCTGCTTGAGGTCTTTGCGCTTGAGCCTGGGTACAAAGAACTGGGAAAAGCCGATATACTCCGGCAGCCCGCGAAAAGCAGAACACTGACCGATATAATCGGAACGCATAGTGCATACCAGGTACACCGGTATGTTTCGTTTGATGGCAATGCGGGCCGTTTCCAATACCAGGTTCACCACGATCTGTGAATCCTGCGAAGGCGCCTCATTATAAAAATTCTCGGGGTTGGTAAAAAATTCTTCAAACTGGTCAACAATGATCATCAGGTTGGCGGCCTTTCTTTTTCCTGACTGCTGCTGGCTTTCATCCAGGAGTTGCCATTGTTCAGATGATTCATCAATATAAAAATCTGAATTGGTATACAGGTCGATGAGTGAAGAATAGCCACGCCGGAGTTCTGTTTCAATAGTAAATGCGTTGCTGTTGAAAGTATGTGCCAGTGCATTTGCCATATTGTGCACGGGGCTGCGTTCCGGCCTGAAATCTGCCACTACCCAGTTGGTATATTTGGCTTTAAAGAACCCGGCACGGGCATTGGGAATAAGTCCGGCATAAATGAGTGATGATTTTCCTTCACCCGAGGCACCGGTAACCATGAGGAATTTGTTTTGTTCCAGCAAGGATGTGATCTGGTCAACCTGCAGGTCGCGGCCTTTGAAATAAAGGCTCTCATCCTCGGTGAATGACCGCAGGCCTGTATATGGACATATGTTGTGCAGGTTGGTCATCTATTGATTTTCATTTATGTAAGGAAGAAATAGCCGGGTAAAGATGAGTTCATTATCCATGAATTTCTTCCATTCCAATTTTTGTAACTGTGCTTTGTTAAATCCATGCATTGTCCTCCTTAAAAAAACTGCCCTGTCGCCCGATGAGATCAGTGGCGGAGCCTGCTGCAGTGATTTATACAGTTTTCCATTCAGCGCGTATGCCTCACTGAAACGCCCGATGGCTTCAAACTTATTAAAGGAATTTTTTATGGTGCGGTAGGCTGCTGCTTCATTTTTTCCAGGATCCATATACATCAGGGCAATGGCTACCTGGTGGCGGTTGGGTTGAAAAACGGCCGGGTTATCGAGCCGGGTCATTTCCGTTTGTGCCGAATCCAGCAGGCGTTTAGCCATCTCCGGGGATTGCCTGTTCAATGATACCTGCTGGCTGGCATACCCGTACAACGAAGAACGGTTCACTTCTTTTTTAAAAACATTGATCAGCCGGTATGCCAGGTCGAACCGGCTGTTAACCGATAATGCTGCAACGGCTTTCGCCGTCAGCTCAAATGAATAGTTATTGACAACATTAAAATTCTTGAACTGGAATGCATTGAGCAGTTTTTCCGGCTGTATCTTTTGCAGGTATGCTATACCTTTAGCAGTTTCGTTCTGTGCAAATGCCTGGTCACCCAGGTGCAGGTAAAGAATATTCAGGTCGGCCCACTGGCTTGCGTTCCTTGATCCAAGTTTTGCAGCCAGCCTTTCCAACAGGCCAAATGGTAACGGGTCGTGCAGAAAAAAATCGGGGGAGGTCATATTAACCTGGTAATCGGACATCCAGGTTTCAAAATATTTAAGTTGATCTGCATTTTGATACAGTTGATCAAATAACCCGTTATCCAGCACATACTTTGTAAAATCACCCGTGTTGTAAAAATTGATCAGTGCACGTGGTTCAAAGGGATGAAAGGGAACCCGAAGATCGGGATACAGAAAAAGGTACCCGCGCGGCATGGTGACCAGGTCGGCGCCGGAAGTACCAATGACAGACAAAGGCTGGTCAAGATATTCCACGGGTACAAGCCTGTAATAATTGATGGCATCTTTATAAAACTGTGCTGTTCCGGTTTCTGTCATTCCCCTGGTCTCGCTGCGATAGGCAAATAAACAACCCTGGTTTTTAAGCATGACAGCCAGGTTGAAATTACGTTCATCGGTATTCCCGATCTTTAAAATCTCATCCTTCAATTTGGAATAGAAAAAAGTCAGCATACGGTCATCTGATAACTTGATATTCGTGTTGGCATAAGTCTGCCCACGGCCACCGGTATAAAAATTTGTATTAAACCGCACACCAACATCGATCATGGCCCTTGTAACCAGCCGGTCGTAAAACTCGGAGGCACTGATATTTTTCCGCCGGCAATACCCGTTCACAAAATGATCCAGGGAATCGGCAGTTCCCCAGGTATAAAACACCCCTGCAATGTTGGCGGCATTTTCTATATGCGTAGCATAATCGTTCTGGTAAAAGGTTTCGGGGTACCGCAGCAATGTATCTATGCATTGCAGTGCCCTGGCGGCATTACCTGCAGCTGCGTATAAACAGGCCAGTTGCTGGTAAAGCCCGTTATATTTCGGGCCGTAATTGTTGCCGCCTCGTACCAACACTTTGTCTACCTGGTAATTATTTTCGAGCCAGGCGGACCTGGTTTTATTTTCAAATGGTGAAAGTATTTCCAGGAGCCTGCTGATATCACCGGTTGAGAATGCTTTATGATTGATCCCGTTATCCAGTGCTGAACCCAGCATCTGCATATCGGTAAAATCACCGGGTTGTTGGGTTAAAACCTGTAATGCCCATCCTGCAGAACGCTTTGCATTGCGGGTAACCAGTGCCTGTAATGTATCACCGGGGTTGAAATAGCACGCTATCGCGGCCGTTACTGAATAGTCATGCACCAGTTTCAGTTTTTCGGCAAGTTCGGTACCATTACCCGTTATGGTAAGCTGTGCAAGTAAACTATCGGCAATGGTTAAACTTTGGAGGATTTGTTTCCGGGGTTCATACCTGCCCTGCATCACCAGGTGTGTGGCAATGCCGGTAGCTGACCTTATTTTCTGGTTGCTGTCTTTAACCGCACTGATCATTTCCGGTATGGTTACATTACCATTGATGAGCAGTTCGGTAATTACCGGAACCGCGAACTGCAGGCTGAGCCTGGGTATATTCGCCAGTTCAACACCCTGTTCTTTCACCGATTGAAGCACCTGGTTATTCTGCTGCCGGAAATAATTACGGATGGCAAAAGAACTCAGCGTTAACAGGGCGATCAGACCCAGTACTGCAGCGATACGCCTGGGACCATAGCGCATAACCGTTCGGGTTACCACGTGTTTGCGGGCACTCCTGGCCAGGAAATCCTGCGCATTGGCCAATACCTGGTTTGCTTTGGCCAGTTTTTTATCCTTTTCAGTATCTTCGGGCAGGTAACGGGCTATCCAGTAAGCATTGGGTTTCGCCGCGTTGAACCAGTTCTCAAAATAAGTGAGCGGGCCGATGGACAACAGGAAACCGTTCGAGTTGCCGCTTTTT
>Ga0138256_10008472_pt1 | contig 10788 bp, 4 predicted proteins | sample KNB2016incub_MG_FD_105486 | JGI IMG/M metagenome (GOLD analysis project Ga0138256, IMG submission 105486) | Active sludge microbial communities from wastewater in Klosterneuburg, Austria - KNB2014incub_MG | ecosystem: Engineered > WWTP > Activated sludge > Unclassified | place: Austria... | reverse complement strand
CTAGACAAAAGAATTCAAAGAAAATTGAAGATAAAATAAAAGATAAGGTCAATCAAATCCTAGATACCCGCTTGAACAAATAATCAGATTTCAGACTTCGAAATACCATGATTATCACATTGAAAATACATTTTATTTTTTAATTGTAGTAATTTGCCTCTAATTGATTTTTCTTGTGACTCTAGATTTCCTATCTGATCTTTTTCTTTTGCTAAATGATCGTCAAGTTTTTTAAAATTTGAGTTTATTTTTACTTTGATGTCATTAATATATGAATTCAATCTACTGGTCAATTCATTGCCCAATTTGGTCCTTCCTGTAGCTATTTCAGCTTCAAATTGATTGACGATCTTTCGCTTATTGAAACCCAAAGTAATTCCTGCAAAAAGCAAACCAACCGTAGTCAGTACACCTCCTGTAATATCAAATACAGCACCATGCGTTAACGCAGTAAGCATAGCTCCTACAATAGCAATACCTGTTCCAGTAGCCACATTGGGAGCCAATTTATTGTTTTCTGTGATAAGGTCCTTGCTGTAATAATTTTCAGTGTTTTTCAAAAATTCTTGAAATGTATCGTGCAATTCATTCATCACTGATGATCTTTTTTCAGCTATTGAACTGAAAACTTCATGGTCATTTTTTAATATCGTCTTACTATTTTGAATTTTCAATGAAACTAGTTGCCCCATCTGTTGAATACTGTCTGAGATATCTTTTAGTCCATTTTGAAGTTTCTCCTTCATTCCTGAATTTAAAGAAGATTCGAAGTCGGTCGAAAATTCTTTTAACCAAATTTGCAATGACTGAGATTTATTAAATAGCCCTCCTATACCTCGTTTTAACACATTTAAAAAACCTAAGCCATCTTCTAAGGTTTTTTTCTTTTTTGAAGTGATGGAATCATAACTACCCAATAAATTTTCTACTAATAAATTGACATTGTTGATTGAAATTTTTTCTTGGTCGATGAGTGTTTTTGTGATGTCATTTCTAAATTCAATATCATAAGCAAATTGATCTTTTCTTATTTGAATTCCATTTTCAATTTTGTGTAAAATGGTTTCACCGGTCTTAATATTATTGATTACTTTATATATGGCGGCCTTGCCACCAGTAATATTTTTTGAAATGAAATCCCTTAATGCTAAGAATCCACTTTCTTCAATCTTACCATCCAATTCCATTTTGGCAGATACAGGAAAAATTAGAGGCTGTGCTATCCCTTTTTCTTTTGCATAATTTTCTAGTCCTTTTATATTAATTTGCAAATCTGATGGATCAATTAAGTCTTTCTGTTGTAAAATAAAAATTACTTTCTTTTGCCATTCAGTTTTTATAAAATTGAAAAAATCCCAAGCAGATTGTCGGTATGGGTTTTTTGATTCAAATACGAATAAAATTAAATCTGAAGTAGGGACAAAATTTTCAGTTATTTCTTGATGATGTGCGATGATTGTATTTGTTCCTGGTGTATCTACAATGGCTATTTCTTTCAATATTTCTTCTGGATAAGTGATGCGCTTCAACACAGGACTTATTGGAGTGACTAAATGCTCAGGTCCATACACAATAAGCTGTATTGTATCTGTCATAGGTGACGGTGCAACCTTACAAATCTCTGTCTTCGATTCAAGCAATGCATTAATGAAACTACTTTTACCCACTTTTACTTCGCCGCAAATCACAAACATAAAAGGATCATGTATTCTACTGCGAAGGTCGCTTATAGTTTGGGCGAGTTCTTTGTGGTTGATATCATTGGTAAGGAATTGTAGATCTTTTGCAATGTCATCTAATATAACTTTTTCGGCACTTAGATCGATATTGATTAATGAAGACATTTGTGAAATATTTTTGTAAAAATACGATTTTGCTTTATAATAAAAGCATTAGCATCATTAAATTCAAAATTGAATTTATTCCAGAGCAGCGCTAAATTTCTAAATAGATGGATTAATTATAATGCTTCAGGATGAGTACTTGAGATATATGCTGTATGCTGGGCTTCATCCAGTTTTAATTTTAGCAAATCCCTATGTTTGAAGAATTCTGGTAAAATATCCTTTGGCAATGGATCTGGTGAAGGAAAACTCAATTTTCTATGATCAACTTGTACACCATTCTTCCAGAATCGGAAACAAACATGAGGTCCAGACGCAAGTCCTGTTGATCCAACATAACCAATAATCTGACCCTGAGCAACATGCGCTCCAGGATTTATTCCAGCCGCAAATCTGCTCATGTGCAGATATTGGGTTTGATACATTTTATCATGACGGATTTTAACAAATTTTCCATTACCTCCAGTATAACTCGCAGACTCTACGATACCTGCACCCACAGCCATGATAGGTGTACCAGTTGGCGCAGCATAGTCTGTACCTAGATGAGGTCGTGAAAACCTCAATACTGGATGAAACCTGTTTGAACTGAATGGTGATGAAATTCGTGAAAATCTAACTGGAGCTTTAAGAAATGATTTTCTCATCGGCCTTCCTTCATTATCATAAAAATCTTGCTTTCCATTATGAATAAATGAATAGGCATAAGATTCATTATTATCAGTGCTAAATTGAGCCGCAATGAGGTTTCCAGAACTTGTAGGGGTGCTACCTATGTATAGTCTATCAAATATAAGTTTAAATGAATTTCCTTTTTGAACATGATGAAAATCAACTGATGATGACAAGGCGTCTTCCATCTGATCTATAATATTTAGTGAAACTCCATTTTTTTCTAAAGCATCCCAGAGAGAGGTTTCGATAGTACCAGTAGCGATTTCTTCTTTACTGTATGATTCTCTTTCGATGACTTCAGCACATGCATCTTTTTTTAATTCGCAAAGGACAAACTTTGTTTGATCTATTTCGTAAGCAAAGTAATCAGGAGTTTGACAGGTGTTAGAATGAATGAAGGCATATGTGTTTCCAGCCCTTAGATTTTTTATATTGTGAATTTGGGAGATATTTGCAATTGCAGCGTTACTAATTGAATTTGAGATGCCCTGAAGACTTAAAATTTCAGGTAATAATTGATTTTTTTTGAGCTTATTCTTTTGAATTTCAAAATATCTATTGTCAAAGCCAAAATCTAAATTTTCCAACTTAGACTTACATATCTCATCGATAAACTCTTTTTTCTCTTTGAATAGTTCGAATTTTAAAATAAAATTCAAGACAAATCCATTGAGGATCAATAATAATATTAACGCGGTGCTCTGTAAAGCTTTAACAATAAATTGGTTCTTCAAATTCATTTACACAAATCTTGAATATTAAAAATGTCGCTTTCGTTGCAAAAATAGAAATTTATGATCTAATGATCTAATTTTCAGGCGAATAATACTTGGTGATAATACAATTTTAACATATTAAATATTATTATAATATGTAATCTTATAGAACTAAGGGTTTTCCCCGATATATAAATTTTTTATTTTGCTAAATTTGCAGCTTAATCCATAGACTTCTTCTGAATTGGCAGACTATTCTATTACATACGGAGACCGAGTTCTTGATTTGGCATCGCCCAAAGTCATGGGTATTATAAATGCCACAAGTGATTCATTTTATGCCAATAGTAGAGTCGGTGGCACTTCAGCCTTTTTAAAAAAAGCTGAGCAAATGATAAGTGAAGGAGCTTATATTATTGATCTAGGCGCTTTTTCTTCTAGACCTACTGCTATAGTAATCGAAGAAGCAGTAGAATGGTCTATATTAGAACCATTGATTCAGGCTTTTATAACAGAATTTCCTCAAATTCCACTTTCTATCGATACATTCAGGAGCAATATTGCTGAGAAGTCATTGGACTGTGGTGTTAGAATGATCAATGATATTTCAGCAGGGCAATGGGATGCTACTATGTATCAAAAAGTCCATAAATACAATGCAGCGTATATAATGATGCACATGCGAGGTGCGATAGGTGCCATGATGGAAGCAGAACATTTGGTCTATGAAAATTTAATATCAGATATAGCAACTTTTTTCGCAAATCAAATTCATTTGGCAGCGCAAAATCAATTGACCAATATCATCATTGATCCTGGATTTGGCTTCAGTAAAACGCGAAGCCAAAACTATCAAATTTTGAAAAATTTAAGTTCATTTCATTTTTTAGCTAAGCCTATTTTAATCGGTATTTCTAGAAAATCCATGATATATAAACTGCTCAACTCATCGCCAGAAGAAGCATTGCATGGAAGTAATGCAGCTTCGATTTTAGGTTTGATTGCTGGAGCATCAATCATTAGAACCCATGATGTTAAAGAGACATTGGATGGGATTAAAATATTCAACGCATGGAATGATGCGGATTAAAATAAAGTTAAATTCAATATTTACAAAATTATATTATTTAATACTTGTTTAGAGGATAGTGCAGGAATATAACGAAGATATAAAACAATCAGTACGAGAGGCAGTCACTCTGTCTAAAGTACTTATTTTTATATTCCTATTATTGGCCAGTATTTTTTGTATTATCTATGCTTTGTCGAAGACACCTCTGTTTCAAAATTGGGCTAAAGACCGGATAATTAGTATGGTGAATAAGGAGTCTGATAATAAAATAAGCATTGGGGATATTCATGTTGATATTGTCTCTGGTCTGGATTTGAAAAATGTTTTATTATTAGATCATCATACTGATACTATTTTTTTTGGCAGAGAAATGCAAGTTGGATTAAAGAATTCATTATTTTCTTTGTTTTCGAATTCATTAGAAATTAAAAAGGTAGAAATAGATACGGGCGTATTTAAAATTATCTCTTATGCTTGGGAAGAGCGGAATAGTTTGAACCATTTTTTAAAGCATTTTAAAAAGAAAAAGAAAAGTCCACCCAATGCCTCACCATTTCATTTTGTGATGGAGGAAGTGAGTTTAAATGAATTTAGATATCAGCGAACTTATCAAGAGTCTTCAAGAAATGAATATTACTCAGTTAAACAACTCAATGCTGTAATAGATCAATTGAATACCAAAGGAGATTATTTATTATTTGAGAATGCTCAGTTAATTGAGCCGAAAGTTTGTATTTATAAAAATGAAGCATTGCAGGACTCAAATCATATTGTTGAAAATATTAAATCAGATACTATCATTGATCCTGATATAATCTGTGACCTCCCATTTATTGTCCAAATAAAGAATGCTGAAGTTCGATCAGGGAGTTTTACTTATGATGATGGTCGTTATCCAAAGTCGATTTCAAAAGTCGAAGATATTCCGTTTATGGATTATAGACATTTTGGATTTGGTCAGATAAATGCGAAAATTCAAGGGTTTATATATAATGATTTAGATTTTTGGGGAAGATTATTAAATTTCACTGCACTGTCTAATGATGGATTCCTCATAAAGAACATGCAAGTATCTGATGGATTTGTGACCTCAAAGTCAACTCAACTCAATAATTTTAGAATAGAAACAGAGAAAAGTTTACTGCAAGATACATTGGAATTTAAATATGCTAATTATGAGAGTTTTCTCGATTTTGAAGATAAAATATTTTTGAATTTCCGCTCTAACAAAAGTCAAGCTAAAGTTTCAGAGATAGCCTATTTTTTTAAAGAATTATCAGCTAATAATTTCTTTAAGAAGAATAGAGCAGAGACTATTTATTTAGAAGGGCATTTGAATGGCAAGATAAATAGTTTGAAGTCTCCACGATTGTCTTTGAAATTTGGTGATAAAATTAGTTTTAAAGGTAATTTAGCTTCCAGAAATTTAGCGAATTTTGGAGAAGAATTGTTAAACATTAAAGTAGAGAAACTAGAAAGTTCAATTACAAATTTAGAAGATCTATTTTCTGGTTTGAAGTTTCCAGTAGCTTTTAAAAAGATAGGGAAGTTTTCTTTTACTGGAAATTTTGATGGATATATTGGAGACTTTGTATCTTATGGTAAATTTAATACAGATATAGGGACTGCAAAGACCGATATAAAATTGAACTTGAGACCAGGAAATGAAAAGGCTGAATTTTCAGGATCTTTGGATTTTATTAATTTTGATTTGGGGGAGTTAATTAATATGCCTGATCTTAAACAAGTGTATTTGAAGACCAATGTTAAAAATGGTCTAGGACTTACGTGGGAAACTTTGAATGCAAATCTAAGTGCAAATCTTGAAAGTGCATTATTCAAGGGCAAAGAGTATCGCAATCTTAATTTCAATGGTGTCTTTACCAAATCTCTGTTGAATGGAAAGTTAAAGATGGAAGACGATCATTTGAATTTTGCATTTGATGGAAAAATATATGATTTAAATAAAGTACCAAAATTTGACTTTAAAGCAAACATCGCTAAATTAGATCTGAATGCTTTGAATTTGACCAAGCAGAAATTGGTCATTCAATCAGAGATTGATATCAATATGTCTGGAAAATCTATTGATGATATTTTAGGAGATTTGAATTTGAAGAACACAATACTATTTGATGAAGATAAGAAAACTTCAGTAAAAATTTCTCAAATCCAATCATCAATAAGAGAGTCAAATTCTCGCAAATATTTGAATGTAAATTCCAATTTTGGAAAATTACAAATGGATGGACATTTCACTTTGTCAAAAATATATAATGATATCTGCGCTATATTAAAAGTGAATATCCCCAGTCTGCCACTTGAGATTGGTGCAGGAACTCAGTTATTAGATGTCAAGTATGATTTCGAATTAGACAAAAGTAAGAATTTATTTGATTTTATTGATTTACCTCTTAGCATTGAAAGAGGCAGAGTTAGTGGTGAAATTAATTCTATTGCCAATAAAATGACTATAAAATCAAATATTGAAACATTAGCTTTCAAGGGGATTATAATTGATGAAGTAGCATTGCAGTCGAATTGGGAGAATGCGCAAATTAATTCAAATATATTTTTAGAGGATATCAATTTTTATGATCGGTTTAAACTTCCAAATTTAAGTGTTCTGCAAAAAGGAAATTCAACACAATCTCAAATTTCGTTGTTTTCAATAGATTCTTTTGGCCATTCTAAAAACTATGAAATCGTTGGATTATTGGAACATAATGCAAAATTTGTTTCATTAAAAATTCCATCAAATCAATTTTTATTCGATAATAACTTTTGGTATCTAGCTGAGAAAAATGAAATTGCATATGCGAAAGGAAATCTCTTCTTAAAGAATTTAAGTATGACCGATTCTTCAAGGTATGTGGCCATTTCAAATTTTGATCAAAAGGGATTAAAATTGAATATAGATGGATTTGATGTCGCCAGTTTTAATTCCTTTATCAATGCTGGAAACATTAAATTCTCCGGTTTATTCAATTTAGAATTGGTTCTTGAAAATTATAATAAAGTTTCAAATATTCGATCACATATAAATATATTTCAATTCCATATTAATAAGTCAAATTATGGACCTTTGAGTTTAAATTTATTTTTGCCAAATGGGCAATCTCCTCTGAATGTCGAGTTTTCAAATCAGTATAGAGATTATGACATCTCTGGTGTAGGCACTATCAATATCCCTATCGCAAATCAATATAAGTTGCCAAAGTATGATTCTGAATTCTTATGTGAATTAAAGAATGCACCTGCAAGTTTGTTACAGGATTTTATTCCTGGTATTTCCAATACCAGAGGTGGATTTAACGGACATGCTTTTGTTAATTTAAAAAACAAGAAATTATATTTGAACGGCGATTTAATGTGTGATAAATTGGTAACTAAAATAGATTATTTGGGTGCATCGATTTCTTGTCCACAAGGTAAAGTAGCGTTTGTTAATGATAAAATTTCATTTGATAACCTCAGTTTGTTTGATGATTTAAATAATCCAATGCAATTGAATGGATATTTAACGCACAGAAATTTGAACTCCTTTTATGTAAATTGCAATGTTAAATCTGAAAAAGCGCTAATCCTCAATACAAATAAGAATATCAATCCAGATTATTATGGCTATGGTATTTGTAAATTTCGAGCTAATTTTGAAGGTAACTTAAGCAAAGTTAATATCTCTGTTACTGCTACAGCATTAAAAGGAAGTAAATTGGTTATTCCAGTAAACTATGATCAAAGTTCAGAATCAAAAGATTTTGTTGTTTTTGTGAAACATGAGCTGAAAGACAGCTCCTCGATGATCAAACCAATTGATGTAAAAGGCATGAACCTGAATATGGATCTCTCTATTACTGAGGCAGCTGAAGTTCAAATTGTTTTTGATGAGACTGCTGGAGATATTATGAAAGGATTTGGTGAAGGCAATCTACAAATTGCGTCACTAAGAGATAATTCTTTTTCTATGACTGGGGATTACATCGTTGAACATGGGGAGTATTTGTTTACATTATTGAATGTGGTGAATAAGCCATTTAAAATTCGTCGCGGAGGTACCATTAAATGGACTGGAGATCCACTTAACGCTGATATAAATTTGGAGACAAAATATGATGGACTTTATTCATCTGTTTCGACATTTTTACAGGAGTATTTAATTGATTTGCCAGATGCTTCAGATGATGCTTTGAATCGTACAGAGGTAGATTTACTCATGCTTCTTAAGGGGTCTCTTCTCAAGCCTGATATTTCATTTAAACTTGGATTTCCGGCATTGACAGGTCAGTTGAAGAATTTTAGTGATATAAAGTTAAATGAGCTTGAAGCAAATCCTGATTTATTGAATCAACAAGTTTTTGGATTATTGGTATTTGGTACTTTTTTGAATACTTCGAATCCATTCCAAACAGGAATTATTAAGAATCTTACATCTTCTGGAATCAATACATTGTCTGAGATGCTTTCATCCCAATTCTCATTATTTGCCACTAATCTACTTTCCGAAGCATTTGGAGATGTGAAATTTATATCTGGAGTGGATGTTAATGTCGCTTATGATGTGAGTGAAGATCCATTGTTGGCTACCAATCGAATTGATCAAGGAGAATTTGTATTTAGTTTGAGACATCGTTTGTGGAATGACAAATGGGCAGTAACATTGGGAGGTAACTATAAGACAAGTCCAAGCTTATATGGCAATACTAACTTTAATCCAGAAAGTGTAATTGAGTGGAATACCCCAGTCTCAGGATTGAAATTGAGAGTTTATTACAAGAGTGATGACAGTTTTTCTGGCGTTAAACATAAGGTGGGATCTGGTGTTACATACCGTCGTGAATTCGATTCGCTTATAGATTTTAAAAATGCACTTAAAGATAGATTTAGAGGAAAAAAGAGCTCGTAGTAAAGCAAATAGTAAAGAGGAATTGGAGCTGTTGCCACAGGACTTAGCTATTGAATTAGAGTTTAACAAAATTCAATTGGAATGTTCAAAATACTGTTTTTCAAAATTGGCGGCAGACCAGATATTTAACCATAAATTTTTTACAGATCCGCAGTTGATTTTGGTTTTACTTTCTGAGCTTGAAGAAATGATGTGGATTACTCAAAAAGTAAATTTTCCATTATCAGAATTCGAGGCTGTGGATGATGATATTAAGTTGTTAAAAATCCCAAACTACACTTGTACACTTGATGCGGTATTGAGAATAAAAAGTATTGCCCTTATTTCTAAGAATGTTTTGGGATTTTTTAAAAATTTGGAGCTCACTCAGTTTAAGTATTTGAAATATCGCATGGATCGAATTTTCAATCCAAATGTACTATTAAGTTTATTGAGTAAAGTATTCTCTCCTTCAAATGAAATTCTGGATTCAGCTTCTGCAGACCTTCTACGAATTCGAAGAAGCATTAAAGATATACAGTCAGAATTATATAAAGTTTTTAAGCGGTCATTGAATACCTATAAGGAAAAATCTTACCTTGCCGATATCCCTGAGACTATTAGAAATGGTCGCTATGTTCTTGCTGTAAATGTAGAAAACAAAAGGAATGTCTCTGGGATAATACATGATCAATCTGACTCTGGAAAAATCATTTTTATCGAGCCTGATGAATTGGTTCAGTTAAATAATCGACTGCGTGAATTAGAGTCAGATGAACAAGCAGAAATTTGGAAAATTTTAAATCAACTTTCTGAGGACATTCGTCCAATGGCTGATGAGATTTTGCAAACGAGTTATGAGCTGGTTGGTTTGGATGTTATCCATGCAAAAGCCAAATTGGCAATACTCATGAATGCGACGAAACCAAAAATTATTGACCATGGTTTGGATATTAAAGATGGTCGTCACCCACTATTGCTGTTGAAGAATTCTATATTGAGAAAAGAAACGGTTCCCTTTAGTTTGTATTTAAATGAAGCCAACAGAATATTGTTAATTTCTGGGCCAAATGCTGGTGGAAAGTCGATTACACTAAAGGCACTTGGATTGCTGCAATTGATGTTTCAGAATGGATACTTACTTCCAGTAGCCAAGAATTCAGCAATGAGTGTTTTTAATAAAATTTATGGAGATGTCGCTGATCATCAATCATTAGATGAGGGTTTAAGTACCTACAGTGCAAAACTAAAATTATTAAAATTATTTGATGAGCATACAGATTCAAAGACACTTTTATTAATGGATGAATATGGCTCAGGTACAGAACCAAGAATTGGTGGTGTAATCGCCGAAACAGTGTTAAAGCGAATTAATTTAAAGGGTTGCTATGGAATGATTAACTCACATTATTCTAATCTAAAAGCCCTGGCACATCGTGAGGATGGATTGATCAATGGGGCTATGTTGTATGATAACATCAATATGCGACCGACATTTATTTTGAGAGTGGGAAAACCCGGGAGTTCCTTTGCATTGGAACTTGCGAAGACTAACCAGTTAGATCCCAACATCATCAAAGAAGTTAAAAGAAAAAT
>Ga0138256_10008471_pt1 | contig 10789 bp, 7 predicted proteins | sample KNB2016incub_MG_FD_105486 | JGI IMG/M metagenome (GOLD analysis project Ga0138256, IMG submission 105486) | Active sludge microbial communities from wastewater in Klosterneuburg, Austria - KNB2014incub_MG | ecosystem: Engineered > WWTP > Activated sludge > Unclassified | place: Austria... | reverse complement strand
GAGGGGAGCTGCGGGGGCTGTCGCTCGATGCCTCCGTGCGCACCGCACGGATCGGGGTCGTGGGCAACTTTGCGCTGCAGCGAGTGCAGCTGGCGGCGATCGACAGCGGATATCGCCCGCAACACGCGGCAACGCACACGGCCGATGTTGGCGTCGTGGCATATCCCGGCGCCTCGCTGGCCGTGCGACTCGGCGTGCACGCCGCGGCCGGGCGGCGTGTCACGCCGGTGGAGGGGTCGCTGGAGTGGGAGTCGTGCAACCTGCTGGACTGGGGGTGCGAATTCGCGGCCGGATCGCTGCGCCGGGGCGGGGGGTTGGGCACGCGCGCCATCCCGGCGTACCTCCGCCTCGACGGCGGTGTGCGCAAACATTGGCACCTTCGTCTCGCCGGCGCCGAGGTGGAGCTTGGCGGCTACGTCACCGTCTCCAACCTGCTGGGTCGGCGCAACGTGCTCACCGTGGTGCGCGACCCGGTGACCGGGACGGAGCGCAGCATCACCATGCGGCCGAGGGCGCCGCTGGCCGTGGGTCTGGAGTGGCGCTTCTGAACCTTCCATCGGCCGCGCCCGGCGTCGTCGGTATGTCACAACGTGGACGACTTGCGGGTTCCTGTCATCGTGAACCAGGAAGACGCCGATGTCGCACCCGCATGCTGAACCGTCCGCGGTCTCGTCCGCGGTCTCGTCAGCTGTCTCGTCAGCTGTCTCGTCAGCTGTCTCGCCAGCTGCGTCGCCCGATCCGAGTCGGCGCGCTGCGACGCGAACGCCGCACGGTGCGTCGATGACGACATCTCGCGACGAGTCGCGCGGTGCAGCGGACGGATTCACGCTGCTGTTCCGGGAGGAGTATCCGCGCCTGTACGGTTACGTGCAGCGACTGTGCGGGGAGCCGGACCTGGCCGCGGATGTGGTACAGGATGCCTTCGTGCGGCTGCACGCGCGCGGCGAACGGCCGGGGTCGACCCGGGCGTGGCTCATCACCGTCGCCACCAACCTGCTCCGCAATGCCCGTACGACCCACACGCGCCGCCGCGCGCTGTTGCATCGCATTGTTCCAGGTGCGGGGGAGGGCGGCGCCTCGGTGGTGACCGATCGAGACAACCCGGTCCGCGCCATGGAAGCGTCCGACGAGCGTGCACGGGTACGCGCGGCGATCGCGACGTTGAGCCGACGCGACCAGGAATTGCTGTCGCTCCTCGCGGGCGGCTACCGGTATCGGGAGATGGCCGAGGCGCTGCAGCTCAACCCGGCCAGCATCGGGACGCTGCTGGCGCGCGCGAAGCTGTCCTTTCGGGCCGCATACGGAGGGCATGATGACGCACCTTGAGACAGGGACGATTCAGGCGCTGGTGCATGGCGAGCTGTCGTCGGTAGAGCAGGCGGCGGCGATCGGTCACGAGGCCGTGTGCGAGCCCTGCCGTGCGGCGGTCAGCCAGGCCCGGCGCGAGGACGCATGGGTGCGGGGGCGACTTGCGGCGCTGGACGAGACGCCACCCGCCGTGGCCGACGTGATGCCTCGCGTGCCGCGCACCCCGCAGCGCGCTCAGCTGCGGACGCGGTGGGGCCGAGCCGCGACGGTGTTGGTCATGTTGGGCGGAGCGAGCCTGGCCTGGGCCATGCCGACGGTCCGCGGTCCCGTGATGGCCTGGCTCGGCAAGGCGTTTCGCGACGCCACGTCCCGTGTTGCTGAACCGACGCCGGTGGTGCAGCTGCCGACCCCCACCGCATCCCCTGGCAGCGGCGTCTCGGTCATGCCCGGTGCGCGCTTCACCGTGACGGTCGCGGTCAGCCAGGACGTGGGCACGGTATTCGTCCGGGTGGTGGACGGGGCCGAACTGTCCGTGCGTGCCAGCGGCGGCAACGTGTCGTTGGAGAGCCTGGATGAGGCGCTGCTCGTGCGCAATCCGGACGGTGACGGCGACTACTTCGTGGAGATCCCGCGCACCGCGCCTCGCGTCGAGGTGCGCGTCAACGCCACGCGACTGGTCCTTGTCGAGCACGGTGTCATCGCCCCCGCGGGCATCGCGCTCGACACCGGGTGGACGTCGTATCCCATTCGCTAGGGCCCGGCGCGAGCGGCCCCCGCCCGCGCCTACCCCTTCCCCTTCGCCTTCTCCCAGCTGTCGCGCAGCGAGACCGTCCGGTTGTACACCGGCTTGCCCGCCGCTGCCGACGCGTCCACGTCGTGCTTGAAGTACCCGGTCCGCTCGAACTGGTAGGCGCTTCCCGGCGCATCGCCCGCGGTGCTGCGCTCGACGTACGCGTTAGGCACCACCACCAGCGAGTCGGGATTGAGGGCGGAGAGGAAGTCCTTCCCCTCGTCCACCGCGTCGGGGTCGGGGATCGAGAAGAGGCGGTCGTACAGCCGCACCTCGCAGGCGATCGCGTGGCGCGCGGAGACCCAGTGGATCGTCCCCTGCACCTTGCGGCCGTCGGGCGTGTTGCCCCCCTTCGTGGCGGGGTCGTAGGTGCAATGCAGCTCGACGACCTCGCCTGCAGCGTCCTTGATCACGTCGGTCGCCGTGACGAGGTAGCCATAGCGCAACCGCACCTCGCGACCTGGCGCCAGCCGGAAGAACTTCTTCGGCGGGTCCTCCATGAAGTCGTCCCGATCGATCCAGATCTCACGGGAGAACGGGAGCAAACGCGTTCCTTCCTTCGGAACGTCGTGCGGATAGTAGGGCGCCTCCAACTCCTCGACGAGCTCCTCGGGATAGTTGGTGACGACGAGCTTGAGCGGCTTGACGACGCAGAGCACCCGCGGCACGCGCATGTTGAGGTCGTCGCGCACCGCGTGCTCGAACTTCGCCAGTTCGGTGCGGGCGTCCGATCGGGCCACGCCCACGTCGTCGGCGAACTGCTTGATGGCCTCCGGGGTGACGCCGCGACGGCGCAGCCCGGCGATGGTCGGCATGCGCGGATCATCCCACCCGGCCACGTGCCCCTCGGTCACCAACCGCAACAGCTTGCGCTTGGACAGGACGGTGTAGTCGATCTGCAACCGCGCAAACTCGGTCTGCTCCGGCGGCGTCTCGAAGCCGGCCTCCCGCACGAGCCACTCGTAGATGTCGCGGTTGTCCTTGAACTCCAGCGTGCATAACGAGTGGGTGATCCCCTCGATTGCATCGCTGAGGCCGTGGGCGAAGTCGTACAGCGGATACAGGCACCAGGCGTTGCCGCGGCGGTAGTGCGGCGCGTGACGGATGCGCAGCAGGAGCGGGTCGCGCATGATCATGTTCGGGTGCGCCATGTCGATCCTGGCCCGCAGCACATGCGCCCCGTCCGGGAACTCCCCCGCCTTCATGCGCGCGAGCAGGGCGAGGTTCTCCTCGACGCTGCGATCGCGATCGGGCGAATTGGTCCCCGGCGTCGTGACCGTCCCGCGCCCGGCACGGATCGCCTCCTCGTCTTGCGAGTCGACGTACGCCTTGCCGCCTCGAATGAGGTGCAGCGCGATCTCGTACAGGCGCTCGAAGTAGTCGCTGGCATAGAACTCGGCGTCCCACTCGAAGCCCAGCCACCGGATGTCGTCCTTGATGGCGTTGACGTACTTGATGTCTTCGGTGAACGGGTTCGTGTCGTCGAAGCGCAGGTTGATGCGCCCCCCGAAGTCGCGCGCCAGCCCGAAGTTGAGCACCAGCGACTTGGAGTGGCCGATGTGCAGGAAGCCGTTGGGCTCCGGAGGGAACCGGGTGCAGACGGATCGCCCGAATCGCCCCGACGCCACGTCGTCGGCCACCATCTCGCGAATGAAGTTGGGACGCGGCGTCGGCGCGTTGTCCGGGAGAGGCGGGGGCGGTGTCTTGTCTTGGCTCACGGGCGGGTCGCGGCGGGTCGCTGGCGGGTCGCTGGCAGTTCTGACGCGCGTTTCTGGCGCTCTCGATGCCAACCGGGTGGACCCCGACTGGGGCCACCCGGTACGGTGGACAAAGGTAACGGCTTCGCGCGCCCTCAGCGTTCGTGGACTTCCGCGCAGGCGACCTGCGCGAGCGGTCGGCCGAGCGGATGAGCCACCTTCCTCGCCCCGGCCGGCTACTGCGGCGTGACGACGAAGTCGATGAGCACCCCGCCCACAAACGACGCCGACACCTTCTTCCCCTCCATCGTGTACGTCCGCTTCATCACGGTCAGCGTCCCTTCCTGCACCTCGTTGGCGGTCGCAGCGGGGCCGAGCAGCGTCTCGACCTCCCGCACGGACAGCCCCTTCTTCATCCCGGCAAGCCCGCCGCTCGTTCCCGACGCCGCCGATGATGACGCCGACGGCGGCGCGGTAGAAGCGAGCGCGTTGCCGGGAGGCGAGGCAGCGTTGCGCGCGCCCGCGCCACTCGTTTCACCAGCGGCGACCACCGGCATCCCGGCGATGTCGGCGTATGGCGCCAGCGCCGCGGCGACTCCTTCGGGTGTGAGCGCGAAGGGCGGGATCCCCTGCTTGTAGCGCAGGTTGAAGCGGCTACCACTCTCTGCCCGCTTGACCCGCAGGTTCGCCTCCCGGGCCTCGTTGGCCTGCGCCGCCTCGGCGCGGGCGCGCGAATTCTCGCGTTCCCGCTCGCCGCGCTTGTTGGCCAGCTCCTTCTCGAGCTGCTTCCGGCGTGTTGGCCCCGGCGCCTGCTTGATCTGTTCGCGCAGCTCGCGCTCCTCCCGGCTCTCGCTTTCCTCGACTGCGCTCACCGAGCTGCTGGAGCCCATGTAGTCGCCGAAGGTCCCGTAGCCGCCGCCGCCGAGCTGGAACTCGATGTGCGAATCCTTCTTGACCACCACCTTGGTGATCATGACCTGCTGTCCGGGCTTGAGCGCGGTCCCGTGCTCCTTCATGCGCTCGGCCATCTCGCGCCAGTTCACGGGCATCGACTCCTGCGGAAAGACGTCGATCCCCTGGCTCGTGGCCGGCATGTCGACCTTGAGCGTGAGTGACTTCCCCTCGAACGCGGCCCGCAGCGCCGCCTCGTTCTGCGCCAAGGCGCCGCGCGACACCAGCGCCAGCGCAAGAAGCGTCCAAGTGTGAGTCCGCATGGTCCGTGTGATGGTCGAGGGGATGTGCTCGGGAACTGCACGGCGTGGTCGATTGCCTGGAGCGAGGCACGCACCCCGAAGCTACGCACACGCAGCGGCACCACCATGGGTCGGTCGACCCACCACCTCGCTCGCAGGCTCGCGGCGATTGCGCCGGCTCGGTCGGGCGTTCGTCAGGCGCGTGGAAAGCCGGCGTGCAACCGCACGCGTTCTGCGCGCCGAAGATGGCGCCGCGCCATGGCCGGAACGAGTGCCAGCGCCACGTCGATGGGAGGGCGCAGCACGGGGACGCGTGGCAGCGGGACGCGGGCCGTGCGCAGGTCGCGCACTGCGCCTTCGCGGGCGAAGCGCCGGACCTCGCCGTGCAGGACCAGGATCTCGCCCATGAGGTCGCGCACCGGTCGTCTGGCGGACTCCCGTAGAACGTCGCCCTCGACGAGCCGCACGATGGGGACAGCACCCGCAATCTGTGGGATGACCCGCCACCACCAGCCGCTGCGAACGTCGCCCAGTCGAGCGCGCCATGTGCTGCGCACGCCATGCACCGCGTCGCGCAGCACCGGGACCAGACAACGCAGCCATGCCAGGTACCGGGCCAGCGACAGCGCGACCGAATCGTCGGACGGGTGCGGGCGCCAGTTGCCTTGCTCGTCCGTGAGTCCACGAACGATGGACAGCGCGCGCTCGTCGGCGAGGTCGAGTTGGCCCACGATTCCCAGCGGATCGCCGGGCAGAGGGTGCAGGGTCAGCGATGACATTTGAGGAGTCGGCAGAAATGCGCAGTAGCCGCGAGCGCAGCCGCGCGGGTGCTGGTGACGAAATGGAACGGGGGAGCCACCGCGTGGCGTGGGTGCATTCACCCAGTCCGCGGGACGGAATCCGCGTGAGGAGCGGGGCGTATGGGTCGAACGACCCACGTGAAGGGAGGTCGGCCCGCCGCACCTTTACGAAACGGACGTCTTCACCGACTATTTGGCCTGCCATGAAGCGAATTCTCATCGTCGAAGACAGCATCGACCTGGCCGGGGGGCTCAGGCGAAACCTCGAGGTGGAGGGGCATCGTGCCACGATCTCGGGCACGGCGGCCCACGCCATCGAGACCGCCCTGCGCGACGCCCCAGACCTGATCGTGCTGGACCTCGGGCTCCCGGATCGGGACGGCTACTTCGTCCTCGAGCAACTGCGCGCACGTGGCTGTCACTCGCCCGTCCTGATCCTCAGCGCCCGCGGACTCGAAGCCGACAAGGTGAAGGGGTTCAGACTCGGGGCCGACGACTACGTGACCAAGCCGTTCGGGGTCGTCGAGCTGATGGCGCGCATCGGGGCCCACCTGCGTCGCGCCGCATCGGAGAGCGAGCCGCTGACGAACGGCGTGCTCGGCGACGACGCCCTGCGCCAGCGCTACGCGCTCACCGACCGCCAGATCGAGGTCGCGCGATTGCTGGCCCAGGGACTGTCGAACGCCGAGATCGCCGATACGCTGGGGTTGAGCACGTTCACGGCCCGCAACCACACCGAGGCGGTGCTGCTCAAGCTCGGGGCGTCGACGCGGGCGCGGGTGGGGGCGATCCTGCGCGGTCAGGCGTGACGTGACAGCGCGAGAATGGCTGGCCCGGGCGCGGACGCGGGGGAGCTTCCCCAGCGTCCCCTCCGTGCTGTTCACCAGCTTGCTGCTGGCGATGATGGGGGCGTCGATCCTGGCCGGGCGCCAGCTCACGCGCAGTCGTGAGAGTCACCGCGCGGCCACCGACGAGGCCCTCGTCGAGTATGCGACCTTCGCGGCGCGCCTGTTCGGAGAGCGCGTGTTTGCGGCGAGCAATTCGGAGCGTACCCGCGCGTCGGCGAGCGTGCACGCGGCCCCCCCCCGCGCGCCCACGACCGTCACCCTCGCCGACTACGCCATCGTCGTGCGCGACGTCATGGTCGGCGACGGCTACGACGTGACCGGCGATTCACTACAGGGCTACTTTCGTGTGGCCGCCGACCGGCGAGGGTTCGAGGGGATCGGGGCGGCGCTCCGACCCGAGGTGCGGCTCCAGATCGACAGCACGCTCGACGACGTCGATCCTGGCTACCTGAATCGTAACGAAACCACCCAACGCCATCGCATGGTCAAGGGCGTTCCGACGACCGTGGTCGTCGCAATGCATCGCGACGGGCAGGGCCGCGTGCTGACGTACTTCGGGTACACGTTCAATCGCCTCAGGCATTGGCAGGAGGGAGGCGGACGCGCCATCGCCCGGCAGCCGCTACTCCCCCCGTCGCTGCTCGACCCGAGCTGGCGCTACGATCGCAGCTACTCGACTGACTCCCTCATCGCGATTTCTGTCTTCCAGCCCGACGGCACCCCGCTCTTCCGTTCGTCGCCCGACTTCACGTCGGAGATCTCCGGGGCCTTCGACTTCCGCACCGTGCCTGGCGGGATCCGCGTCGTGGCCACGTTGCATCCGCAACTCGTGGCGACCGTGCGTGAACGGTTGCGGGCCAACCAGCGCAACGTCATCGCCTTCATCTACGACCTGGCAGGGAAGGAGCGGCGGTTCGAGGTCCCCGTCGAGGTCCTGTTGCCGACGCTCACGCTCCTGCTGTCCATCGCCGCGGTGTTGCACCTGTGGCGCGAACGGTCGATCGTGCGCGCGCGCCGCGACTTCGTGGCGAGTGTGTCGCACGAACTGCGCACCCCGCTGGCACAGATCCGCATGTTCACCGAGACACTGCAGTTGGGGCGCGAACGCTCGGTCGAGGAGCGGCAGCAGTGGCTCAACATCATCTCGCGCGAGGCGCGGCACCTGGGCGACCTGGTGGAGAACATCCTCGCCTTCTCGCACATCGATGCCGATCGTGCGAAGCTGGAGAAGGAACGCACCGACCTGGGAGAGTTGATCGAGGAGGTGGTGGAGGGGTTCGTCCCGATCGCCGAGCGGTGCGGCATGCGCATTCTGGCCGACGCTCCGTCGCGCATCTTCTCGATGGTCGATCCGCGAGCGATGCGACAAGTGATCGTGAACTTGCTGGACAATGCGCTGAAGTACGGGCCCGAGGGGCAGGTCGTGGCACTGGAGCTGGAGCGGATCGGCAACGTGGCGCGCATCACGGTGAGCGACCAGGGGCCGGGGATCGCGGCGGCCGATCGCGCGCGCGTCTGGCGGCCGTTCGTGCGGTTGGGGACGGAGGCGGGGACGAGTGGAGGGAGCGGGATCGGGCTTGCGGTCGTGCGCGCGCTGGTGGAGCAGCATGGGGCGACGATCGCGCTGACCGATGCGCCCGGGGGTGGGGCGCACTTCGTGCTTGAATTCGAGGTGAGTGAGTCAGCGGCGGGGTTGCCGCTGCGGGCGACAGGGGAGTTTCGGGCGCCGACCTTGCCGCTGGGGGGGGAGGGGGCGGGGGCGCAGGGCGGGCGCTCCGTGTCCGAGGCTGCCGGGTCGCGCCGGTTGGTGGATGAGCTCGAGGCGAAGGAGGAGCCCTAGCGCGCCCCACTTCCTCCCCCCTCCGCGTCTCGCGGCGGTTGTCCTCTGGAAGACACGCGCCCCACATTGTCCGAAGCGCGATCGGCACCGAGGCCCTGCTCAAGGAGATTCACGCATGGAACGCAAAACAGCCCACGACTTCGACCAGGAACTGCTCATCCTGTTCGACGCCTACGTCCACGGGGGAATCGACCGCCGGACCTTCCTCGACCGGGCGAAGAAGTTCGCTGTGGGCGGCGTCACCGCGGCGATGCTGCTCGACCAGCTGAGCCCGAAGTTCGCCGAGGCGCAGGAGGTCACGCCGGGCGACGATCGCATCCAGCAGGAGTACCTGGAGTATCCGTCGCCTAACGGGTCGGGGACGATGCGCGGATACTTCGTGAAGCCGACCGGTGCGGCGGCGCGCGCGCCAGGCATCCTCGTCATCCACGAGAATCGCGGTCTGAACCCGCACATCGAGGACATCGCTCGTCGCGTCGCGCTCGACGGCTTCGTCGCTTTCGCCCCCGACGCCCTCTTCCCGCTCGGCGGCTACCCGGGCGACGAGGACAAGGCGCGCGAAGCGTTCGGCAAGCTCGACCAGGCGAAGACACGCGAGGACTTCATCGCGGCCGCGCAGTTCCTCTCAAAACGCCCGGAGAGCACAGGAAAGCTTGGCGCCGTCGGCTTTTGCTATGGTGGGGGAATGGTCAACTACCTGGCGACCCGCCTTGGGAACGAGCTGTCGGCGGGGGTCGCCTTCTACGGTTCCTCGCCCAATCTCGAGGACGTCGCGAAGATCCGGTCGCCCCTGATGATTCAATCGGCCGAGACCGATGAGCGCATCAACGCCAGTTGGCCGGCGTTTGAAGTGGCGCTCAAGGCGGCGAAGGTCACGTACGAGCGACATCTCTACCCCGGAACCCAGCACGGATTCAACAACAACACGACGCCGCGCTACGACGCTGCGGCGGCCAAGCTCGCCTGGGATCGCACGATCGCATTCTTCAAGCAGCACGTGCGCTGACACATGCGCCCCTCTTTCCTGCTTCGCCTCGCCGCCGCGACAGCGTTCGCGGCTTGCGGAGGCACTCCGAAGGCGATGGACGACGTCGCCGCCGATGCCATCCAAACCTCCGTGCCCGCGGCGGCGACCGTCACGGTTCCCGCTCTCGACGTTGACAGCGTCGACGCACTCATCCGGCGCGTTGTCGCCGACAAGGGGCTCGTCGGCCTTTCGGTCGGGGTGATGCAAGACGGGAAGGTCGTGCTGGCGCGCGGCTACGGCTACCGGTCGCTCGACCCGAGGCTCCCGGTCACGCCGACGACGATGTTCGGCATCGGCTCCGTGACCAAGCAGTTCACGTGCAGCGCCGCACTCCTGCTCGAGCAGGACGGCAAGCTCTCGATGAACGACAAGGTCGCGAAGTACGTCCCGACTGCGACGCGCGCCAATGACATTTCGCTGCTCGAGCTCGGGCAGCATGTGGCGGGATATCGTGACTACTACCCGCTCGATTTCGTGGTGCGGGAGATGGCGAAGCCCGAGCCGACCGATTCGGTCATCGCGCGCTACGCCACACGCCCGCTCGACTTCGAGCCGGGGACGCGCTGGTCGTACAGCAATACCGGCTTCCTCATCCTCGGCAAGGCGATCGAGCAGGCGGCGGGGACGCCGATCGCGACGTTCATGCAGCAGCGGATCTTCACGCCGGTCGGCATGACGCGCACCGCGTTCGATCGTGTGCCTGGCGACACGAACACCGCCACAGGCTACACGTCGTATGCGCTCGCCGAGTCGACGCCGGTATCGCCCGAGGCGGAGGGATGGATCGGGGCAGCGGGGGCCATCTGGTCGACGCCGACCGACCTGCTCGCCTGGGACCTCGCCTTGATCGAAGGAAAGGTGCTCTCCGCATCGTCGTTCAACACGCTCACCTCGCCGCGCCTTCTGACCGACGGGCGCGAAACCACGTACGGCTGCGGGCTCGGGATCCAGCGCACCGGTGACGCGCTCATCTACTCGCATGGCGGCGGGATCGCCGGGGTCGTCACCCAGAACGTCGTGATTCCGTCGACACGCTCGGCGATCGTCACCCTGGCCAACGCCGACTTCGCGGCCACCGGGGAGATCATCTCGACCCTCATCGCCAGGCTGACACCGCATGTCGACGTCCCGGCGATCGCCGGGCTTCCGGCGCTGGAGGCGGCGAAGGGATTCCTCACCTCGGTCGAGCGCGGGACGGTCGATCGCTCGACGCTGGGTGACGACCTCAACGCGCTCCTGACCGACGAACACCTCGCGAGGGACCGCGCCTCGCTCGCCGCGCACGG
>Ga0138256_10008470_pt1 | contig 10789 bp, 9 predicted proteins | sample KNB2016incub_MG_FD_105486 | JGI IMG/M metagenome (GOLD analysis project Ga0138256, IMG submission 105486) | Active sludge microbial communities from wastewater in Klosterneuburg, Austria - KNB2014incub_MG | ecosystem: Engineered > WWTP > Activated sludge > Unclassified | place: Austria... | reverse complement strand
TAGAAAACATTTTTGTAATTGGAATATCAACTCCGATGCCACATATAATGCGGTCTAACGTGTAGGTATTATCTTCTAAAATGCGATCATCGATTCTCCAAATTGCTCGATTCATTCCATATCTCAATTCTATAGAGGTTTGCGAATATGCGAATACTGGCAAGAAAATAAGTAAACTTAAAAAACGTAATTGCATTGTTAGAAGAATTTAGATTTTTCATTTAATAAAAATGGGAAATAGTTAAAAGATTAACTATTTCCCATTTTATATACTAGATATTAAATTGTGATCACTATGGTTTTTTTAATTTATTTGCAAAGTCTCCACCTTTGACAATAGAAAGTTTTTCTAAACTTATATGTTTGCGAAATGCAGCATTTAGATCTGCGACTGTTAGATCTTTAACTTTCTTTTCAAAATCTTCAGTGTATTGCATATTTCGATTGATATAAAGATTATAATTCAAGCTTCCAGCTAGAGATTGATCTTGTGCTCTACTTACTGTTCTTGATTGTAGATAACCAGATTTAGCATCTGCTAATTCTTGATCTGTAAATCCACTGGTTAACAATTTTTGAATCTCATCTTTAAATGCAACTTCAAGTTTGTCTCTATTTTCTGGAGCATAGATAGCATAAGCTGTGAATCCGCCTGATTTGTCAAGAGCATCAGCATTGAATGAAGAACCAACTCCATAGCTTAAACCTTCTTTTTGACGAATCCTGACCGCTAAACGACTATTTAAAAAACCACCACCAAGGATATAATTTGCCATAACCATAGCAGGATACTCTGGATCAGAATCTTTTATCTCTAGATTGCATCCAGCTAGGAACATTGAGTTTGCTTTGTCTGGAGTTTCTATGTTAACATTTGTTGATTTTACATCAGTGTATTTATCTGCAATTCTTGCAAATGGTTTTTTACTATTCCAATTGCCAAATGATTTTACAATTAAATCCTTTGTGGCTGCTTCTTCAAAATCTCCAACTACAGATACAGTACCATTGTTTGAACCATAAAATTCTTCGTGAAACTTTTTACAATCTTCAAGTTTTACAGATTTAAAATCTTGGATATCTTCATCTACAGAATTTACATAATTAATATGACCTTTAGGATAAGGATTAAGGTGTTTTTGATATGCAATTCCGACTAGAGCTTGTGGGTCAGATTTTTGTTCTTCAATTCCAGCCAACTCTTCATTTCTTAGCTCTTCAAATTCTTTATCAATGAATGCTGGATTTTTCAATTGATCTGTAACGATTTTTAATACTGCATCAAGATTTTCCTTTGTTGTATGAATTGACACACTTACGGTCTGACCAGAGCCAAAAATATTAACTCTCGCTTTTAATCTATCCAGTTCATCTTTTACTTGTTGACGAGACATTGTTTTTGTTCCACGATTCAACATTGATGCGGTAAATGAACTAATTGTTGCTTTGTTTTGAAGACTCTGTTCGTCACCAAGACGCAGTGTAATAGATGCATTTACTACATTCCCTTTTGTTAGTTTTGGAAGAAATGCATATTTGAATGAATTAGCTTCTTGCCCTTTATGTGTTCTTTTTTCAATATTACTTGGAGAAGGGTCAAAGTCTTCACCTTGAGCAATCGGAGCATCCCCTTTGTATCCGTCAACTAATTTTACAACATCAGGTACTGGTGGAATCTCTGTCCTATCAGGATTCGTCTCCGGTATAAAAATTCCAATCGTTCTATTTGATGGTTTAAAATAAGTTTGCGCAACTCGTTGTACATCTTCTACAGTAACGTTTCTTAGAAAATCTCTTGTAATAAAAGCCAACCTCCAATCACCCATACCGATGAATTCAGAAATACCTGTTCCGACTCGTTCTGTATTTCGAAATTGTAATTCAAAGTCTTTAAGTAATTTTGTTTTTGCACGATCTACTTCTTCTTTTGTTGGTGGATTTTTCGAAATATTATCCAAAGTACTCAAAAGAATTTTCTTTGCTTCATCTATAGAATTTTCTTTTCGCACAGATGCTCCAAAATAGGCAAAGCCTGGTTCTTTTAATGTAGCACACCAGCCAAATTGACCTGAAGCTATTTTTGTTTCTACCAAAGCTTTATGAAGTCTTCCTGAAGGTTCTGCTGTCAATAATTCAACCAGAACATCTGCAGCAGCTGCATCGGGATGAGAACCTGGAGCAATGTGATACATACTTGATACAGCTTGAACATCTCCTACTCTTCGCAAAGTAACGAGACGTTCACCGTCTTGTATTGGTTCGGCAGTATACGTAGGAGTTAATATGCGGCTTGGTCTTGGGATTTTACCAAAATATTGGTTGATTAGGACAATTGTTTTTGCTTCATCTATTTTCCCAGCAACAGTTAATACTGCATTATCTGGTTGATAATATTTTCTATAGAATGCTTGAAGATTCTCAATAGGTACATTTTCGATATCTGATCTTGCACCAATCGTAGTCTGACCATAGTTATGCCACAAATAAGCAGTAGACATCACTCGTTGCATCAAGACTCCCGTAGGATTATTTTCGCCTGATTCAAATTCATTTCGAACTACAGTCATTTCAGTTTCAAGATCTTTTTTTGCGATGTAAGAATTAACCATTCGATCTGCTTCAAGATCTAAAGCCCATTTAAGATTATCTTCTGTTGCATTGAATGTTTCAAAATAGTTTGTTCGGTCATACCAAGTCGTACCATTTGGTCTTGATCCATGACTAGATAGTTCATTTGGAATATTAGGATGATTAGGAGTGCCTTTGAACACGAGATGCTCTAATAAATGAGCCATACCAGTTTCTCCATAGCCTTCATGTCTTGAGCCTACTTTATAGGTCATATTGACCGTGATGGTTTGTTTAGAATTATCTGGATAGAGCAATACATTAAGGCCGTTGGTTAATGAATATTCTGTAATTCCTTCTACAGAACTTAATTTAGTCACCCCAGCTAAAGGGTCTTTTGGAGCTGCTGGAGCCTCCATTAGCGTTTTATCTTTCTTTTTCGATTTTTTCTGGCCTATAGCAGTGCCAACGATAAAAAAAGAGAGTAAAGCAAAAAGTAAATATCGATTTTGCATATAAAATTGTTTTAAATTGTTTGATTTTTATGGGCACAAAATACTGATAACTTATAGAATTAAGAACTTTTGGTCAATACTCATGCCAAAAAGTGCATAATCCAGCAAACAAGGGTCATTTGGTACAATTTTTTTGCAATTTGAGCTTAATTCCATTACAGCCTGCCAGTCTAATGCTTTCCTTTCAAGCAGTTTGAGATTTCGTGCAGTTCGCTCTACATGAACGTCAAGAGGGAGAATTAATTGCGAAGTTTGAATCTTTTTCCATAGTCCAAAATCTACTTTTTTATCATCTGACCTTACCATCCAACGTAAAAACATGGCTAAGCGTTTGCACCTTGATTTTGTTGACGGTTTTGACACATGTTTTTTAGTTCGAATAGAAAGATCTGGTAATGAAAAAAACACTTGATGAAAGTGCTCCAAATGTGATTCAACAGTATCATGGCTACTAAATTCCTGCTGATAAAATGCTTCCTCTAAGCTATCATGTTCAGAATACCAATGGGAAAAAAAAGAAATAAAATACAAAGCATCTGTTGAATTAAATGTTCGATGGATAAATCGTTCAAAACGTCTCAAATCTAGTTCTGAATGAAACCGTATAAAATCATATGGATTTTGTTCAAATAATGTTATGAGTTCATTTCCTTTGTTGATAATAGTTTTGCGATTACCCCAAGACAGCATAGCGACCCAAAAACCTATAATTTCAATATCTTGTTTTCGATGAAATTGATGAGGAATAGAGATAGGATCTTGTTCGATAAAAGACAATTGATTATAGCGATCTGCATAGTGCAAAAGGATCTCCTGAATTTCTTTTTTAGTTACTTTTTGCTTCAAAACTAGGTATTCATGGAGTTCCAAAAATAAAAATTGACATCATCTTCTAAGTGGAAATTCATTCGAGGGTAAAGTGCATTTCCAATGAGATTTGACTTTTGAGTTTCCAGTAAAATTCCAGCAGCATTGATCTCTAGTGCAAGTTGTTTGGCTCTTTCGATCAATAATTTTGAAATACCACGACCGCGAAACTCTTCAAGAACATACAAATCGTTCAACAATAATAATCGTTGCATTCTCGTTGAAGAAAACAAAGGATAAAGTTGTGTAAATCCTACCAGTTGTCCATGATCAATATCTTTAGCTAGAAAAATTGTTGTCTCATTCTTTACAATTCTTTCTGTAAGAAATTGATTTGCTCCAATAAGATTAGATTCTTTCCCATAGAAAATTCGATACAAATCAAAGAGTTCTGAAAGTGCCGCTACATCGTCAATTTTAGCTTGATATATTTGGATCATGTTGTTTAGAGATTGTGACAAAGGTAATGAAAGTACCAAAGATCAAAGCATATAAACCTTTCCTTAAACTATCTGTTTAGATAAAAATCGCCCACCATGCAAACTGTTTGGTATGACGCTGAATTTATAGGACAAAAGGTAGAATCTCCTACAACGAATCGATTTTGGTTTAAGCTATTGTCTGAAAATCCAATACAATATAAATCAGGTCAGTTTCTTACTTTTGATTTTCCTGTCGGAGACAAAAGATTAGATCGCTGGAAATCATATTCCATCGCGAATGTTTATGATGGATCGAATATAATTGAACTCGGCGTCTCCTATAAAAAAGGAGGTTTAGCTAGTCAATATTTATTTGAATCGATCAATAAAGGAGATATCATCAAGTGTAAAGGTCCAGATGGAAATTTCGTTTTACCTGAGTTAAAAAAACAAAAATTAGTTTTAATAGCAACAGGTGCAGGAGTTGTTCCATATCGCTCTATGTTACAAGAGATAGCTGCTTCTGGAAATCCATATGACGAAATTCATCTTATTTTCGGCATTCGCAAAGAAAAAGATATTTTATATTTAGAAGAACTTGAAGATTGGTCTCACTTTATACCGTTTTTTAAATGTAGTGTTTGTCTTTCTCAGGCGAGTAAAATTCCCAAAGCAAAAAATAAAATTCAATACCATATAGGTCGTGTCCATCAAGTCTACTTAGAAGAATATAAAACAAAAAACAATAACTGCCAATTCATGCTTTGTGGCTGGACGAATATGATTGATGAAGCTGTCCTCAATCTCCACAATGTCCTCAAAATTCCAAAGGAAAAAATAAAATATGAGTTATTTGGTTAAGAAAACTTGTTTATAAATAAAATCAAAATGAAGAAATATATTGCAATTTTTTGTTTCTTTTTATTATTTGCAAATTGTACAGAAGACAAAGAAATGTTAGAAAAAATCATTGGTACATGGAAATGTGTTAACTGGTCTTCAAAATCAAATCCTGCGAATCAGTGTACAGATCAAGTCAAATTTGTATTTAATGCCGATAAAAGTTATGCTTCATTTCTTGGCACAGCGGATCAAGGAAGTTTTTTTATATCAAATAAAATGTTGACAGTAAAACCAAAAGATAAACTTACATTTTCTGTAAAAATAGAGTCCGTATCTAAAGATTCAATGTTGTTTATAATGAATAGTGCAGGAGATATAGAGTATCTGCAATTAATTAAGGAATAAGATTTTTATAAACAATATTTATTTCTTTACAAAAACACTTTTAATTGATCAACTTCAATTTATAAAAACCAATACTTCTTCCAAATGCTGTCTATGATTTGATAGACGCGGAACTTTTTGTTGAGCGCCAATTTTATTTTTAGATTTCATCCATTTCATAAAAGTGCCTTCAGGGGCAACATTAAGCTTTAAACAAACCAATGCGAGATCGTTATAGCGTTTGGCGTCATAGTCAGAATTAATTTTTCTTAAATTGGAGTCTAGATCTATTGCGAATTGATGAAAATTTATTGGGTTCTTTTCGAATTCGATGATCCACTCATGACCACCTTTTTCATGTATACCCAAAAAAACAGGAGCGACAGTATAATCTTTTAATTTTGCACCATGCATCTGACAAGTTGTCGCTAGTGCTGCATCAGTATTAGCGACCATAACCTCTTCACCAAACACATTTATAAATTGTTTGGTGCGGCCAGTAATTTTTATCTTGTACGGATAGATAGATGTAAAGCAAACGGTATCGCCAATTTTGTATCTGTATAGTCCAGAATTAGTTGTGATCACGACAGCATAATTTTTTCCTAATTCTACTTCACTTAATAAAATTGTTTTGGGAAATTCTGATTCCCATTCTTCCATTGGAATAAATTCAAAATAAACACCATTATCAAGCAAAAGAAGCATATCATCGTTTGCAAAATCAGATTGTACTGCAAAGTAGCCTTCGGATGCATTATATGTCTCTTGGTAATAAAATTCATTAGAAGGAAAAAACTTTCTAAAGGGCTCTTTATAAGGGACAAAACTAACTGCACCATGCACGAATATTTGCATTCGAGGCCAAACCTCAAGGATATTTTCTTTTTTTGTCTTTTCTAAAATTTTTTCAAAAACAATCATTGCCCAAGTAGGGACACCTGCCATCATTCTGATGTCTTCGTGAATACAAATCTCTGCTATTTTATTTAGCTTTTCTTCGAAATTTGCCATTAAAGCGATATCCAAATCTGGGCTAAGATGTAGTTTTCCTACATAAGGAATTCTTTGTAACACAATAGCGGACACATCCCCAATGACACTACCGGGGAACTCGGCTAGATTATTAGATGAAGAGCCTGCCATAATAATAGATTTGCCCTCAACGATACGTGGATCAGGTATATTTTCATACATCATTGCTAACTGTCTCCATCCACCTCGAACATGACAATCTTTATGGTTGGCATCAGTGACCGGAATAAACTTACTTTTGTCATTTGTCGTTCCAGAAGATTTCGAAAAATAAGAAACTCTACCTGGCCAGAGCACATCATACTCTCCTCGCATCATTCGAAAGATGTCTTCTTTAATACTTTCGTAATCTTGAACAGGAACTCTTTGGCGCCATTCTTCAACTGTTGTTATATCACTGAATTTATATTTTTGGCCCCATTCCGTATATTGAGCAGTGTCAAGAATTTCAAAAAGTTCTTCTTTTTGAGATTCATGAGGTTGCTCCATGAATCGATTGATCTTATAGCGATGTAGCTTTAAATATTGAGCCCATACAGCATTGACCAATTGATTCATAAGATTATAACTCTTGCTTGATAAAGTGCAAATTTATAAAAGATTAGTTAATAATTAGATTAATCTAAAATAAGTAAAACTAAAGTAAAAGCTATTTTTTTCTAAAATCTTTCCAATAGAAGTAACGAAAACAAGTACATAATTAGTTACTTATGTATTACCTTTGCTTCTATATAATAAAATTAAATATGTCAAAAGAGAGAGATGAAAAATTAAAAGCACTGCAACTTACAGTGGATAGATTGGAAAAAACATATGGAAAAGGTTCAGTAATGAGACTTGGTGACAAACCCATAGTAGATGAAATTGACAAAATTAGTACAGGGAGTATTTCACTGGATATTGCATTAGGCGTGGGAGGATTCCCTAAAGGCAGAGTCATAGAAATCTATGGACCAGAAAGTTCGGGAAAAACTACATTAGCAATACATGCAATTGCACAATGTCAAAAACAGGGTGGAATTGCAGCATTTATTGATGCTGAACATGCATTTGATAGAAATTATGCAGAAGGATTGGGTGTAAATACTGAAGATCTTTTAATAAGTCAGCCAGATAATGGAGAACAAGCTTTAGAGATTGCAGAAAATTTGATTCGATCAGGGGCAATTGATATAATAGTTATTGATTCAGTAGCTGCTTTAGTTCCAAGAGCAGAAATCGAGGGCGAAATGGGAGACAGCAAAATGGGTTTACAAGCTAGATTAATGTCTCAGGCTTTAAGAAAATTAACCGGAACAATAGGTAAAACAGGCTGCTGTTGTATTTTCATCAATCAATTGAGAGAAAAAATTGGTGTAATGTTTGGCAATCCTGAAACAACCACTGGAGGAAATGCACTAAAGTTTTATGCTTCACAACGATTGGATATTCGTCGAAGCGGAACTGCGATTAAAGATAAAGATGGAACAATCACTGGAAATCGTGTTAAAGTAAAAGTTGTAAAAAATAAATTAGCACCACCATTCCGTGTAGCTGAATTTGATATCGAATATGGACATGGCATTTCGAAAAATGGGGAGATTGTTGATCTTGGCGCGGAACTTAATGTTTTAACTAAATCTGGGTCTTGGTATGCCTATGAAGGGACCAAAGTTGCTCAGGGTAGAGATTCAGCAAAACAATTTATGGAAGACAATCCAGAAGTAGCAAAAGAAATAGAAGATAAAATCCGTGCTAAACTTGCCAATTCAAAAACGATAAAAGTAGGTGGAGGCGACGAGACCGGTGATGAATAGACTAATTTCATACTTAAAGAGACGTTAACGTTTAGAATAGTCCATAGATTGCTTTATTTTTGCAAAAAAATAGAAAAATGAGCAAAAAGCTAATCTATATCTTGATATCAATTCTACTCTTTGGTTTATACTTAATTGCTTGTTTTTTGGGTCCAATTGCTTATAAAGGTGAGCAAGAAACAAAAATAGATGGATCTTATCCCTTAGTTTATTTATTTTTAAATGATATTAGAGACTGGCCAAAATGGTATAGTTGGAGTAAAACAGATCCCAGTTTAAAATTTTCTTCGGGTGGTCGTGAAGTAAACGTTGGAGCTAGTTTTACATTTGATGGAAATAGTTATGGGAAAGGATTAGTTGAAGTGCTTGAATCAGAGCAAGATTCTTTTGTAACTGTAAGGATGAAGAACAATAAATGGCCTTCAGATTTGATGTTGAATTGGCAAATTATTCCTCAAGGAAATCAATTTGTTTATGTGAAATGTTTTGCTAGGTTAAAAAAACCGATACCCTTTTTCAAAAGAGCACTTTATTTAGCAATGCCTTCTAAATTAGATTACATGTTGAAAGAAGATATGGCAGGTTTAAAAGGCTATATAGAAGGCTTAGTTCAATCTGATTTTGGTGTAAAGCAAGATACATTTAAAAATAAAATTTATTATGGTATTATGGAGCCAATATTGAGTTCAAAATTACCTTCGTTTTTTGCTAGAGCATATCCAAAAATTTATAAATATTTAGATTCTGTAAATGTAAAATATATTGGGCCTCCTGTTAATCTAACTTTAGATTGGGAAGGAACTTCGGGTTATGTATACGCCATGGCTGCATTACCTATTGAAAAAAATATTAGACCTGGAATAGGTTTCGATATTCTAGAAGTAAAAGATAATCCTTGTATTAAGCTTGAACATTATGGTTCTTATAAAACCTTGCGTAATGCTCACGCAAAACTTGATTATTTGTTTAGAAGGAACAATCAAGTGATTGACAAACCAATAATTGAAGAATATGTCACATCTCCTTCTCAAGAACCCGATACATCAAAGTGGCTTACAAATATCTACTATTTAATTTATACAGGTGGACAAAAAAGCTCAATAATTACAAAGACAAAAACACTAGATGATATTAAAAAAGAAGAGGAAGATCAACGTAAGCAAGAATTAGAAGAATATAATAAAAGAAATCAATAGAATAAATGGCATTAACTGATTCTTCTATGCTCCCATTGGGTACTATTGCTCCAAGTTTTAGTTTGCTAGATGTTGTTTCAAATGAAACAAAGTTATTGAAAGATTTAAAATCTGATAAGGCTACTCTTATTGCTTTTATTTGTAATCACTGTCCATTCGTAATTCATATCAATCCTGAACTAATTCGAATTGCAGAGGAATACATACCTCAAGGAATATCTATCATTGCCATTAATTCAAATGATGTTGTAAAATACCCTCAAGACGGGCCAGATAAGATGAAAGCGTTTGCTCATCATTTCTCCTTTAATTTTCCTTATCTCTATGATGAAAGTCAAGTTGTTGCAAAAAAGTACAAAGCAGAGTGCACACCAGATTTTTATTTATTTGATGGCAATTTGTCATTAGTTTATCGAGGACGATTAGATGAATCTAGACCAACAAATGGAAAACCATTGAATGGATTTGATCTGCGAAATGCAATAGAGGCTATACTTGGTGAAAAATCAGTTTCTCCTACTCAATATCCAAGCGCTGGATGTAACATCAAATGGAAGGACTAATATTATTTATTAAAATCGTAGATGTTTTACTGTGATTGAATTTTGAATCAATTTATTCAACGCATCAATCCCTATTTTAAGATGTGTATTCAAATAATCCTGTGTCACCTTTTTATCACTCTCTTCTGTTTTAACTCCTTCAGGTACCATCGGCATGTCTGAGACAAGAAGTAAGGCTCCAGCTGGAATTCTATTTTTAAATGCTGCAACAAAAATGGTTGCAGTTTCCATATCAATTGCAAGTGCTCTCAATCTTGTAAGGTAATTTTTAAAATCTACTCGATGCTCCCATACTCTTTTATTTGTGGTATATACCGTACCTGTCCAATAGTCTTTTTCATATTCACGAATTGTAGTCGAGATTGCCTTTTGTAATGCAAAGGCTGGCAATGCAGGTACTTCAGGGGGCAAATAATCATTTGAAGTTCCTTCTCCTCGTATCGCTGCAATAGGTAAAATTAAATCACCTACTGAATTTTTCTTAGATTTTAAACCACCACATTTACCTAAGAACAACACAGCTTTGGGGCGAATAGCAGTAAGTAAATCTATAATTGTACCAGCATTTGGGCTTCCCATTCCAAAATTAATAATGGTGAT
>Ga0138256_10008468_pt1 | contig 10789 bp, 10 predicted proteins | sample KNB2016incub_MG_FD_105486 | JGI IMG/M metagenome (GOLD analysis project Ga0138256, IMG submission 105486) | Active sludge microbial communities from wastewater in Klosterneuburg, Austria - KNB2014incub_MG | ecosystem: Engineered > WWTP > Activated sludge > Unclassified | place: Austria... | reverse complement strand
TGCGTGTACAACCACAAAGAATGGGCGCGTGACTTTCCGCAACCCGGTGATCCAGTGGTTGCGACCAAGTTGTTCCCCGAAGTGGTGATGCACGCGCCTCCGCCGGAAGCAACAGCCGTTCCCACCGATACGCGTCACCAGTTCGACAGGGTGACGAGCACCATCGAAGGCCCGAAGAAATCGAAGCCAGCGGACGAATGATCACACGGGTTGCAGGGCGCGTGACCCGATCCACGAAAACCAGCCTTGGATCCGGTGGAGGATCGCCAAAGCCTCGGACTCATCCAACCACAGCGCATAACATGCGATGAAGGCGAAAGCCATTTGCGGGATACCCATGAACACGGCGGTGCTCAGGTGAAAAAGAACACCGACACAAAGCCAGATACGGCGCGTTGGCTTCCACCAAACGGCCACTGGAAAGAGCGACATGAAAGCGAGGGTAGCATAGGTGAGCACCGTACACATCGCAGGAGAAGTCGCAAGCCAACCAAGCTTGAACGTGTCGTCCGCAGCCACGAGGGAAACCGCGGTTCCGTCAAGCCAGCTGGTGCCCATGAACTTATGCGCGGCTGCTGCGGCATAAGCCAAAAGGAGTTGCAACCGAGCTATCCAAAAAGCCGAAGTGCCCCAGGTGGAAATGAGCGCATTCGCTGAGGTTGATACTTGGGTGAACGATGACCAGAAGAGCATGTTCTCCATCAACTGGATGCCCCCGTTGCTGGCCAACCACATGCGATGTGTGATGATGCGGAAAAGGAACCAGAGGAGGATGCCCAGCCACCAACGCGGAACGCGGGCCATAACGATGGAGAGGCTCAACAGCCCAACCAAGATGACCTTACAGACAACCGGTGTGGCCAACTCGATCAATAGACCGATCCAAGACAAAAAACCATCGCCGCTGGTCAGCGGTACATGCGCGCTAGAAAAAGCGTCGTCACCAAGAAAGAGAACGGACAATGCGTACAGGAAGAGCCAGCCGTACGAAGCCCATCGGAACAAGCAGGCCACCTCTTTCATCAGTGCGCGGTCAACTTGATCCCGACAACTTCCGGACTTGCTCCCGTGCGCAGCGCTCTCGCCTGCAATGCGCCTTTGCAAGGGATCCCTTGCGCCATCCTTTCCAATGAAACCGTTAATGCAATGGGAGCCCTGACGATGCTATCGTTGGCGGCCAAACCGACCTCGGCATACCGACAGGCATTGCTGCACATCCGTTCCCAGAGAAAATGGGAGTGTATCGCATCAAGGTCCACCCAGTGGCTATCCCTTGATCCTTTCACTTGTATCGCACAGCCACATGTCGGTGGGTCCGGCGCAAAGAGCCGCCAATCCTGGTGGAACAGCACGCGTGAGTAGGCTTGCGACCAGTAGCGCACACGCGTTGGCACCCATGCGGCCGGAAGTGTGTAGGCCGCCAGAAGCGCCATATGGCAAGCAACGATGGCGATCACCGATCGTTTTGTCCGCACTTGTCCGGCGCTCATGCTGCAAGAAACACTTCTATGGAACACCTTTGGCCCATGTCCACGACCAAGATACCCGCCAACGATCCCGCACTGCGCAGTTGGGTCGATGTTCCCGCTGGCTCCGACTTCCCCATTCAGAATCTGCCGTTCGGCGTTGGCGAGCGGCTGGGAGGCGGCGATGTCGCAACCATGTCCCGCATCGGTGACATGTGCATCGACCTTTCCGTCCTCTTCGACGCCGGACTGCTCGAATTCGAAGAACTTGATCGGGACATGCTGTCCTATTCGAAATTGAACGATCTGATACTCTTTGGTCCGCGCATACCCCGTTACGTACGTCAACGTCTTTCCGAACTGCTGCGCACGGACAATGGGGAACTGCGTGACAACCACGCCTTGGTGAGCGAAGCGTTGGTCCACATCGATCGGGTGGACATGCAGTTGCCCTTTCTGATCGGGGATTACACCGACTTCTACAGCAGTCGTCAGCATGCCTACAACGTGGGCTGCATGTTCCGCGACCCCGCGAGCGCGCTGTTGCCGAACTGGCTGCACCTGCCGGTCGGCTACCACGGCCGGGCAAGCAGCATCATCGAAAGCGGTGTCGACTTCCACAGACCATGCGGCCAATTCAAGCCCAACCCGGATGCCGCCCCGGTGTTCGGGCCAACGCGCCAACTCGATTTCGAACTGGAGGTCGGTTTCATTACCCACATTGGGAAGCCGCTGCTCGGTGAACGCATCTCAACCGACGAAGCCGAAGACCACATCTTCGGACTGGTGCTCTTCAACGATTGGAGCGCGCGTGATATCCAAGCATGGGAATATGTTCCGCTGGGCCCGTTCCTCGGTAAGAACTTCGCCTCGTCCATCTCGCCCTGGGTCGTTACGCTCGATGCGCTGGAACCCTTCCGTGTTGCCGGGCCGAAGCAGGACCCGCCGGTGCTGCCCTACCTGCAATACGAGGGGAAAAAGCACTTCGACATCCAACTGGAAGTGGGCATCATTCCGGACGGGGGCACCGAAACAGTGGTGTCACGCAGCAACCACAAGCACCTGTATTGGAACATGGCCCAGCAGTTGGCACATCACACCGTGAACGGCTGCAACGTGAATGCCGGCGACCTGATGGCAAGCGGCACCATCAGCGGCGATACACCCGACAGCTATGGCAGTATGCTGGAACTTTCGTGGAAAGGAACCAAGCCGGTGAAGCTCGATGGGGGCGGCGAACGGAAGTTCATCGAGGATGGCGATACAGTAGTGATGCGCGGCCATGCCGAAGCCAATGGGGTCCGTATCGGCTTTGGCGATGTGCGGGCCAAAGTGCTACCGGCGTTATGATGCGCACTGCGGCAGCATTACTTTGTGGTGAATGAGCAAAGTGGAACCGGCCCCCGCAACCGACCCTGCGATCGATCTTGAACGCGAGAAGCAGGAGATCCTCTCCCGCTACCGCAGCCTGTTGCGCTCGCTCAAAGGCGAGCGCACCCCCGAGGGTGTGCGGCGTATTCGCAAGGCGTTCAACATTGCGCTTGAAGCGCACAAGGACCAGCGGCGTAAGAGTGGCGAGCCTTATATCTACCACCCGATCGCTGTAGCACGGATCTGCGCCGAAGAGATCGGGCTTGGGCCGACAAGTGTGCTGTGCGCGTTGTTGCACGATACCGTTGAGGATACCGACCTGACGCTCGATGACGTGCGGGAACTCTTCGGCCCCACCGAAGCCACGATCATCGATGGCCTCACCAAGATCAGCGGACTGAACGTTACCGGCAGCATGCAAGCGGAGAACTTCCGTAAAGTGCTGCTGAGCATGGCGCAGGATGTGCGCGTGATCCTGATCAAACTGGCCGATCGCCTGCACAACATGCGCACGCTGGACAGCATGGCTCGCGAAAAGCAGTTGAAGATCGCCAGCGAAACGCTGTTCCTCTACGCACCGTTGGCCCATCGCCTCGGTTTATACAACATCAAGAACGAGCTGGAGGATCTTGCGTTGAAGTACAAAGAGCCGGAGATCTTCGAAGAGATCAGCACCAAACTGAAGAAGAGCGAGCCCGTGCGGAAGCGCTTCATCAGCCGCTTCTCCATGCCCATCGGTGCCGCGCTGGAGAAAGAAGGCTTCGGCTACGAGATCAAGGGAAGGCCCAAAAGCGTGCACAGCATCTGGAACAAGATGCAGAAGAAGAACGTGAGCTTCGAAGAAGTGTACGACGTATTCGCCATCCGCATCATCGTGAACAGCAGGCCCGAATTGGAGAAGGCCGACTGTTGGAAGGTGTACTCCATCGTTACCGACTACTACCAGCCCAACCCCGACCGACTGCGCGATTGGATCAGCCTCCCGAAGGCCAACGGCTATGAAAGCCTGCACACTACGGTAATGAGCCCAGGCGGCCGATGGGTGGAAGTGCAGATCCGTAGCAAGCGGATGGACGAAGTGGCTGAGATGGGCTATGCCGCACATTGGCGCTACAAGGATTCGGACGAGAAGCAGAACGCCATGGATGCGTGGATCGATCGTATCCGCGAAGCCTTGGAAGATCCCGGCAGCAGTGCTGTGGATTTCGTCAACGATTTCAAGTTGAACCTCTTCAGCGAGGAGATCGTCGCCTTCACCCCGAACGGTGAGATGCGCACGTTACCCGCAGGCAGCACTGCACTCGATTTCGCGTTCGACATACACACCGACCTCGGACGGCAATGCATCGGCGCCAAGGTGAACCACAAGTTGGTGCCGCTGAGCCACCCGCTGCGCAACGGCGACCAGATCGAGATCATCACCAGCAAAAAGCAACAGCCCAAGGAGGATTGGCTCAACTACGTGGTGACCGCCAAGGCGCGTGCACGCATCAAGCAGAATCTCCGCGACCAGAAAAAGAAGATGGCCGGCGTAGGGCGCGAAAGTGTGGAGGATCACATGCGCAAATGGGGGGTGAAGCCGGACGCGAAGAACATATCCGCGCTCGTTGAGTACTTCCGGGCAACATCGGAGAACGACCTGTTCTGGCACGTTGCACGTGGCCGTTTCGATCTGGACAAGATCACACCTGCCGTCAGCGCCAAGGGTCGACTGGAACTTCCGGTGCAAGTGCCACAGGGCGATGAACGATCCTTCGAAGAGGTGGTGGCAGAGATCCGGGGAGCCAAAGGCGGGGCACTGTTGCTTGGCGATGACCTGCAACGGATCGACTATCAACTGAGCAAGTGCTGCAACCCGATCCCTGGCGACGACGTCTTCGGCTTCATTACTCAGCACGATGGTATCAAGGTGCACCGGGTAAGCTGCCCGAGCGCCGTACAGCTCATGAGCAACTTCGCCTATCGGATCGTGAAAGCGAGGTGGAAAGGCAAGGACCAGATGGAATTCCTGGCCGGTCTGCGGTTCAGCGGCATCGACAGTGCGGGTATCGTGCTCAACATCACCACCATCATCAGCGCGGAGCACAACGTGAACATGCGATCCATCGGCTTCGAGAGCAATGACGGGATCTTTGAGGGCAAAGTGATGGCCTATGTGCAGAACACGGACCACCTGAACCAATTGATCGAGAAGCTTCGCGGGGTTGAAGGCGTGAAAAGCGTTGAACGCGTTGACCACTGAGGCCGCAGCCTACTTTCGCCAACGCAATGGCCCCTACCGAAACGAAGGACAATGTGAAAAGGCTCTTCAGCGAATACCTGGAGCGCCATGGCCACCGCAAGACCCCTGAGCGGTTCGCGATCCTCACCGAGGTGTACGATCATGAGGGGCACTTCGATATTGAGCGCCTCTATGCCCGTATGAAGGGCAAGAACTACCGGGTAAGCCGCGCCACCCTCTACAATACCATGGACCTGCTGCTGGAATGCGACCTGGTGCGCAAGCATCGCTTCGGCCAAGCGCAAGCCCAGTTCGAGAAAGCACACAGCTACAAGCAGCACGACCACTTGATCTGTACCTCGTGCGAGCGCGTAACCGAATTCTGCGACCCGCGCATACAATCCATCCGTGCAACGGTTTCGGAAGTCACGGGATTCCGGGTGCATCACCATGCGTTGCATCTTTACGGCCAATGCCGCGAATGCGCGGAAAAGAACCAAACGCCGTCCCGACCCATCGGGACATGAAAACATGAGCACCAGCGTCCAACCATTCGAGATCACCGTTAAAGAGCGCGAGGGCTGCCAGGTATTCCACCTGTTCGGCCGCCTGATGGACCAGGTGCACGCCGATCAATTGATGACCACGCTCGACGATGTGGTTGCACAGGGGCACAACAAGGTGATCCTGAACCTGCATGATCTGCAATACATGAACAGCACCGGTCTCAACATCCTCATCAGCGTGCTCACCAAGACGCGCAACGCCGGTGGCGATACATACATCTGCCGTATGAGCAGCAGTGTGAAGACCCTGTTCATCGTCACCAAACTGGACCAAGTGTTCAGCATCTTCCCGTCGGAAACCGACGCCGTGGAGAAAATGAGCTCACTGAACTGACCCCGATCCGCCGCACGGCGGAATGAAACACATGGCAAAGGTTGATGTGCTGCTCGGTGCCCAATGGGGCGATGAGGGCAAAGGCAAGGTCGTTGATACCATCACCCCACGGTACAAGGTGGTTGCCCGTTTCCAAGGAGGCCCCAACGCTGGGCACACACTGATCATCGACGGCAAGAAGCATGTGCTGCACACGATCCCGAGCGGCGTTTTCCGGCCGGGTATCGTGAACTTGGTGGGCAACGGCGTGGTTATCGATCCGGTGATCTTCATGCGCGAGGTTGATGCGCTGAAGGCGATCGGCATTGATGTGAAGGAGAATTTGCGCATCGGACGCAGGGCCCATTTGATCCTGCCCAGTCATCGTACCCTGGATGCAGCCAGCGAAGCCGACAAAGGCAAGGGGAAGATCGGCAGTACGCTCAAGGGCATCGGGCCCACATACATGGACAAGACAGGCCGCAATGGCTTGCGCGTTGGTGACTTGGAACGCAGCGACCTGGCCGAACGCTACGACACATTGAAACGGAAGCACGAACGGTTGCTCACGTTGTACGAAAGCACGGGTGTGCAAACCACGAACGAACATGAATGGATGGACGCCGTGAAGCGCCTTCGCGAACTTCCATTGGTGGATAGCGAGCATTTCATCGATGAAACCCTGCGCGCCGGACATGATGTGCTTGCCGAGGGCGCTCAAGGCACGCTGCTCGACATCGATTTCGGGACCTATCCGTTCGTTACGAGCAGCAATACCATTTCCGCTGGCGCATGCACGGGTCTTGGCGTGGCGCCATCGCGCATTGGCCGCGTCATCGGCATCTTCAAAGCCTATTGCACACGCGTTGGTAGCGGTCCGTTTCCCACGGAACTCGACAACGACCTCGGTGAGAACATACGGCAAGCCGGTGGTGAATTCGGCAGTACGACGGGGCGCCCGCGTCGCTGCGGATGGCTCGACATTCCAGCGCTCCGTTACGCAGTGATGATCAATGGCATCACCGAACTGGCCATGACCAAGGCCGACGTGCTGAGCGGCATGGCCGAGGTGAGCCTGTGCACCCACTACAAGGTGAACGGACGAATGACCGACCGTATGCCGTACGACATCAGCACGGATATTGAACCCATCTTCGAAAGCATGGTCGGCTGGAAGGACCGTTCCTCCATCGATGGGCGATTGTCCGCTTTCATAGAGCGCGTGGAGCAAGCGGTCGGGGTTCCCATCACCATGGTGAGCATGGGCCCGGGCCGAGAGCAAATGGTGCTACGCGAAACGGCTGCCGTTCACTGATCGCGCAAGCGATGTCCGCATTGAAGCCTGACCTCCGCGCTGCTTTGCGCGCGAGTTTTGGCGACGATATGGAGGCGTTCGAGCATGCACTCGCGCAGCCCGCGCCCGTCAGCATCCGGCTCAATCCGTTCAAACCATCGGCAGTCCATGGCGAGCAGGTGCCGTGGTGCGTGCATGGTCGGTACTTGGCCGAGCGACCAGTGTTCACATTGGATCCACGATTGCACGCGGGGGCGTACTACGTGCAGGAAGCCAGTAGCATGATCATGGAACCGGTGTTCAACGCAACTGGTTTTGTTGGTCGTGATATCACAGCGTTGGATGTATGCGCTGCTCCTGGTGGCAAATCCACACACCTGCGGAGCCTGCTCAGCGATGGCTCGTTGCTGGTTTGCAACGAGATCGACCCTAAGCGGGCCAGCATTTTGTGTGAGAACATCTGGAAGTGGGGACATCCGAACATCGTGGTGTGCAACAACGCACCTGAGCGTTTCAGCCAACTCCAAAGCTTTTTCGACATGGTCGTGATCGACGCACCATGCAGCGGAGAAGGATTGATGCGCAAGGATCCATACGCCATTGAGCAATGGAGCCCGTCGCTTGTGCGGGAATGCACCGTGCGGCAGGGCCGGATCCTCGAAGCGGTGTGGCCATCAGTGGGCCCCGGAGGGTATGTTGTTTACAGCACCTGTACATACGAAGCGTGCGAGAACGAGGAACAAGTGGAGCGGATGATGACCATGCTTGGCGCCGAGCATGTTGAAGTGACCGGAACGGAAGAGCACGGCATTGTCCGAGGCAAGAACGGTATTGGCCTACGCTGCCTGCCTCATCTCGTAAAAGGTGAAGGACAGTTCATGGCGCTGTTGCGCAAGCCGGGAATGCGGAACAATGGACGATCGTTCCGGAAAGTCAGTTCCCCAGTGGTGCTGAACACTGAACTGCACCGAATGCTTCGCAGTGCGAATGATCTCGACTTCCACCAACGACGTGACCTTGTGCATGCTTCGCATTCGACACATGCCCACGCCATCGAGGAACTTATCCAAGCAGTGGACCCGATCGCACCGGGCATCCCGATCGCTGAACTGAACGGGAGACATGTGAAACCGCACCCGGCGCTCGCCCTGAGCACCCTGCTTGACAGGAGTGCAGTGCCATCGATAGAGGTCGATAGAGATGATGCATTGCGCTACCTGCGCGGTGAGGCGCTGCGTGCAAACCGAGTCTCGGGCCTCGCGCTGGTGGTATTCGACGAACTCGCACTGGGCTGGGCAAAGGGTGCCGGTAACCGCTGGAACAACCATTGGCCGGATCCTTGGCGCATAAGGATGCGTTGAACAGGCCGCCCACCGCGTTACTTTGGGGCAACGCCATGTTGGAGAGGTTCGATCGCTGGTTCGAGAAGCACAAGTACGGGATCATCGGTACCGTGCTATTGCACAGCTTCGTGCTGCTCGGATTCTCCGTCGCCGAGCTCAAGTCGCGCGAAAAGGAAGAAACGACGCAGGAGGAATACCTGGAGATCGTTACGCCCATGACCGAGGCCGAGATCCAAGCCATCGCCGAGCAGAACCTGCAGCAGCAAACGGAGCTGGGCGAAGTGACCAATGCCGTCAGCAACGCGTTGGCGGATCTGGGCAAGCCCAGCGCCGCTGCACTTGAGCGTTACGAGGCCAAGAGCATGGAGGACCTTAAAGCCTTCGAGCAACAAGAGTTCGACCGACTTGCCCAGGAACGGGCGGATCGTGGTGAAGTGATCACCGTGCCGAACCTGACGCCTGAGAAATGGGACAAGCGTCTCTACATGGAGCCAGCAAAGCCGATCAAGCTTGCAGGTAACGTAACCGTGGAGCATAATCTCGCTGACCGCTCGGCGAACATTGCCGTACCGGCTTACATGTGCAAGACCGGTGGTATCGTACTGGTCGATGTGGAAGTCGATCGCAACGGGATCGTTCAGCACGCTGCGTTGAACAAAGGAGGTTCCACCACAACCGATGTGTGCATGACGGACCTTGCTGAACAAGCAGCATCAAAGGCTTCCTTCAGCACATCCACAATTGCCGATGATCCCCAACGCGGCTGGATCAAGTTCGTGTTCGTCGCGCAGTGAGGCAGGATCGGTTTCGCCGGTCCCTTCCGGTCATTCCGTCACCGGAATCCTTTGCACGCGGCAAGTTTGACGCGATGTCCCGGTTGGTCCAACATCTTCTGTCAGCGGACCCCGCGGCGGAACATCTCTTGACGAGAGGGCGGCCATGAAACACAATTGCCAAAGCGGCGTCGCCCTCATGAGGGACCGCCAGCACGGTGCACTCGTCACCCCCATCAACGAGTTGTTCGATGCATTCTTCGGTGCTGGCATTGGCCAAGCCGTGGGTAGCGATGAGATCCGTGGGATCACCCCGCGGGTGAACATCATCGATTCGCCCAGCGCCTTCACCCTCCAGCTTCTTGCTCCCGGATTCGCAAAGGCTGAACTGACCGTGAACGTGGAGAACAACACGCTCGTGATCACGGCTGAGAGCAAGAACAGCACACTCAAGGAGAACGAACGTTGGAACCGCCGCGAATTCGGTCTCAAGAGCCTGCGCCGCACTTTCCGCTTGCCGGAAGGCATTCGAACGGAATCGATCAGCGCGGAACACGTCGACGGGATCCTCACGGTAACGCTGCCTAAGCACGAAGAGAGCAAGCCGAAGGCCTTCGCGGTCAACATTGGTTGAGCCGATCCGACTCTGAACGAAGCGCCTCTGATCGGGGCGCTTCGTGTTGGCGGCTACATTCAGCCACCAAAGTCGAACGGCCATGAAACGGATGCTGCTATTGGCGCAAGCCTGTGCGTGTTGCGCATTTCTGCGTGCGCAACAACCTACCAATCCGCCCCGCGTGGTGAAGAGCGAGCCAAAGGAGATCAAGTTGGAGGAAGGCGGAACCCCTGCGGTTGCCCCGGTACAGAACGCCGTGATCTGGGAGATCACCGGCGGGTTCGATGTCGGGCCTGCCCATCCGGAATGCGCGACGGCGGTTGGCACCGACCGCGACGACTGCACCGCGAACCGCGTTCTGAAAGGCCTGCAAAGCCAAGGCACCATCAACCCCGATGCGGTGGCCATGGTGGTCGATGTGTCCTTCACCGTGAACGAATACGGGGAGGTAAAGGACATCCGGATCCAAGGGATCGCCGATCAGGCCTTCATGCAAAAAGTCATCGTCGCGTTGTATGCGATGCCCCGTTTCGTCTATGCCACCAAGGGTGATGCGCGCAGTAGCGCCCGTTGCCTTTTCCATGTACCGGCTGCGCTGCTCGTTGGTACGGGCGGCAAGTGAAACCTTCTTCGAGGTGCCGCGTATGCCGTTCCCTCAACCCTTGGCACCGCATGAAGATCGATCTGCTCACCTACTACAAAAGCGTGCTTGACAAGATCAGCCTTGTTGATCGCAGCATCTTCAGGAAGGAACTCAGGAAGGCCTTCAAGAATTTGGTGGCCGAGGACCGCGAAGAACTCAAGAACTGGTTCCGCAACAGTTGTG
>Ga0138256_10008466_pt1 | contig 10793 bp, 9 predicted proteins | sample KNB2016incub_MG_FD_105486 | JGI IMG/M metagenome (GOLD analysis project Ga0138256, IMG submission 105486) | Active sludge microbial communities from wastewater in Klosterneuburg, Austria - KNB2014incub_MG | ecosystem: Engineered > WWTP > Activated sludge > Unclassified | place: Austria... | reverse complement strand
GTGAGGAACGGCGCGTTCTGCCGCTCGGCGTCGTCTGTGCCGACGCCAACTGCCACCTCAATGCCGCGTTCGCGCAGCCAGGCATGGCCGCGGCCATCCACCAGCGGATTGGGATCTTGAATCGCCGTGACGACCCGCCGAACGCCGGCCGCCGCGATCCGGTCAACGCACGGCCCGGTGCGTCCCGTGTGACTGCACGGTTCGAGCGTGCAATACAACGTTGCTCCGCGCGCCCGGTCCCCGGCATCGTCGAGCGCGATGACCTCTGCATGCGGACCACCCGCCACCAGGTGCGCGCCCTGCCCAACGACAACATCCTCGGGCGACACCACCACCGCGCCGACGAGCGGATTGGGATGTGTGCGACCGCGACCGCGTTCGGCCAGCGCGATCGCCCGGGCCATCCACGCGGCATCGGTCGGCGCGAGCACTGGTGCTACTTCGTTTCTGAGAAAAGCGCGTCCACGTACGCGCCGGCGTCAAAGGGCAGGAAGTCGTCGATCCCCTCGCCCACGCCAATGTAACGGATGGGAAGTTTCAGATCGTGCGCGATGGCCACCACCACGCCACCCTTGGCCGTGCCGTCAAGCTTGGTCAGCACAATGCCATTGGCGCCGCTCGCCTGCTGGAACTCACGTGCCTGCACCAGACCGTTCTGCCCCACAGTCGCGTCAAGCACCAGCAACACCTCGTGGGGCGCGCCCGGGACCTCGCGCGAGACAATGCGGCGAATCTTGTCGAGTTCGGCCATCAGGTTGGCGCGCGTGTGCAGCCGCCCTGCCGTGTCCACGAGCACAATCTCGCGCCCGCGGGCCTTGGCTGCAGTCACCGCGTCGAATGTGATTGCCGCCGGATCGGATCCGGTTTTCGCTCGCACCAGGTCAACACCCGCGCGCTCGGTCCACACGGCGAGCTGCTCGACGGCAGCGGCGCGAAATGTATCTGCCGCGCAGACCAGCACCGACCGGCCGGCCGCCCGGTACAGATTGGCCAGTTTGCCGACGGTTGTCGTCTTGCCGGTGCCGTTGACGCCGACGATGAGTATGACGTGCGGAGTTGAAACGATCGCTTTCGGCGCGTCGGTCTCGCTGAGGATGCGGCGTACTTCACGTCCCACGCGCGCACTGATGGAACCTACCCGATCCTGGCGCACGGCTTCCACGATGCGCTCGGTGGCCGGCAAGCCGACATCGGCCGCGATCAATGCCTCTTCAACCGCCTCAAGCGTATCGAGCGCCAACGCAGGCCGGCCGCCTGTTGAGGCGGGTGCCTGTGTTGAGGCCGACGGCTGCTCGGCGTCAGCAAGGCGGTCGCGAATCTGTTTTGCGGTGCGCGCAAGCCCTGCGCGCAGACGGTCAAAAAGCGCCATCAGACCTTTCCGGCTTCCTGTTCGCAGCGCTGTGGCCGCAACATCAAATCGCCCGCAGCCGCGCGAGGCGTCTTGCGGCCCGCCAGGACCTCGGCCATTTGCGCCGCAATCGGAAGCTCCACACCGTGACGTTGCCCCAGCGCGAGCGCGGCGGGAGTGGTGCGCACACCCTCGGCCACCATTCGCATGCCCGCCAGAATGTCGTCGAGCGATCGGCCCCGGCCCAGTTCCACGCCGACATGGCGGTTGCGGCTGAGCGAACCCGTGCACGTCAGCACCAGATCTCCCAACCCGCTGAGGCCCGAAGGCGTCTCGCGCTGCCCACCCATCGCGAACGAGAGTCGGGAAATTTCGGCGAGGCCGCGAGTGATGAGCGCCGCCATCGCGTTGTGACCAAGACCCAGCGACTCCACCACACCCGCGGCAATGGCGATGATGTTCTTGAGCGCCGCGCCGATCTCGACACCGACCACATCGGTGGACGCGTAGAGGCGGAAGACCGGGCCGCGGAACTCTTCCTGAACTGCGGCGAGCGCCACGGCGTCTGTTGACGCGGCCACGAGCGCTGTGGGCAGGCGCTGCGCGACCTCAGCCGCGAAGCTTGGTCCGGAGAGCACCACGACGGGATTGCGCCCGCCGGTCTCCTCCGTCAGCACCTCCGACATCCGGTCGTGTGAATCAGCCTCAAGGCCTTTGGTGGCACTGACCAGGATCACACCGGGCTCAAGGTGGGGCACGGCGTTTCGCACCACGGCCCGCAAGCCGTGCGAGGGCACGGCCACAATCACATGCCGCGCGCCCGCAAGGGCCAAGGTCAACGACGACGTGGGCCGGAGTTGTGCGGGAAACGTGACGTCCGGGAGATAGGTGGGGTTCGCGCGGCGTTCCGCCATCGCGCCGAGCAGGTCATGGTCGCGGCCCCATAGGGCCACGTCGTGTCCCATGCTTCCCAGATGGATTGCCAGAGCGGTGCCCCAACTACCGGCACCGAGTACCGCGGTCGACATACGCTCTTAATTGTAGTCGGCGTCGGTCAGGACGCGTCGAATCAGGTCCAATGCGGCCTGAACCGCCATCCGCCGAACGGTCGTACGGTCACCCGGCAAACGAACCATTCGCACAACGCTCCGGTCTCCGGGGCCCGACACGGCCAGGGCCACCGTGCCGACGGGCTTGGCCTCGGTGCCCCCGGTGGGCCCGGCAATTCCCGTGATACCAACGCCCAGGTCGGTCTTGAGGCGACGACGCACACCGTCGGCCATGGCTTGCGCGACCGGCTCGCTGACCGCGCCGTGGGTATCGATCAGTGCGGCCGGCACATCAAGCGCCTGCACTTTCACTTCATTCGCGTATGCCACGACCCCGCCCTCGATCCAGGCGGAACTGCCGGACACATCGGTCAACGCACCCAGGAGAAGTCCCGCAGTGCAGGACTCCGCCGCAGACAATTTGAACCCGCGCTCCAGGAGCAGAGCGCCCACCACTTCTTCCAGGGTGCGACCATCGATGCTGAACACGGCCGGGGCCAGTGCCGCTTCCAGTTTGTGCACCGCGTCATCAAGTGCGCGGTCGAGTACCGAAGCGTCTTCACCCTGCGCCGCCAGATGCAATTCCACCTGGCCAGGCGCCGCCAGGATCGTGGTGCTGATCACAGGGTCTGACTGCAGCCACGTCGTATAGATCGGCTGTGCGATTTCCTCTACATGCGATTCACTGCGGCCCGTGGTCTTCAGCGTGCGGCGCCGAAGCACTGCGCCTGCGCACAGGTCGCGAAGCCGCGGCAGCACACTGACCTCAAACATCGGCTTGAGTTCACGCGGCGGGCCCGGCAGAGCGACAAGAACCTGCTCGCCGATCTTGAACCACAGCCCCGGGGCGGTGCCGTTCGGATTCTCGAGAGCGGCCGCGCCTTTCGGCACCTGGGCCTGACGGGCGTTGATCGACGGCATCCGGATTCCACGACGGGCAAATCGCGCTTCAATCGCCGCCAGCAGCGCTGGGTCTTCTTCAAACGCCACCCCGGCCACGTCTGCCACCGCTTCCCGCGTCACATCGTCATCTGTGGGGCCCAGGCCTCCAGTGGTGACCACCACGTCGGCGCGCGTGAGTGCCCCTCGCAGAGCCGCAGCAAGGGTCGCGCGGTCGTCGAGGACCACGGACTTGCCGCGCACGTCGAGGCCCAGTTCGTTGAGGCGCGCGGTGAGGTAGAGGGAATTTGTATCGGAGCGGAACGGCGTGAGGAGTTCGGAGCCGACTGCCAGAATTTCGGCGAACCGCAGCGGCTTTGTTACCACGCGCCCGGCCAGTAGCGCACCAACAGCATCATCAGGCCCAGGCCGTACAGGCCGGCCATCAGGTCATCGGCCATGATGCCCAGTCCACCATGCAGACGTTCGAACTGGCGAGCCGGGGGCGGCTTGATGATGTCGAGCACGCGGAAGATCAGGAAGCCGACGATGGCGCCTTTCCAGGCGACGCCGGTCAGAAACAGAGTCAGAAGCTGGCCGGCGACTTCGTCGATCACGACAGGGCCTGGGTCTTCGCGCTTGAGCGCCACCTCGGCGACGCTGGCCGCCCAGATTCCCACGATCGTGATTCCCGCAAGCACCGCGAACTGCGCCATCGGCGTCCAGCCGCGGGTCAACATGTAGATAACGACACCCACAGCCGACCCGACAGTTCCGGGGGCCACGGGAAAAAACCCGACACCGCCGACTGTGGCGATGCCCATGCCGAGCTGTTTCACAAATGCACCACCCGGGTGTGGGCCAGGCGATCGTGAACGGACGCACCGGAACCAAACAGCGCAGGGACAAGACCGGCGCCCAGGGCCATCACCGAAGGCAGGGCCACGAGCGACCGAATTGCCGCCTGCGACATCGTGAGACTCTCGCCCATGGACGACTCCTCAGGAGTTGAGACGACCCGGATGTGCATCGCCATTTTGCCCAGCGTTTGTCCGCCGGCCACCGTGAAGAGCACGAGATATCCGACAGCCAGCAGCCCGAACATCGCAGCCATCGGCGCCACGGGCAGCAGCCGGAAGTCGGCAAGCGTCAAGCCCGTGAGTTGCAGGGTGAGATACAGCACGGCGCCGGCGATGCCAAGAAGCAACGTCGCGTCGATGGCCACTGCGGCCAACCGCGTCATGGCACCCACGGACTGCTGGACTTCGGTCGCGTCAGGCGATGGCGCATGATCGGGCGCGGGTTCACGCGTCCACTGCATCGGCGAAGGCATGGGCAACGGCAGTGGAACCTCCTCACGGAGTTCCACCTGGTCCAGGAGATCGGGTTCGGGAAGCGGGGGCATGCCGTATTTCGCGCGGAGCCGGGCCGAATCGGGCGTGGCACGCCGCACGGCCACGGGCACCCGCGGACGCGCCGGCACCTTCACCATCGGCGCGGGCTCGTCGTCTTCGGCAAGATCGGCACTGGCTGGTTCAGCCATGCTCCTCATGAACAACGGAAGTTCGGCGGTGGCGATGGCGACTGTGGATGGCGCCGGTGCGGCCATCACTGCGGTTGCCGTCGTTGATCTGGACGGGGCACGCAATGCCGCGCTGGACGTGGCGGGGCCGCGGCCCCGCAAGGTGGTCTCGGCCCAGCTGAGCTGCTCGTTTTCGTCCATCGAGAGGTCGTGCCCGCAGTTGCGGCACCGGGGTTCGGGGTCAAAGCTCAGATAGTGGCACTTGGTGCATCTCATCGCGGTCCTTCTAGAGGCCCACGCCTCTCGCCCGCTGCGGCCAGCAGCAGGCGCTGAATGTCGATACGCAACCTATCGGTCTCATCCCGGAAGATCTGTTCAGGCTCGATGCGATCCAGCACCTGCAGGGCCTCGGCCAGGCGGCCCCTCGCATACAGGGTGCGCGCCCGGACCAGCGCCACTTCGGCGTGGCTGGGCACTGTCACGGGCGCGGCAGACAGCGTGGGCGACGGAATGACGGCCGCCGGCCCCACACCCAGGCCCGGCACATTGAGACTGACCAGGACCACCGTGACCACCACCACCGCGGCGGCGGCGAGCCAGGCCCTGACGGTCACTCGCGTGGAAAGCCAGGTGTCCCAACTGACTTTGACCGGGTCGGCGGCGGCGCGAATGCGTGGGGGGCCGCCAAATGCGCGCTCAAGGCGTTCGAGGCCAAGCCGCAAGGCTGCGGTCCGCTCATCTTCGCCAAGGACACTGGTCGCCTGCTGCAACTGCAGCCGGGCTTCATGGGTCCGCCCCTGTTCGAGCAATGCGGCGACGTGCTGCAGCGATTCTTCCGCGCGCCGCTGCCGCTCCACAATCGCGCTGCGGGCCCGGTCGATGTAGCCGCGCGCGCTCGCGTGACTGCGATCGAGGAACAACACCCGGGTCCAGAGGTGAATGGCGTCTTCGTACTGGCCCTGGAAGTACTTGTCCAGGCCCTCAACCAACAGGTCATCCACGCGGCTATCCGGCCCTGCGCCAGGCGCATCACCGGAGTGGGCGAGACGATTCTGTTCGGTCATTTCAGTACCGAGCCGGATTATAGCGAGGCGCGATCAGAAGTACAAGCCCCCCGGATGGGAATGGGCCAATTGGGCTTTGAGCCCGTGATAGAAATGAAGCGAAATGTCCTTAATCGAATGCATCCCCAATATCAGTGAAGGTCGCCGCCAGGACGTGCTCGATGCGTGTGGCAGGGCGATTACTGCCACCGGCGCGCGCTTGCTCGACGTCAAGCCCGACGCGGTACACCACCGGACCGTCTTTTCGTTTGCCGGCACACCGGCGCAGGTGCGTGACGGAGCTCTGGCCCTGTTCGACACCGCCTTGGCCGCCATCGATTTGCGCAATCACAAAGGCGAACATCCCCGGATGGGCGCGGTGGACGTGGTGCCGTTTGTCCCGATCAAGGACGCCACGATGGCCGATTGCGTGGCGCTGGCGCGTGAAGTGGCCGCAGCCGTGGCCGCACGCCACCAGTTGCCGATCTATCTCTACGAGGAGGCCGCCACCACCCCGGCGCGCCGGAATCTTGAAGACGTGCGCCGTGGCGAGTTCGAGGGGCTGGCCGACAAGATCGCCAAACCCGAGTGGGCGCCCGATTTTGGTCCGGCCACCGCACACCCTTCGGCCGGGGCGTCGATCGTGGGCGCGCGGATGCCCCTGATCGCCTACAACATCAATCTCGCCACCGACCGGCTCGACGTGGCCAAAAAGATCGCCGCAGCCGTCAGGCACAGCACCGGCGGCTTCCGCTACGTGAAGGCGATGGGCCTGGCGCTTGAAGACCGCGGCATCGTGCAGGTCTCGATGAACCTGACCAACTTCGAAAAGACACCGATCTACCGGGTGTTCGAGTGCGTGAAGCGGGAGGCCGAACGTTACGGCGTCTCGGTGCTCGAGAGCGAAATCATCGGCCTCATCCCCGCCGCCGCCCTCACGCAGTCAGCCGCCTGGTTCCTGCAAGTCAGCGACTTCTCGGACAAACAGGTGCTGGAGAACGCCTTAGCGGACGACTGAGGAACTGGGGAACTGGGGAACTGGTATTCGTAGCGCGGCCTGGGCCTCAAGGCCGCGGACCTCGGCGCGCTTGAGGTTCAGCGCGCCCTACGAAGACAAAGAGCCCATTGCCGCATTGGCCAATTAGCTCATTGGCTCATTCTCGCGCGGGCCCTATTCCAAGCGACCGCATCTTCTTGTAGAGATTGGACCGTTCCACGTCGAGGACCTCGGCGGTCTTTGAGATGTTGCCCTCGCAGGCCTCGAGCGTGGCGAGGATGTAGTCGCGCTCCCAGGCGTCGCGGGCGTCGTGCAAGGGTCGCACGATGGACGCGCCCGAGGCGTCGCGCAGAATGGTCGGCGCCACCACGTCCAGGAACCCAAGGTCCGTCTCGGTAATGGTGTCGCCGGGCGCCATGATCAGCACACGCTCCACCACGTTCCTGAGTTCGCGCACATTGCCCGGCCAGCGGAAAGCACGCAACATCGCCGCGGCTTCGGGCGAAAACTGTTTCTCGCGCCGCCCGTATTCCTGCGCCAGCTCCGACACAAAATGCCGCGCCAGCCGCACCACGTCGTCGCCCCTTTCGCGAAGCGGCGGCACCGAGATCGGGATGACGTTGAGGCGGAAGAACAGGTCCTCGCGGAACCGGCCCTCGCGAATCTCCTCGGCCAGGTGTTTGTTCGTGGCGGCAATCACGCGCACGTCCACGCGCACACTGCTCTGCCCGCCCACAGGTTCGATGACCTGTTCCTGCAACGCGCGCAGCACCTTGGCCTGTGTCTTCAGGCTCATGTCGGCGATTTCATCCAGGAACAATGTGCCGCCGTGAGCCAGTTCGAACTTGCCGCGCCTGTCGGCTACCGCACCGGTGAACGCGCCCTTCATGTGCCCGAACAACTCCGACTCAATGAGCTCCTCGGGAATGGCGGCGCAATTCACTTCGACAAACGCTCCTGCCCGCCGGTTGCTCAACGCGTGAATCTGCCGAGCCACCAACTCCTTCCCCGTGCCGTTTTCACCCGAGATCAACACGCGGCTGTTGGTAGGCGCTGCCATCGCGATCTGGGCTCGCAACTGCTGGATGAGCGCGCTCTCACCCACCATGACAAACCGGCGGTCCACGCGCGCGCGCAGCGCGCGATTCTCTTCTTCAAGGCGATGCTGGCGCAGGGCGTTGCGCACCACGAGCATGGTCTTTTCAAGCGAGAGCGGCTTTTCGATGAAATCAAACGCTCCGAGTTTGGTGGCTCGCACCGCGTTTTCAATGCTGCCGTGCCCCGAGATCATGATGACCTGCGCCTCGAGGTGGCGCTCCCGGAGTCTCGCCAGCGTATCGAGTCCATCAAGCCCCGGCAGCCAGATATCGAGCAGCAGCAGATCGTAGGACCGGCGCGTGACCTGCTCCAGGCAGGCCTCGCCGCTGTCCACGGCATCCACCATGTAGCCCTCGTCGCGCAGCACCCCGCCCAGCGACGCGCGCACGCCGGCTTCGTCGTCAACAATCAGGATGGCGGCCATGAAGGCGACTCCACCGGTAGCTCAATCGTAAACACTGTTCCCGTTGGCGTCGCGTCGCCCACTTCAATTCGCCCGCCGTGCTCGCTGATGATGCGCTGCACGATGGCCAATCCAAGGCCGCTCCCCCGCCCCTTGGTTGAATAGTACGGCATGAACAACTTGTCGCGGTCTGCCGCAGGCACGCCCGGGCCGTTATCCACCACGCGGAACCGCAGCGACTGCTGGGCTTCGTCGCGGCCCGTCGACAACGTGATCGTCGGCACCGCCCCGTCGGGACGATGGGCGGCAGCGGGGCCACCGAGCGCTTCGAGGGCGTTGTCGATCAAATTGATGATGACCTGTCGAATCTGCTCCACGTCCACCCGCACCAGCGGCGGGTCTGGTGTCAGCCGTTGCTCCATCACCACGAGCGACGACTGCAGCACACCCGCATAAAGCCGAACAACGTCGGCGATGATGGCGTTCAGATCGGCGGGCGCCATCTTGGGGCCGCGCAACCGTGCAAACTGCGCGAACTCATCCACCAGGCTCTTGAGGGCATCCACTTCCGTGACGATGGCGCCCGTGCATTCGTCCACCAGAGCCTTGTCGGCGGCCGGCGCGTTGGCGAACTTCCGGCGCAACCGTTCGGCGGAAAGCTGGATGGGCGTGAGCGGGTTCTTGATTTCGTGCGCCAGCCGCCGCGCCACGTCGCGCCACGCCGCCACACGCTGCGCCCGAATCAGGGGCGTCACATCGTCGAGCACGAGCACGGCCCCTTCCGGGTCGCCCGCGGTGCCGCTGAGCACGGTGGCCGCGGCGGCGAGGTGAATCTCGCGATCCTCGCGCGCGAGGGTTACTTCTTCGATGGCCCCGGCCAACACCCGATCGAGCCCACGGCTGGACCCACCCAGCCGATGCGCCTCGGTCGTCGCATCCACGAGCGGCAGGAGGACGCGCAGGTCTTCACGGCTGAATACGGCTGACGCCTCATGCCCGATAGCGGTGGCGTCAATGCCGAGCAGCCGCTCAGCCGCGCCATTGAGTGTCGAGATTCGTCCCCTGGCATCGAGCGAGATGACGCCGGTCGCGACGCGCTCGAGAATGGTCTCGATGTAACGCCGCCGCGCGTCCACTTCGATGTTCTTCTGCTCGAGCGCCAGACGCGACTGCTGCAGGCGATCCTGGCTCGTACCCAGCTCAGCCGCCATCGTGTTGAACGCCTCAACCAGGGAGCCGAGCTCGTCGCTGGTTTGCGGCTCGAGTCGAAGGTCGAGCTGGCCGGCGCCGATGGCGCGCGCGCCTTCCGCCAGCATCTGGATGGGCCGCGTAATTCGCTTGGCCACATACAAGCCAAGCCACGTGGCGCTGACCAGGATCAGCAAAGTGACGGTCAGGAAAACGGCGCGGTAGAGGGCGGTCATCGGCGCCCGGAGCACTTCCAACTGCTTGTATTCTTCGAACCGGGCGGCCGCCAACCGTTCCTGTGCCGCCATTTCCTCAGGCACATATAGGGAGACGACGACCACGCCCACCACAATGCCCGCCGCGTTGCGCACCGGTGCGGCGGCGCGCACCAGGACGCCGCCACTGCCGACCTTGTCTTCGGTCATGTCATCGCGCCCCGATGCGGCCACCCGTGCGGCGATGCGATCCGCCGACGCGCGCACGCTGTCGCGAGGCGGCGCTCCAGCTTCAAGCGCCAGCAGGAACACCGCGTCACGCAAACCACCGGGCGTGGACACGGTCTGATACATCTCAATCAGGCCATCACGCATGGTGGCCAGTTCGTTGTTGGCCACGGCCTGCAGCGGCGCCACGTTGCCGGCGTCCATGTCACCCGGCGGCAGGCGCGTGGCCAGCCACGACGCACGGAGGCTCGCCGACTCCTGTCGCTCGAGGTGATACTGCCTGGCAATTTTCTGCGCGGCGCTCAGGGACTCTTCAACCGGGACGCTGAAGTAGCGGTCTGCAAAACTGCGCAGGTACTCGCTGCCGATCACCAGCACCAGGGTGGCCGGCACGATAGTCATGGCCAACAATGCGGCCACCAGTTTCGCGCGGAACCGCGCGAACGGCGCCCCACGCCGGCCCTCGACCCAGAGCTTGACGATGTTGCGCCCGAGCACCGCGACCAGCACCAGCAGCAACGTGAGTGACACGGCCGCCAGCGCGTAAAACACCGCTTCGCTGCCAATCAGCGCCTGATCGAGTCCGGCCACGCTCGGCAGCCACAACGCGGCGGCCAATACGCCCAGCAGCAGCGTGACGGCAAGCGTCAGCACTCGCGGGTTGTCGAGTGCGCGGCGACGGGGCGGCGCGATCGGCGGGGGCGGAGGCGGTGGCGAATCGAGCAGCATGAGGCGGGCGTGCCCTTCCGCCAGTCTATCGGTTCACTGGAAGTTCGACGCGCCCGGACATTTCACCCCGGCCGAACGGCCAGAGCGAGAACCC
>Ga0138256_10008464_pt1 | contig 10794 bp, 8 predicted proteins | sample KNB2016incub_MG_FD_105486 | JGI IMG/M metagenome (GOLD analysis project Ga0138256, IMG submission 105486) | Active sludge microbial communities from wastewater in Klosterneuburg, Austria - KNB2014incub_MG | ecosystem: Engineered > WWTP > Activated sludge > Unclassified | place: Austria... | reverse complement strand
ACTGAGTTTTTAATTTCTTTACGGTACGAATAGGCTATGAAAGTAATAGCGATTGCAGAAAGTAAAAATATCAGCATAAAAAACGGGCTGTTTAGTATGGCATTAAACTTTTGAGCAAGATTTATATTTTCGTTCAGATAGTTAAGAAAGTCATTTCCTCCGATAAGTATGGCCATACCAATGGCAATGATCAGCATTATAACGTCAAATATACGGTCCGTAAATATGGTTCCAAGTGCTTTTTCTATCGGAATATCTTCATATTTTGATATTAATCCAGCCCTGATTACTTCTCCTGAACGTGGTATGCCCAGATTTGCCAGATAATTGATCATAATCGTACCTAAAAGATTGATGAATTTCGGATTGTATCCTATTGCTTTAAACATCATTTTCCATCGTAGTGCTCTCAATATGTTCGTTATCATAAATAAAAACATCGTTATGATGACCCAAAAGTAATTGGCATTGCTAATATCACTGGCTACTTTTTGCAGAAGACTGCAATTCTCTTCTGCGATACCTTTGATACCACAATCTGATTGAAAAGCTACATTCTGACGATGATAAACAAGGTATAAAATGACAATGCCGACAGAAAAGAAAATACCTATTTTCGCTCCTTTTACCAGATGTTTTTGCATAACAGGAATCTGTGGATAATTATTGTATCCTTAATTAATGAAATTTTTTTAATTCAGTGGATTGTTTTCATAAGGAATACAATCTTTTATAAGCATTTCTATTATAACCTTTAATTTGAGAACTTTTAATTTCTGAAAGTTTAATGTGATCATCCCGAATCACTTATTTGATATAATATCGAGCGTCAAATATCATAAAATTAAAATTAATTGCACACATTTTATTTATCCATCATACATCAATAAGGGTTTTGAAATATTTTATCATTGGATTTTGGCAAGTAAATAATCTGATTTTAAGTGAAAATTTATTCAACTTTCCCTCTCAAAATGACTTTGTCCACATGACTGCTCCCGAAAGAATACACCATATAATTCAGTGAGGGTATTGGTTTTGTAATAATAAGATTTGCCGATTTACCTTTGGCTATAGATCCATGTGAATGGCCAATCTCAAGTGCACATGCACCATTGATGGTTACAGCATTGAAAGCCTCTGCCGGAAGGATACGCATATTGTTGCAGGCAAAAGCCATGAGCAAAGGTATGTTTCCTGATGGACTGGAACCCGGATTATAGTCTGTGGCCATAGCAATACCAAGCCCTTCATCTATCATCTTTCTTGCAGGCGCATAATGGATGTTAAGAAAAAAAGAGCAGGAAGGTAGCACGGTTGGTATAGTATTTGAATTTTTTAGTGCTTCTATCTCATCCGGCCCTATAGCTTCCAGATGGTCAACGGAGATGGCATGATTTGTTATGCCTACCTGTACACCACCGGAAATGGCCAGTTCGTTGGCATGAATTTTAGCTTTTAACCCGTATTTTGCTGCGGCTTTTAAAATCTGGTCAGTTTCCTGTTCATTATAAAATCCTTTGTCACAAAATACATCACAATAATCAGCCAATCCTTCAGCTGCCACTTTGGGTAACATTTCCTGGATGAGAAGATCAATATATGCTTTCCTGTTTTCTTTATAGATAGTGGGCATCGCGTGTGCCCCCAGAAAACTTGCCTTGATTGTTGCTGATGAATTTTCCTTCAGTCTTCTGATCACCCGGAGCATTTTTAGTTCACTGTCTGTTGTAAGTCCATAGCCACTTTTTATTTCGATGGCACCTGTTCCATAAGAAATGACTTCATCCAATCTTGTTTTGGCAGATATATAAAGGTCTTCTTCTGATGTATTCTGAAGTTTTCTTGAAGAATTAAGAATACCTCCCCCTTTTTTTGCAATTTCCTCATAGCTTGTACCACGAAGTCGCTCTACGTATTCATCCTCTCTGGCTGAAGCATAGACTATATGTGTATGACTGTCGCACCAACAAGGCATGACAAGGCAATCAGTGGCATCAATGATTTCATCTGCTCTTTCTGGGGATTGTGACATCGGACCGAAATTTGAAATGACACCTTCTTCAGCAAGTATAAATGCCTGATCAATAGTATCCACAACAGACATAGCCGCTCCTTTTTTAAAAGGTAACGGCTGGGTCTGGATACCATAAATGGTTTTAATATTTTTAATCAGTAATGAACTCAAGTTGTTTTAAGTTTTAATTCACTCTTACAATAATACTGGTTTGTTAATTTATTTTAAGCTAAAAGATGTAGCTCCTTTTATTGTACTATACCGTCCATATTGTACTCAGTTTTTAGGTTTTGTCTGAATCTGTCAGCATCCTGAATACTGTAGAACTGACCAATCCTGACTTTAAAGACAGGTGAATTATTTGTGTATTCATTGACAACGGTTACAGGTTCTGTAAATAGCTGTCTCAATGTATTAACCATTTCATTGGCTCCCTGATATCTTTCAAAAACACCCACCTGAACTTTAAATGCACTTTGTGTTTGATTTTGTGAAAAATATTTATTATATTCTTCTTTTGTATTATTCATGCTTTCAGAATTTAACAATGCATCATTATTTGGTGAGACAACCGGTGCGGTATTAAATTCATGTTTTATAATCACCCTGTTGTCCGGTGCATTGTGTTTTTCAAGCAGAGACAGAAGTTTGCGTGGTGACAAAGTTTCCTCCACTCTGTCTAAGAGTTGACCCTGTGAATTAAAAATCAACATGGTAGGAAGATATTTTACATCATAGGCTTTTTTGAGTTCATATCCTGCTATCTCGTCAATATCTACTTTCAGGGATACAAAATTATCATTCAAGATCTTTGCCACTGACTCATCTCTGAAAGTAGTCTGATCCATCCATTTGCAGGGACTGCACCAAGCTGCATGAAAGCCTATGAAAAGCAATTTGCCTTCCTGGCCTGCTTTTTTCCTTGCTTCATTTATATTTACAGAAGCAAAGTTTATTTTGATGTTGGAGGCAAAAGAGGTTACAGTCGAAAAACTTGACAGCAACAGGAAAAAATAAAGCAGATACCTATTCATAATGGTTTAAATTTTAAAAATTTAAATAAATCAATTCAATTGTTTTTGAAATCGATGTAGGTTAATTATTACAGTATATATTAAATATATTTTGTATTTGTAATAAACTGTAAAACTTACTATTAATACCATGCAATTCCTATACCAAAACATATTCTACTGCAGGTTCAGGACTATCATTACTGAATAAAATAATTCATATATACTTATTAAACAGCGTTTTACATGTGTAAAATTTTTTTAAAATAAAATATATTTTTTTGATTATTTTGAACGGACTATCCTTCCCAAAATAAAATAAATGTATCTTGCGACACTTTTTAAAAGTGCATTAAAATCAAATCAATATGACAAAAATCCTTGCAGCTATTACCGGTGTGGGTGGATACGTGCCTGATGATATACTTTCAAACGCAGACCTCGAAAAAATGGTAGATACTACGGATGAATGGATTACGTCTAGAACAGGAATAAAAGAAAGACGAATATTAAGGACACCCGGTAAGGCTACCTCCGATATGGGTGTAGAAGTTTTACGTCAGATTTTAGCTAAAACCAATACATCACCGGATGAAATTGAATTACTCATTTGCGCCACAGTTACCCCCGATACCGCTTTTCCTGACACTGCCAACACAATCCTGGATAAAGTAGGGGCTAAAAATGCTTTTGGTTTTGATATTAATGCAGCGTGTTCGGGCTTTCTTTTTGCTCTGACTACGGGAGCAAAATTTATAGAGTCAGGTATGTATAAAAAAGTGATTATCATCGGGGCAGACAAAATGTCTTCCATTGTTGATTATACAGACAGAACCACTTGCATCATATTTGGGGATGGGGCTGGTGGCGTAATGCTCGAACCATCGACAGATGGTAATGGAATTATTGATTCTGTTTTACGGTCGGACGGATCCGGAAGAGAATATTTACATATGAAAGCAGGTGGATCACTGAAACCGGCCTCGGCTGAAACCGTAGCTAAAAGAGAGCATTTTGTTTACCAGGATGGCAAGCCTGTATTCAAAGCAGCAGTCAATGGCATGGTGAATACGGTAAATCGGGTCCTGGAAAGAAATAATATGACTGTTGGTGATATAGACTGGTTGGTGCCACATCAGGCAAATATGAGGATTATAAATACAGTTGGAGACATGCTTGACATACCTAAAGAAAAAACGATGATCAATATTTATAAATATGGCAACACCACAGCTGGCACTTTACCTTTGTGTTTATGGGACTATGAATCCCAATTGAAAAAGGGTGATAATCTGATGTTGACAGCATTTGGAGGTGGATTTACATGGGGGAGCACCTTATTAAGATGGAGTCTCTAGTGCTCTGTAAAGATAAAGGACTTAATGAAATGTTGACCTTTTTTCAAATTTCTCCGATAAAAACCTCGATGAAATACCGGAATCTAAGAAAATCTAAGATAAAATATTAAGTTTCCATATATTCAGAATAGATTTTCCTTTATAGATTCAAATTTGAGTCCCTACATAACCTGTTTATCAGCCATGAGACCAAATATTTCTCTTTTTATATATCATTAAAATGAAATAAGAATTTTCTTATTCATAATGGTTTTTTCATTTGACTGGAGACAAAAAGAAGGGTCATCAAATAACAATGTTTGGTTTACCAAAGAACTTTATTAATTTTGCAGAGTTTTTTAAAATTTAATTATTTTTGATGGCAAATACATCAGATATCAGAAACGGACTTTGTCTGAATTATAATGGCGATATTTACACAATTGTTGAATTTTTACATGTCAAACCCGGAAAGGGAAATGCTTTTGTAAGAACAAAATTGAAAAGCCTAACGACAGGCAGAGTGGTTGAAAATACTTTTCCGGCAGGACATAAAATTGACGATGTGAGAGTAGAGAGAAGAAAGTATCAGTATCTGTACAATGATGAAAACGGATATAATTTTATGGATAATGAAACATATGACCAGGTGTCTCTTAGTGCAGCAATGTTGGAAAGACCGGATTTTCTCAAAGAAGGCAGTGAAATAGAAATATTGTTTCATGCCGAAAAAAACATACCGCTTACAGCAGATATGCCCCAGAACATTACGCTTGAGGTAACATATACAGAACCGGGAGTTAGGGGTGATACTGCCACTAATGTTACCAAGCCGGCTACAGTAGAAACAGGAGCGGAAGTAAAAGTACCCATATTTATCAATCAGGGTGATAAGATCAAAATAGATACCAAGACAGGAGCCTATCTGGAAAGAGTCAAAGCATAACCACTTAAATAAAAGCCATATGAATTTCAACGAAATACAGGAACTTATCAAGTTGGTCAATAAATCCAATCTCACAGAATTTAAGCTGAAAGACAAGGATTTTGAAGTACTGATCCGAACTGAAAAATACTATAAAGGAGGACATCAGACTTTTGTTTCTACTCCGCAAATGATGTCTGCTTCACAACAATATCCATCACCATCACCGGTTGTCATGAATCCTGCTTTTAAAAAACCTGAAGAAACATCTGATTCAACTTCAGCTGAAGCACCTAAGGGCAAAAATCTGGTAGAAATAAAATCTCCTATTGTGGGAACGTTTTACAGATCTTCAGGCCCTGATAAACCTGCGTTCACTAAAGTAGGTGAACAGGTAAAACAAGGTGATGTAGTCTGTATCATTGAAGCGATGAAATTATTTAATGAAATAGAGAGTGACATCACCGGGACAATAGTTAAAGTGTTGGTGGAAGATGCTTCCCCTGTCGAGTATGATCAGGTTTTATTTCTTGTGGAAGTGTAACAAATTTTACATTTCTTTTAACTGATTTCAGGTATATTTTCAAAATCACAACAATGTTTCTTCATGTTTAATAAGATATTAATAGCCAACAGAGGAGAAATAGCCTTGCGCATCATACGTACCTGCAAAGAAATGGGTATCAAGACAGTGGCTATTTATTCCAAAGCTGATACAGAAAGCCTGCATGTAAGATTTGCTGATGAAGCCGTATGTATCGGTCCGGCTGCATCATCTGAATCATATCTCAATATTCCAAGAATAATGGCTGCTGTAGAAATTACCAACTCAGATGCTGTGCATCCGGGATATGGATTTCTGGCCGAAAATGCCAATTTTGCAGAAATATGCAGACAGTCCGGTGTAAAATTTATAGGACCTACCCCCGAGATGATCAACAAAATGGGAGATAAAGTCACTGCCAAAGAAACGATGATCAAGGCAGGTGTACCTGTAGTCCCAGGTTCTGACGGCTTGCTGAAAGATATCAAACAAGGTATTAAAATTGCCAACCAGATCGGATACCCGGTCATATTAAAGGCGACTGCAGGAGGAGGTGGAAAAGGAATGAGGATTGTAACAAAAGATGAAGATTTTGAAGATGCCTGGGATAGTGCCAGAAAAGAAGCCAAAGCATCCTTTGCCAATGATGGAATATATGTTGAAAAGTATGTTGAAGAACCAAGACACATTGAGTTTCAGATCATAGGGGACCAACATGGTAATGTTATACATCTTTCAGAAAGAGACTGTTCTATTCAGAGAAGACACCAAAAGCTGGTGGAGGAGAGTCCTTCTCCGTTTATGACCCCAGAACTTAGAGAAAAAATGGGAGATGCGGCCGTAAAAGCCGGTAAATCTATCAATTATGAAGGTGTAGGCACTATAGAGTTTCTGGTTGATAAATTTAGAAATTTCTATTTTATGGAGATGAATACCAGGATTCAGGTAGAGCATCCGGTGACCGAAGAGGTAATTGATCATGACTTGATTAAAGAGCAAATAAAAGTAGCCGCAGGAGTCCAGATATCCGGAAAAAACTACTACCCTATGCTTCATGCGATGGAGTGCAGAATCAATGCGGAAGATATTTTTAATAACTTCAGACCAAGTCCGGGCAAAATCACATCATTTCATAGTCCAAAAGGACATGGTGTAAGAGTTGACACCCATGTGTATGCGGGCTATTCTGTACCCCCATTTTATGACTCAATGATTGCCAAACTTATCTGCAGAGCACAGACCAGAGAAGAGTGTATAAAAAAAATGCAAAGGGCTCTGGATGAATTTGTCATAGAGGGCATTAAAACAACTGTACCTTTTCACAAGGCATTGATGAAAAATGAAGCTTTCAGATCCGGAGATTTTAATACCGGTTTTATGAATACCTTCAATATCGACGATTGCATAGAATAATGCACAAAATATAAGCATAAATGGAGGGATTCCTGCGATTGCTGTCCCGTATCAAGGATTATAAAAGAAGTTTTATTCTTAGCATAGTATCCAATATTTTACTTTCTGTCTTTACGGTCGTTAGTATACCATTATTAATTCCATTTTTTCAGATACTTTTTGGCAGAGTAATTCCATCTGCCGTAAAACCTCAAAATGCGGATCTCAACGACTGGATAAAATTCTATATGTCAGATTTAATCAGTGTTTATGGCAAGGACATGGCTCTTTTGTTTGTTTGTATTATGTTGATTATTGTGTTTTTTTTTAAAAATCTTTTTCGATACAGTGCTTTGTATTTTATGGCTCCGTTACGGTTCGGCATTATTTATGACCTTCGTAAGCAATTGTATCAAAAGTATCTTGAATTGCCATTGAGTTTTTATTCCAATGAACGGAAAGGGTCACTTTTGTCTTCAATGACCATCGATGTTCAGGAAGTGGAATGGTCTGTCTTGAATGTAATAGAAGCCATCTTCAAGTCTCCTATCATAATGCTGGGCAGCATATTTTTTATGATTTACATAAGCCCTTCACTTACCTTATTTGTTTCTTTGCTGGTAGTTATCGCAGGTTTTATTATTGGTAAAGTGATCACATCGCTAAAACACAGTTCCCACGATGTACAGGATTCTATAGCCAATCTGACAGCACATGTAGAAGAAACGCTGGGAGGAATGAGAATTATCAAAGGTTTTAACGCTGAGAAATATCAGGGTAAAAAATTTGAATATGAAAATGCAACTTTCAGACATAAACTGCTGAGAGTGGTTAACAGGAGGGATTTGGCTTCACCGGTTTCAGAGTTTCTTGGTGTGACCGTTGTGACCATACTTATGTGGTATGGATCAAAACTGGTGTTTAAAAACGTTCTGGAACCCGAAACTTTTTTTGCCTTTGTTTTTGCCTTTTATCAGGTGATAGAACCGGCAAAATCTTTTTCATCAGCGTGGTTTAATATCCAAAAAGGTCTTGCAGCCATAGAAAGGATTGACCGAATATTAAATACTTCCAACGAAATTTTTTCAGAGCCCGATGCTTTGGTCAAAAAAGAATTTGAAAGTCAAATTACTTTTGAAAAAGTATATTTCAGTTATGAAGGCAATGATCTAAAAGCACTTTCTAATATAAATGTAACCATTAAAAAGGGACAGTTGGTGGCACTTGTCGGCTCGTCTGGAGCAGGCAAATCCACATTTGTTGACTTATTGCCCAGGTTTTATGATGTTACTTCAGGCAGGATTATTATAGATGGAGTTGACATAAAAAAATTGAATCTGACTTCTTTACGGGGTCTTTTCGGTATAGTTAGTCAGGATGCTATACTTTTTAATGATACTATAGCTAATAACATCAGTTTCGGTGATGAAAATTTTTCCTTAGCTGAAATAAAAGAGGCTGCTATCATAGCCAATGCCCATGATTTTATTTCTGCATTGCCTGATGGATATCATACAAACATTGGAGACAGGGGTCTGAAACTTTCAGGCGGACAAAGACAAAGGCTAACGATAGCCAGAGCTGTTTTGCGAAATCCACCGGTTCTTATCCTGGATGAAGCTACCTCGGCGTTGGATTCTGAGTCCGAAAGACTGGTGCAGGACGCTTTGGTAAAAGTAATGCAAAACCGAACTTCGATCGTTGTAGCTCACAGGCTTACGACCATCAGGAATGCTGATATGATATTGGTATTGGAAAATGGTAGTATAGTACAATCAGGTATCCATTCAGATCTGCTACTGAAGGAAGGACAGTATAAAAAATTTGTAGAGATGCAATCATTTGCTTAACAACTTGACAAACCAAAATGGACAAACCACCTCTCAGATTGTTTAAAGAAAAATTTGGCAACCCACAAGCAACCATATTTGCCCCGGGAAGGGCAAATATAATCGGCGAACACACAGACTATAATGATGGTTTCGTGTTACCATTTGCTATTGGACAGGGAGTTTGGTTTTACGGTAAATCAAATGAAAACTGTTTATTTAATATAATGGCTGCAGATACCCATGAAGAATCCATGATGGAAATGGATGGTTCTGTCAACGTAACCGGTTGGGAAAAATATTTCAGTCAGGTTTTGCAGGTTTTATCTTCATATCAAATCAGAGGTGCGGACATTGTATTTGGCGGAAATCTACCGATTGGGGCAGGTGTTTCATCTTCTTCTGCTATTACCTGTGGTTTTGTGGCTTTGATCAATGAGTTGAATGGGCTTCAGTTAAGTCAGGATGACCTGGTAATCAAGGCAGTAGAGGCAGAAAGGGGTTATGGTGTAAGAGGAGGCATCATGGATCAGTACACTATATTTAATGGTCGGAAAGATAAAGCGATCCTGATAGATTGCAGAAAGAGTACTCACGAATATGTTGATTTTGAAAGTGGCGAATATCAATTTTATTTAATCAACACCAATGTCAAACACAATCTTATTCATACGGATTACAACAACAGACGTGAGGAATGTGAAAAAGCCGTTGTGCTGCTGAATCAACATTACCGTCAAATGAGCGCCTTAAGAGACCTTACTCTATCTGACCTGCCAGAAATAAGCCATCTACTCGATGATGGATTATTTGCCAAAGTAAACTTTGTTGTACAGGAAAACAACAGAGTATTGCTGGCGAGAAAAGCCATGCTCAGTAAAGATTATAATACTTTAGGTCAGCTATTGTATGCTTCACATGAAGGACTTTCGAAAATGTACAATGTAAGTTGTGACGAATTGGACTGGCTGGTTAATTATACCTTTAATATAGAAAATTGTCTAGGAGCCAGAATGATGGGTGGAGGATTTGGTGGCTGTACCATAAATCTGATCAAAGGAAATCTGGATGAGGATGTTATTTCAGACATTACACTAAAATATAAACATGTTTTTGGTATTTCTCCTGATATTATCCCTGTACAACTTGAAGATGGTATTTTGTATAAAACAAATTAATCATGTTGTATAATATTTAAAACAACTTTAATTTTATTCTGCAAACTTATACAATCATATATTTGTTTGGTATTATATTTCGATAAACACAACAATTTCAATAATAATATTGTGTTGTTGAGTTTTCATAAATCAGGTTTTATTGTAAGCCTGATTTGGAGTATAGTTTCCTTAGAAAAATATTTTCCTGCCATCCATGGTTTGGCTTATTTACAAATTAAATATATACAAATGAACACATTACCATTCTTTAAGGCATCACCTTTAGTTATATTCTTTTCTATATTTCTAATTTCATGTGGTGAGGATCCAATTATTCCTGCTGAAGTCATAAAACCACAGTTGGATTTTAAAGCAGGATTTGGTTTTATTACTGAAAATACAAACCTTGCCGTAGGAAATAGTTTTACTGTCAATGTCACAGGACTTAAAGGCGACAATCCCATGAGTACTCTCTCTATACGTGAAGATGGTACCAATGTAGCTTTGGATCGCATTGAAATAGCTGGAATAACCAGTTTTGGAAATCCTATTTCACTTGGCCTTGATCTCAAAGTTT
>Ga0138256_10008463_pt1 | contig 10794 bp, 8 predicted proteins | sample KNB2016incub_MG_FD_105486 | JGI IMG/M metagenome (GOLD analysis project Ga0138256, IMG submission 105486) | Active sludge microbial communities from wastewater in Klosterneuburg, Austria - KNB2014incub_MG | ecosystem: Engineered > WWTP > Activated sludge > Unclassified | place: Austria... | reverse complement strand
CGCAGCGAACTGGGGAGTGAATCCTACAAACCGTGCGTCACCGAAACTCTGTGTAGTACCGGTTTTACCGGCTGCCGGTCTGTGGAAATATTGCCTTATGCTTGAAGCCGTTCCGTAATCTATTACATCTTCCATCATATCGCTTATCAGATATGCAACATCCTCGCTGAACACTTCTCTTGTTTCAGGATGAAACTCTTCTATTACTTTTCCGTTTCTGTCTTCGATCTTTAATATAGCCATAGGCTCAACCCATATTCCTTCATTTGCAATTGTTCCGTAAGCATTTGTCATTTCCAGAGGACTGACCTCGCCGACTCCAAGAGGCAATGACATTACATTCGGAAGCTCGGAATTTATTCCCATATCATGAGCTAATTTAATGACTTTGTCTATCGGAGCAATCTCCATTGCTGTCCTGACAGCAATCACATTGACTGAATTAGCTATACCGTCTCTCATTGTCATGCTTCCTCCTGTTCCGCCGCCTTTCGGTGACCATGTGGTACCGCCTACATTTACTACAATAGGATCATTCGAGATCATATAGCCGGGAGAATATCCGTTCAGGATCGCTGTTGTATAAACAAATGGTTTGAATGATGAACCGGGCTGACGCCTGATCTGAGTTACGTGGTTCAGACCGTATTTAAATGTTGTGTTCGGATTAGCTCCGACCATAGCTTTTATTTCTCCCGTCTTCGGATTCATGACCACAAATCCTACCTGAACAGTTGTTGTCATGATCTTAACGGAATCAATAAAAGATTTATTTGATTTTAATTTATTGAACAGCTTATTTCTTTCTTCTTCGGTCTTTGCTTTTTTATATTCCTCAGACTGTTTGATGGTTCTTTCAACATTATCTTCAAGTATCCCTCTGTTAGAGCTTGAATTCCAGTTCCAGTATCCGTTGAATGCTTTCTGAAACGGACCGAGCTGGTTCCTGACCGCATCTACTGCGTGCTTCTGGAATCTTGAATCAAGCGAAGTATATATTTTCAATCCGTCACGGTAAAGATCGTATCCGTACTGTTCGGCTTTCTTTTCGAGCAACTGCCTTACATATTCCGTAAACTGCGGAGCGGGTGAGTTAAAGCTTGCATAATCTTTTTTATAAACTATTTTGATTGGATCGTTTATTGCTACTTCATAATTCTCTTTTGAAATGTATTCGGATTCATACATTTCGTTAAGTACGAGATTTCTTCTTTTCAGCGCTGCATCCTGCTGGTCAACGGGATCATAGTTTGTAGGTGATTTCAATACACCAACGAGAAGAGCGCATTCATCAAGGGTTAGGTCTTTTGCGTTTTTATTGAAATAAGTCTGAGCGGCTGCTTCCACTCCGTATGCTCCTTTGCCGAAATAAACAGTGTTAAGATAGTAAGCAAGGATTTCTTCTTTAGTGTATGTTCTCTCTACCTGAACTGCCGTCATAGCCTCACGGAGCTTTCTGTTCAGGGAAACTTCATTGCCGATGTCTTTATACAAATTCCTTGCAAGCTGTTGTGTGATGGTCGATGCGCCTTCTTTGGTAAGACTTCCCTTAAGAACGTTCTTGAACACCGCCTTTACTATTCTGTCTACATCCACTCCCCAGTGATCATAGAATTTTTTATCTTCAGTAGCTATGAGAGCTTCAACCATATCTTTTGGAATGTTGTCAAGCGTGACCTTTGTCCTGTTCTTCAGAAAGAACTTATCTATAAGCTCTCCGTCTGATGAATATATCTTCGTCGCTTCTTCAAGCTTCGGATTTTCCAGATCGGAAAGCGACGGCAGACCCTGTGATAAATATATAAGATATCCTGCAAATATTCCGATGCCGATTAAAATTATTAAAGTTAATGTCGTGAAGAATCTTGTCGAATTCTTATTGCTTCTTAGCTTCTTCTTTCTGTAATCCTTATCGGAAAAATATTTATCTAATTCTTCGTCGCTGTATTTACTGTTTTTTGCCAATATTTAATTTTATTCCTGTTTCTGTTTTTTTTTTAAAATGTTTTGTGAAATTATATCAACTCTTTCCAAATGATCATATTTGCATTTGTTAAGTTATTCATTTTAATTAAACCACAAAGTCACTAAGACACAAAGTTATTTATATTAAATGATCTATTCTTTGTGCCTTAGTGTCTTAGTGGTTTGATTTTTTCTATATACAAGAATTGAATTACTTATCAGTTCTGCTATTATAATGAAAAAATTTCTTCAGCTCAAATTCTTTATTTCTGAATACTCCGTAAGTAAAATAATCTATCCAGTCTCCGAGATTGACATAGAATCCTTTTCCGTGTGTTATCATCTGCGGCTTGTGCCTGTGTCCCATTATCACATAATCAAATCCTTCGTCGATCTTCTTAAATCCGTATTCCTGCATGCCGTCATGTTCCGAATAATCCTTTTCATTAGTGTGATTCCTTGAGGTTTCCGAAGTTCCTTTAGCAAGCCATATTCCGATGTCAGGGTGTAACCATGAGTACAGTTTCTGATTGATGTTGCTTCGAAGAACTTTCTTTAATATCCTGTATCCGAGATCATTATGAGCGAATCCGTCTCCGTGATGTATAAAGAATTTCTTCCCGTCGATCTCTCTTTCAATGTGCGTGTGGCATATCTCTATTCCGAATTCATCTTTGAAAAAGCTTCCCTTCCAGAAGTCGTGATTGCCGGCGATGTAATTTATTTTTATACCTTTTTCTACAAGCTCCGAAATCTTCGTGAACAGTTTATAAAATCCTTTCGGCACAACCCGCTTATACTCTATCCAGCTGTCAAAAAGATCGCCGACTATGAAAATCTCTTTTGCATCTGATTCTGCCTGACTCAGAAGCTCTACTACTTTCGATTCCTTTAACTTTTCCTTTTCCCTCGATTCAAGTCCCAGATGAACATCCGAAAAAAAGTAATATGCATCTCTCATTTATGTTCGTTATTCTTCAGATTAGATTTAACTTCATCATGAGTCGTGAGTTATCAATTATCACCTGTCAACTGTCAACTATTTCACTTTTATCTTCGCGCTGAAATCCCTGTTTCCGATTTTACAAACTCCGTCAGTAGTAGTGCAGTAACCGAATTTAACGCTTCCGGATATAGTAATTGTCGTTCCGCTTGCCGCACCATCCGGAACAGTGAAGTTATATTTGACCTTGGAATTGCTTATATAATCGCCTTCACCCCCAGAGTAATCCTGAAGTCCCTGACCGTAAACTTCTTCGGTAGTCAGACTTACTATAACTTCCGGATCTTTAGGGATTTTTACCTTAGATCCTGTTTTGAAACTAAGTGTCAATACACCGGATTCTCCCGGACTAAAAGATTTCTTATTCGGAGAGGCCGAAACTCCCGGAGCGTCTTTTGCCCCTGAATAGCTGAATCCCATGAAGGGAAGCAGAATAGATGCTGCAAGTAAAATTACTGTAAATTTTACTCTTATTGAGTTACTTGAGTTATTTATTGTTTTTAATACCATTGTTTTAATTAAGTGAATTTATTTAAAAATATACCAATTTTGATTTTTTATTACTATTAAAAAGATAAAAACTGTTTTCAAATCCTTAATTCAAATATTTTACAAATCTTATGAATCTTACGAATCTTACGAATCCTACGAATCCTACGAATCCTACGAATCCTAATACCTGTTGATCATAAAATCATCCGAATGCCCGTTCGTAAAGACATTATGCGACTCGATTTGCGCATAAGCATTGTGATTATGAATGCTTTCAAAGTTCTCAGCTTCGACATTATACCAGGTAATGTTCTTATTCTCTTTCAGCTTTAAAACGACGTTTCTTACAAGATCTTCTACAAACACAGGATTCTCGTAAGCCCTTTCCGTCACAAGCTTCTCATCTTCCCTCTTTAATAGCGAATAAAGCTCCGAACTCGCGCTGCTTTCGACAATTGCTATAAGATCTTCTATCCAGACTGTGTCTTTAAATCTCACCGAAACAGTCACTTCACCCCGCTGATTATGAGCGCCGTATTTCGATATGTTCTTCGAACACGGACAAAGCGTTGTCACAGGAACCTTCACCGTCATTATAAAATCTTTTTTGTTCTTATTCCTTACTGCGTGAAATTTCGCCACATAATCCAGCAGTGAAGGCTTCCCTGTCGCAGGCGCATTCTTTTCCATAAAATAAGGGAATTCCATCTCGATATGTGAAGCGTTAGCTTTCAGCCGCGTCTGCATTTCCACAAGTATTTTGTCAATCGAATCAACGTGCATCTCCCTGTCCTTGCATTGCAGTATCTCAACAAATCTGCTCATATGAGTGCCCTTGAATTCTTTCGGAAGGTCAACGGTCATTGCGATAGTTGCGATTGTGTGTTGCAGTTCGTTCTGCTTGTCCTTGACTGCGATGGGATATTTCAGATTCTTTACTCCGACCTTGTCTATCGGGATCTGCCTGATATCTATTTGGTTCTGTGTATCGGGCAGAGTACTTGATTTAATGTCTTGTGTGTTGATTGTAGCGCTTTTTGTCAAATTATTTCCTTTCAGGTTTATTTATAGTGCGGATTTACCGGCGATTTATAAAACCCGTTATATTTGTTTAAAATTTCAACAAATTAGTTGAAAGTTTGTAAAGTTTATAAAGTTTATAAAGTTTGTAAAGTTTGTAAAGTTTGTAAAGTATCCTATAATATTTAAGTTTCTTCCAATACTCAATACTCAATACTCAATACCCAATACCCAATACCTAATACCTAATACCTAATACCTAATACCGGGTACCTGCTGCAGTCCAGGCTCATCATAAACATCTCTCCGTTGCTCTTTAGTATCTTTTCCCACATGAACTCTCTGTCTGTTACGGGAATATCATAGTCGAGAAACTTATCGGGATGAATGAAGAAAAATTCGCCTTCATTGCATTTCTCAGGCAGTTCATTTAAAAGTACTTTATACTCCATCAGAAATATCATAATGTTTCCTATTCCGGGAAAATTCTTCTCGGATATTATACCCATAAGTTTCCAGTCTTCCGGCTTTGAGATTATTTTACATTCTTCAAATCCTTCTCTTGCTGCACATTCTGCAGGTGTTTCGGCTATTTCTTCAATCAGTTTTCCACCCGGAGGGGACATCAGTCCTTTATTCGGATCCTTTAGTCTTTCCATCAGAAGATATTCACCTTTAATATTCTTAATGTACAGCAGGGTTGCAAGTTTCATTTATTCTTCATCCTTAAATCCGAATTTTAATTTTGTTATTTTTTTTGGTTCAGATGTTTTTACTTCTTTTGGTTCTTTAAACTCCGCAGTATCATCAGATTCTGCCTTCGCTGAAATTACCGGTTCATTTTTAGCCTCTTTGGATTCAACTTCTTTCTCTGTATTCTTTACAATTTCTTCTTTCGTATCTTCAGCAGCATCTTCATTCATATCCGAAAAGCTTATCTTCTCTCCTGAAAACACTTCCGGTATCTTTTTATCCTTTAAAGACTTCTTTCCGGAAGATTTAGATTTCTTGTCTTTAGGAAGAGCCTCAAATCCTTCAAAAAGATTTAGGTCGTTTTCAAGAGATTTTATTTCCTGCAGGTTTATATGCTTATCCGGCTGCTCTTTATCTCTTTCCCGCGGCTTTTCAAATTCCTCTTCCCTTTTTCCTATTATAGAAAATTCTCCTTCGCCCGCATATTCCCCTGTCTCGATCATATCAACGAATATTTCCCCTTTCTTTTCGGCTTCCTCATCTTCATCCGAACCATCCAGACTTAATTTATCAACTCTTCCTCTCATCAGATATTTTTCCTTGTATTCAAAATATTTTCCCGCTGAATACAGCCTGTGTGATATTTCCTCAGACTTTTCGCGCTCTGATCCATTCATCTCAAACTGCTCAACCCCGTCCTTTATTAAAAGCTCTCCCTTTAACATCACATCGCTTATATCTTTTGAGCAGAGACTGTGAACAAGAAACTCGCATACATTATCCTTGTCTGTTTCAGGAAGCGAAAGAGTGTTTCTGAGATCTTTCAGATCAAAAAATATAAGATCAGCTGATCTGTTCCTCTCTATTGTGCCAGTAACATTTGATACACCGTAAACCAGAGACGGATTCAGTATTGCAGTCTGTAAAATATTCTCATAAGAAAAAAGATTTTTCGAAACTAAAGTGGAAAGTATCTTTAATTCCGAAAGAATATCCGTACCTGTATAGCCAGTACCTAATATAAGATTGATTCCAGAAGATACCAACTCATCCAGATCCAGCTTCTTATCAGACAGGTTCACAAAATCAGACGGACATAAAAGCACTGTCGCATTCTTCATCCTGAGTATCTCAAATTCCAGAGGACTTATATGCGTTGGATTTGATATTATAGTGTCTGATGAGATCATATCCATTTCAGCCAGCACATTAATGAATGTTCTGCCGAAAACTTTTTTGATCGAATCGAAAGCTTTTTCGGAAAGCGAAGCTTCAATGTAAAGCTTGACCTTATTGCCTGATAAATTTTTCTTTACCGAAGTAAGGGAATAGTTGTTTACATTTTCATCATTGATAAATCCGTATGAGATCCTGCCGTTGAGAGCTGGCGGTATCTTAAAATCATACGATGTCAGATTGTAATACTGTTTTATCCAGTCAAAGTCCGTAAAATAAACATCAAAGAAATCCCTGCTTATTACATGGCTGCTTTCATTAATAAAAATTTCTCCGTTCTGAAGAGATCTTAAATAATTTATCCTCAGAAGATCTCTCAGCATTTCCGCGTTTTCAATACTGCTGAGATATTTGTCTATCCATTTCAATGACAGCCAGGAGTTGATGTTCTGATAAGTGCACTTTTTGAAGAAGATCTTATTAAGCGTATATGAAGAGATCAGTTTTGAATTAATGAAACCCGGCATGATTAACTTATCTTTTGCATCTATAATAACTGAATCCGGATTTTTAGACTTGAATTCTTTTTCATTGAATTTATTCTCGTAGTCTATCAGGAAGATCTTGTTGTTCTTAATAATGATATTGAAATAACCTGTCTGACCTTTTCTGTCTAAGGTTAAAACCAACCCGTTCTTTATTATAATGTAATTATCCACTTTTGCTTAGAGATCCTCTATTATAAATTTTTCATTCAGTAAAAATTCACTGTCGGATAAATTGTTTCCGTCTTTATTCATCAGTGCGTACTGAAAACCTTCTCTCACGCTGTATGCTCCATACTCGCCTTTTATATTCAGCGCTACAAATCCAACCTGAAAGACGTGGTCCCTGTTAATGCTGGACAGACGGTTGAGTTTATAAACCCTTTCGCATGCTATCTTGCATGCTTCCAGAGGGGACTTTCCGGCACGCATCATTTCAACGATCAGAAAACTTCCGCAAGCCCTGATGCATTCTTCACCGCGTCCGGTCGATGCAGCTCCGCCGACTTCGCCGTCCACATACAGCCCCGAACCTATGATCGGGCTGTCTCCGACCCTTCCGTGAAGCTTCCACGCCATTCCGCTTGTAGTGCAGGATGCGGAAACATGTCCGTCTCTGTCAATTGCAACCATTCCTATAGTATCGTGATATCCGTCTTCATTAATATTTTTGATTTTATCGTGCTTGCTTTTAATGAGTTCAAAATCATCAGTGTGGATCTCTTCCGGCTTAGAACTCTTTGTTAGTTTCCATTCATGAAATCTTTTTATTGATTCGGGAGTGAGAAGATTCTCCGCCCTGAATCCGTTCTTTATAGCGAACTCATACGCTCCGTCCCCTGCAAGTATAGTGTGTTCAGTATCTTCAAGTATAAGTCTTGCAAGGCTTATGGGATTATGAATATTCTCCACGCATATAACCGAACCGATCCGCGCGCGCCAGTCCATGATCGCAGCATCAAGCGTCACGACTCCGCGTTCATCAGGAAGTCCGCCGAATCCTACACTCAGAACTGTCGGATCGTCTTCGGATATTTTTACTCCTTCTTCGACAGCATCGAGAGAATTCCCGCCTGCGCTTAAGATCTTATAAGCCGCTTCATTCGCTGCAAGTCCGTGCTTCCATGTTGAGATTACGACAGGATCCATATTAATAGTTGAAAGTTAAAAGTAAAAAGTTGAAAGTTAATAATTAGTAGTTAATGGTAATTAAAAAATATATTAACAATTATTAGTAATTGGTAATTAGTAAATAGTAATTGCTTTTGAGATCATCTGAAACGTCCTGTCATACCTGTATTGCACACTCATATGTCCGTCATTGAACTCTTCGTGTATGTATTTTATTTTTTTCTTCTTCAACTTGTCACAGAATATTCTTGCTCCGACGTGCAGGTTGAATTCATCTTTGATCCCGGCATCAAGGTAGATCAGTTTCAGTTTCTTTAAATTGTTTACATATTTATTTACCATTCTTACAGGATCATGCTGCAGCCATCTGTTAAAGACTTTCTCATCAAGCTCTCCGGTATTTATATCAAAAGGCAGGTCAAAATTATATCCTTTGGTCTTCGCCTCTTTAAGATTCGGCGAGTAACAGCTTGCCATTCCGATTGTATTGATAATATTATGAAATGACTTCGGTTTCGGCTGCTTATAGTTCAATTCATTCTTAATGAAATTCGCTACAGCTTTATGACCTTTGCCGTAATGCTCAATATCAGTAATGAACTTTGGAAAGTCCGGCATGTAACAATATTCAAAACTCATGTCACCGGCGGTCGAGCACATCAGTCCGAATACGTCCGGATTTCTGATTGCCAGCACCACCGAACCGTAACCGCCGCTTGATTTGCCGCATATAGCTCGGCTTGAACTCTTATTTATTGTATTATAATTCTTATCCATATACGGAACTAACTCTTTAACAATATAGTCTTCATAATTTCCTGTCGCTTCTGAATTTATGAACTGACTTCCGCCGTATTTCGTAATGCAGTCCGGCATTACAACTATCATCTCTTTCATCTTTTTTGTAGCTGTCAGACGATTGAGCCGCTGCTTAATATTCTCCGAAAGAAAGCTCTCATTAAGCTGCATGATACCCTTACCTGTAAATCCGGAGATCAGATATACCACAGGAAATTTCTTATCAGACTTTTCGTATGACGGCGGAAGATAAACCGGAAACTCACGTTCACTCGGATCTCCCAAAGGATTTCCTTTTAAGATCTTACTTTCAAATTTCTCTAAAACTATAGTTCCGTTATTTTTCACAATTCATTTAATTTATTTTAACACAGAGAGTATGTAGTAATTAGAAACTTCTGAAAAACCCACACACTTTGTCATTCCCGCGTGCTCCTGGCGGGAATCCAATGAACAACACTTTGATAATCCTTAAAACCTTATTGATTGGATCCCCGACAAAAGCATTCGGGGATGACACAAAGCGTTTTTCAGAAGTCTCTAATTTGTAATTAGTAATTAGTAATTAGTAATTAGTAATTCTAAATGTCCTCCCGAAACGTGATCTTCACATTCCCTTTCTCTCCCTCGATCACTTTCACTTTATACCCTGCATTCTCAACGATCGCCGACTCATCGGTTCCCGTAAAATTTTCATAGTAAGCTTTTTCAAAAGACTTTCTTAGAATATCATATCTGAACACCTGCGGAGTCTGAATGGTCCATACATTTTTTCTGTCTATGGTTTCAGTAACAATATTCTCAGCATCAATTCTTTTAACCGTTTCCGGAACAGGCATTCCAGGAATCACACAGTTTTCCTTCTCTGCTGTTTTGATCAGTTCCAATATTTTCTTTTTACTTATAAAAGGTCTGACCGCATCATGAATCAGGATAAGATCATCTTTCCCGCATTCCAGATTGATAAGAGCATTATAAACCGAATCCTGTCGGCGCATTCCGCCTTCTACTACCTTTTTTACTTTCCTTAAATTATATTTTTTCAGAATGGCGCTTATCTTTACGAAGTATTCGAGCTTAGTTGAAATTATTATTTCATCCGTTAATTTGATACTGTTAAATTTTTCTAAAGTATGAGCAATAATTTCCTTTCCCTGCATTTTCAAAAACTGTTTCGGAATTTTACCACCGAATCTTTCACCTGAGCCGGAGGCAGGGATGATTACTTTTACTTTCAAGAAATAGAATTAATTAAATTAAGAAGCTGTCCAAAGAAAGTGAATTTTTAGTATGCAAAATTAGTCATTTAAATTTCTTATTACGATATTAAATAATTTACACAAATAAAAAAGGGCTGATCATTATCATCCCTTTATTTGATTAAAGATTCCGTCTTTTCAAAAGATGGAATCTTTAATTCTACTTTAATGCTTAAACCGTTTTTATTTCAAAAGGACCATCTTCTTCGTAGCAATAAAACCATCTGTTTCGATTTTGTAAGAATAAATACCGCTCGAAAGACTGCTTCCGTCAAATTCAACTTTATAAATTCCTGCCGGTTTAATTTCATTTACTAAAGTTTTTACCTCTTTCCCAAGCACATCATATACTTTCAATGAAACAAATCCCAAATTCGAAATCCCAAATTCCAAATTCGTGATTGGATTGAACGGGTTCGGATAATTCTGCTCTAATATATAACCTCCGGGTAAATTTTCCGTCTGAGAGATTACAGTAGTAAGCGTTGAATTTAAGCTTCTGAATATGCCGTTGTAATATGTAGTACCGAAAATATACCCGTCGTCGTTGAAGAAAAATTTATTCAATACTGCATTGGATGTCAGCCCTGTATTTTTTAAAGTCCATGAGATTCCCATATCGGTTGTGACATATACCTCTGTACCTATTGAAGCAAAAATATTCCCTGCATTATTAATTCCTATTGCCGAAAATCCTGATGTTGACCAGTTT
>Ga0138256_10008460_pt1 | contig 10795 bp, 6 predicted proteins | sample KNB2016incub_MG_FD_105486 | JGI IMG/M metagenome (GOLD analysis project Ga0138256, IMG submission 105486) | Active sludge microbial communities from wastewater in Klosterneuburg, Austria - KNB2014incub_MG | ecosystem: Engineered > WWTP > Activated sludge > Unclassified | place: Austria... | reverse complement strand
AGCTTCGCCGAACTGAAACTGATTGAACGTCCCGTTGGCAAACCGCGTGTACCACGTATTGTTCGACGGCCTAAACAAAACAAGGTCCGTCTTCCCATCCGCATCCCGATCCGTCGGAACCGGCAGATCCCCATCCTGTCCCCAATTTAATACCTGGAAAGTATGCGATTGAGACGCATAAATGTACCATCTTCCTTCAGACGGACGGAACAAAGCGATATCAGTTTTCAGATCGCCGTCATAGTCGGCCGGAACCGGTTTGTCACCGGCCGCTCCGTAGGTCATAACGGTATATCCGGCTGAGGTGCGCCGTATGTACCAGTTATTGTCCGATGGCCTCCAGAGCGAAATATCGGAGAGTCCGTCACCGTCGAAATCGAACTTCCTTCGGTTGGGAAAGCCGTTTTGGGTAAAAACGATATTTGTCGAAATAAGTCCGGCAAATTCCACCGCCCATGTTCGTGACTGGAAAGAATAATTTTGCCAGACAATGTAACTTATGGTACCCGGCCCGGTTCCACCGCGTCCGTTCGGAAAATATGTGTAGTCATATCCGCCGCTGAACACCCAAGTACATCCTGGCTGCGTATCGACCGTAAACTGTCCCGAGTAATACAAATATGTCAGTCGAAGGTTTGCCGGTGAGACAGAATAGGTACAATTCCGGCCCTCTTGCTTAACGATGAATGTCTGTCCGGCTACCGTGATCGAGCCTTCGCGATACGACCCGTTATTCGCAGCGACGGTGTAACTCACGGGGCCCGGCCCGCGTTTTAATTCATTCGTGGTCCAAATCCAGTAACCGCTGTATGCGGCGACCCAAGGGCATCCTTGAGGGGTTTCCATAATAAACTGAGCCGTCGCCGGATCTGGGGAGTGGTTGGCACTAGCCGGACTGATCGAATAGGTGCAGTTAATACTCTCTTGAATCACCGTAAAAACTTGGCCGCCGACCCTGATAGTGCCGGTTCGAGTCGGGATGTTGGTACTTATCTGGACAGAATAACTAATTACAGCACTTCCTTGCCCGTTATTGTTGTTGATGGTTATGAACGAATCCTGTGTAACTGCGCCCCATCTGCATCCTGGCTGAGTAGTAAGACCAAAGCTGAATGTTCCGCCAATGCCAGGAATATTTGCCGAACTCGGGGCGATCGAATATGTACAGCCGGAAAGTGTAAGGGTATAGTTTCCAAAAGTGTTCGGATAAAGCGTGTTTGCCAGGATGATATAGGTTCCGGTTTCGGGCAGCTCCGTAGAGATCCGCGAATTGGTTCCGTTGCCGCCGTTGTCGTCCTCAAGGATGAACGTGCCGGTCAGGTTGGCGAGGCCAAGGTAGGTGTCGAAAGTTGACGAACCCAGATCAATTGCAACCTGCTGACCCTGAAAGCCGGAGAAAGCGTAAAAGTCAGCGTAGGAAGAGTCATCAAGGCGGCAATCAGCTTGTGAAAGTGAACCGTTCACGGTTTCACCTATCGCTATTTGAATAGCCGTTTCGCAAGGGTCGCCACTGCCGCCGAGCGATCGATTCAGCTCCGAAAGGGAAATTCCTTTCAGATCACTCGGCGTAAGAAGGAAAGCCGGGTTGCCTGATTGCTTTGACCTTATGATCTTGTCCAGGGCCGCTCTCGCCTCGGGCTTTGATGAAACTTGGCCCTGTCCAACCGCCGCAATTGTTAAGACCAGAACTTGAGCAACAATACCTGCAAACAAGAAAATGTGAGGCTTACTAGCTTTCATATGAGACCGTCGAGGAGTGGGTTCGGAAACGATGCAATCGAGATTATACCAGTTAAATGAACGCTTGCATACGTTGAAGTGTTAGGAGAATCGTGCTTGTTTCCGTACAATTACGTGCTTATGAGTATTGACGAGCAGCTCTCATTTTTGAAGAAGGGGACGGTCGATTTGATCCGTGAGGATGACTTGCGGAAGAAGTTGGAGCGTGCCGCGAATACGGGGAAGCCGTTGCGGGTGAAGTTGGGGTTGGATCCGACGGCGCCGGATATTCATGTGGGGCATACGGTGGTGATCCGGAAGCTGAAGGCGTTTCAGGAGCTGGGCCATACGGTCATTTTTTTGATCGGCGATTTTACGGGGATGATCGGCGATCCTTCGGGAAAGAATGTGACGCGGCCGCCGTTGTCGCGTGAAGAGATAAACGCGAACGCCGAAACGTATAAGGCACAGATGTTCAAGCTGCTTGATCCTGAGAAAACGGAGCTGCGGTTCAACGGCGAGTGGATGGACAAGTTCGGCGCGGCCGATTTTATAAAACTTTGCGCGAAAACGACAGTCAAGCAGATACTTGAACGCGACGATTTTACAAAGCGGATGGCCGAGGAAAAGCCGATCTCGCTGCATGAATTGTTATATCCGCTGGTGCAGGGTTACGATTCGGTCGCGCTGGAGGCGGATGTTGAGCTTGGCGGAACTGACCAGAAATTCAATCTCCTGATGGGCCGCAATTTGCAGCGTGAATACGCCCAGGAGCCGCAGGTCATCATCACCACGCCGCTGCTTGAAGGGCTGGACGGCGTGAACAAGATGTCGAAATCGCTGAACAATTATATTGGCATCAATGAACCGCCGAATGATATGTTCGGCAAGGTGATGTCGATCAGCGACGACCTGATGTGGCGGTATTTCGAACTGCTGACCGACCTTTCAATATCCGAAATTTCAAATTTGAGATCGGAAATTGAAGGGGGCAAAAATCCGCGGGACTTGAAAGTCTCGCTGGCGAGATCAATCATTAAAGACTTTCACGGCTCCGAGGCCGCTGACGAGGCGGCGGAAGAATTCGAGCGGCGGTTTGTAAAAAAGGAAGTGCCGGATGAAATAGAAGAACGCACCGTCGAGGGCCCGGTCCATCGCCTTGCCGATTTGCTGGTCCAGACCAACCTCGCGGCCTCAAAAGGCGAAGCCCGACGCCTGATCGACCAGGGCGGGGTTAAAATAAACGGCGAAAAAGCGTCGGCCGCCAATGCCGAGGTCGCACTTTCTGGTGAAGGCGTCTTGTTGCAAGTTGGAAAGCTGAAGTTCTTACGCGTAAGGAATTAGCGCTTTTGGGAAGCCGATGAACCAAGTTATGAGCGACCTCAAGAAACTAACCATAGTCTTTATCAGAGTTCAGGCACTCAGTTTCGTGCTGATGGGATTGTTCCAGTGGGCCTTACTTGCCACCAGCCTTGTCGTCATTTCACTTAGATCTGTCCAGAGCGAACTTGCGAATTTCGAGGTTTCGTTCGCCGGCGGCATCCTATTCTTATTGTTCGGCCTAATCCTTTGGTTCCGCAGCCGGTCGCTGGCGAATTATTTTGTCACTTCCGTGGCGGATGACGGCGGGGAATAAGAGCAATAGCAAACTATTGCCTCCCGCCTGCTCGAAATGTATAATTAGTACATTGACAGCCGATTCTCTACCCCTGGTCCTTGCTTAACACTGCCGCACGGCCGAATTGCCTTGCACTGAACGTTTTATACTCACGCCCGCGGGTTCTTGACACTTCTTTGTCACCAAGTATACTGATGCGGACACGAATGCAGACAATTTTTACAAGACGGACGACGCTTGCTGAGCGGTTCAGTCATTTGAGATCGTCAGAAATGCCGCTTCGCAAGCTGGCGGGCGACCTGTCGAAGGTCGCAAAATACGCGATCGACGAAGCAAATAGCTTGTCATTGGAGCGTGTTACTGTCGAGCTCGATAGGCTTCCCAAAAAGCTCGACGGTTTTAAGATCATTCATTTATCTGACATTCATCACAGCCCGTTCACAAGCTTTGAACACATCGCCCGGACCGTGAAGATCGCAAACCGGCTGAAACCAGATATGTTCGTGCTGACCGGCGATTACGTCTCGCACGAGCCTGAATTTATCCGCCCGGTCGCCGAACTTATGGGCGGACTTCGGTCGGAGTTTGGGACGCATGCATGCCTCGGCAATCATGATCATTGGACCGACCCCTCGGCGGTGGCCGCTGCATTCCGAGAAAACGGTATCAATATGATGGTTAACGAAGGCTTTCGCTTCGAAGCCCGAGATGCTTCAATTTGGCTCGCCGGCGTTGACGACCACATGGTCGGCAAAACAGATCTCACAGCCGCGTTGAAGGGATCTTATCCGGATGAGATGAAACTTCTTCTCGCACATAACCCGATCATTTTTCGCAAATCGGTTCGCTACGGCGTCGATCTCACGCTGAGCGGCCATACACACGGAGGCCAGGTCCGCGTCCGCGATAAGAATCGCCGACTGATTCGCCGCCGCAAGCTCTCCAATGGCCTCCATCGCCGAAAGGACTCGCAGATCTACATCACTCGCGGCATTGGGACAGTCGTTCTCCCTGTGCGATATCAGTGCCCTCCTGAAATAACTTTTCTGGAATTGCGTTCTTATTAATGAACAGCATTCTGACCATCCCAAATTTGATCTCATTCCTGCGGATGGCCCTCATCCCGGTGTTTGCTAGTCTGTTATTTTACGGTTACGGTGCGGCCGCATTGGGTGTGTTTGTCGTTGCCGGCATCTCCGACGGGATCGACGGTTTCATTGCCCGCCGTTTTAAGCAGGAATCGGAGCTTGGCACCATTATCGATCCGATCGCCGATAAATTGTTGATGACCTCGGCGTTCATTCTCCTCACGATGCCGAACGTCCTCCAGCCGGCCCGCCACTTGCCAATCCCGTTCTGGGTAACGGCCGCCGTTATCGGCCGCGACATTTTGATCGTCACCGTCGCCGCCGCCATCAACATAATGACCGGATTTCGCGGGTTCAAGCCGTCATGGCTCGGCAAGGCAAGCACTTTTGTCCAAGTTGTCGCCGTCGGCCTGATTCTGCTGTCACCGGTCACGGGATATAGTTTCTATCTACCCACGGTCTATACAACCGTCGCCTTCTTCGCCGTAATTTCCGGCATCCACTACATCTTCCACGTCGCAAAATTGATGAAAGAAGAACCCCGACCCGCCAACACCCAAAATTGACCAACTCAAAATGCGAACGACTGGATTAAATATGCAAGGATGAACGTTCAAAACAAACTGGAAAGGCCTATCGAAACAGGACATAAGAATCCCTTAAGATGGATAAATGAGAAACAAGTATGATGTGGCGTTCAAGAATGAGGCAGTGAATATTTATCGGGTCAGACGATGGCATCGATCTCGCGGGAAACTGGGGTTAGCGAGAATGAGCTGTATCGCAACAAGCAGAAAATGATGACGACGGCGGACGACGAGGCGTCGCGGATGGGTATGAGGCGAGGTCACATCAAGCCGAACGCGACCATGCACACGGATCGCGGAAGCCGGTATTCATCGGTCGATTTTCGAGGGCTGTTTGATAAAAGATTTCGTCAGTCAATCTCGGGCAAGGGAAATTGCAAAGACAACGCACAGGCCGAGAGTCTTTTCTCAAGGTTCAAGACCGAGATCGACGTGAAGATCTTCGCTTCGGTCGAAGAAGCAAAAGCCGCGGCATTCGATTACATTGAATGTTAATACTACCGCATCAAGCGGCACACGAAACTCGGAATGACGATCCCGGCATTCGAAAAACGACTGAAATACGGTTATGGAAATGCGGCGTCTGACGGGAATGTGCGAAAACCCCCAAGCAAGTTTTCACACATTCCCGCAGCCGCTTGAAAAAGCCCAAAAGCGCCCTTCCCACATCCCCACAGCTCCGCCTGTTACTAAAAACCTACTAAAGGAGAATGAGAGTTTTTTGTACCAAAAACTTGACTGGCTCAATCGATCACAGCAGCCTCTGTTGAGCGGCAATCAATTTCATATAGATTTTCAGGCCAATTCGTCGTATAACTCTTCTAAACTTGCAATTCACGGCTTCTCTTCGTTATTGCAGATATGCGTAGGCTCAAATTGGGAATAACGGGCTTTTTTGCCTTGTGTACGATTGTGTTTCTTGCTCCGCGGTTCGTTTCAACCGTGGTTAGCGGCCAGACGGCCGCTCCGGCCGGCGTGTCTGCTTCGGATGGTGATTATGCGGGCAAGGTCGGGATTAATTGGAACGCGGTCCGCGGAGCTACGAGTTATCAGGTATTTCGCAATTCGGTAAATGATACAACGACTGCTGTTACGGTTGGGACAACGGCGGCTCCTTTCTTTTTCGACACGTCCGCAATTGCAGGGCAGCAATATTTTTACTGGGTAAAGGCTGTCACCGGCGACGGCACGAGTGATTTTAGCCAGGCGGATGGCGGACTGCGTGAAAGTGGGGTTCAACAAGGCCCAGTCCCGCCGCTCGAACCGCCTCCGGTACCGCCAGGAAATACGATAACGGCGGCAAAGGCGGCCCTCGGCAAAGTATTATTTTGGGACGAGCAGATGTCGTCAACCCGAACGGTTGCATGCGGCACTTGCCATCGGGCCGGAAGCGGCGGTTCGGACCCGCGGACCGACTTTGGATCCGCGTCCGCGAAAAATCCTGGTTTCGACCAGATATTCAATACGGCCGACGATGTTTTCGGTTCGCCCGGCGTACCACTAAATTCGGCGGAAGGGTTATATAACTGGTCGTCGATCTATGGATTTGGCATCCAGATAACGCCGCGAAAAGCGCAATCCTACATAAATGCAGGTTATTCGCCATTGCTGTTTTGGGACGGCCGCGCGAACGGGACCTATCGTGATCCGCTTACCGATTCGATCATTTTGAACACCGGCGGGGCACTAGAGAGTCAATCTTCCGGTCCGCCGCTAAACGACGCGGAAATGGCACATACAGGCCGCGACTGGAACGAAGCGGCCGCGGATATCGCTAACGCCCGCCCGCTTGCTCTCTCGCCAAATGTACCGGCAGCCCTGGAAGATTGGATCGGCGGACGCAATTATCCGCAATTGTTCGAAGAAGTATTCGGCACGCCTGAAGTGACGCCTTCGCGAATCTCACTCGCCATCGGCACATTCGAGCGGACCCTTTTTTCCGATCGAACGCCGCTCGACCTTGCCAATGGCGGCATCACTCCGTTGACACAGGCCGAACAGCGTGGCCGGAACGTTTTCAACCAAGCTCAATGCAACGTCTGCCACCTCGGCAACTTATTGACAGATAACACGTTCCACAATATCGGCCTCCGTCCCCAAAACGAGGACACAGGTCGATTTGCGGTCACCGGAAGCGTAAACGATCTTGGTGAATTTCGAACGCCGAGCCTTCGCAATGTTGAGCTGCGCGCTCCGTATATGCATAACGGCCAATTCGCCACGCTTGAAGATGTGGTCGAGTTCTATGACCGCGGCGGCGATTTTCGTTCGGGAGCAAATTTCCCGATCAATTTGATTCGGCCGCGGGAATTGACGGCACAGCAAAAAGCCGACCTCGTTGAGTTTCTTAAACGGCCGCTGACCGATGTTCGAGTGTCATCGGAATCGGGGCCGTTCGACCGGCCATTGCTTTACAGCGAATCTAATCGCGTTCCTGTAGTAACAGGTTCCGGCACTTCCGGCAGCGGCGGCCGGTTGCCAACGGTTACAGCACTCGAACCGCCCATCGCGGGCAACCCGAGCTTTACAGTTGCTGTCGCTAACGCGCTCGGAGGCGCCAGCGCAGTTCTTGTGATCAACGATACAGATCCGGGAAATACATCGAATATTCCAGTGAGCGGTTCATTTGCGCGCATATCGCTCCAGATGGGCGGTTCGGGTACGGGCGCCGGATTTGGTTCGGTCAGTTTGCCAATTCCAGATACCGCGGTCTATGTCGGCCGGACATTTTTCGGACGTTGGTACGTGGCCGATCCGGGTGCGACAGGCGGCGTCTCGGTATCGCAGGCGTTTCGGTTCACTGTATTCGGCACGGCTGCCGATGTACAGGATACGGCATTCGATTTCGACGGTGACGGGCGCGCTGATATCGCGTTTTATCGCGAGAACACGTCTGAATGGTGGATCAAGGGATCGCTCGGAAGCTCATCTAAATCTGTTTGGGGCGCACTCGGTGACCGTATTGCCCCGGCTGATTTCGATGGCGATGGAAAGGCGGACCTGTCGGTTTGGCGTCCCTCGGACGGCAAGTGGTATGTGGTAAATTCGGCCACCGGAACAATTAGCGTTTCAGGCTGGGGCGTCGAGGGCGATCTTCCTGTCCCCGCGGATTACAACGGCGACGGCCGTGCCGATCTTGCCGTGTTCAGGCCAACCGAAGGTAAGTGGTATCGCCGCGATTCCGACGGCGTGATACGAGTGATTTCATGGGGTGCCGAGGGAGATAAGCCGGTCCCCGCTGACTTTGACGGCGACGGCAAAGTTGATATGACCGTATTCCGGCCGTTGAATGGAAAATGGTACCGCATCGGCAGTTCTGACAACGGCATTGCGGTATCTGGCTGGGGCGTTGAAGGCGATGTTCCGCTGCCCGGCGATTATGACGGCGATGGGCGCGCCGACCTTGCGGTATTCAGACCCTCGGAAAACAATTGGTATCGCATTCATACCTCCGACAATACTATCCATATTGTGACTTGGGGCGAAGCCGGCGACCGTCCGGCACCCGGCGATTTCGACGGCGACGGCCGCACGGACCTTGCAATTTACCGTCCTTCGAACGGAAGCTGGTATATCTTTGCAACAACCCTGGGCATTTCAGTACAGCCATTTGGCCAAGCCGGCGACACGCCGGCCGAAGGCGCTTTCGTCTATTGAGCTGGGAGATGTCCAATATCAACGAAAGCCGCAGCTTGTAAACTCCGGAACCGCTCACGATGTTCCTTTCGGTTTCGATAATACCTATTTGTCGCGGTGCTTGACACAAATTTTCAATTTTTTGTTCCATTGCGGGATTGGCTGGCATACCGTGTAATGGGCTTTTCTTTCATGCAAAGCGAAATGTACTGACCTAATTGATAAAGGTTACCCGCCCGGATATCCGAGTCGAAATTTTGTATTGTTCGAGCGGGATCTATCTGATACCATTTGCAGTTCGGCCAAGTTAACTGGCTGTAATATTTCACGCCGCACCGCCAATACGAATTATGAAGTACCTCTCGCTTATCGTTTTCACGTCGATCTTGTTCTTATTGTTCGCTTCGGTAAACTGGACGCCATCGGGAGCTCAGGAACAAGCGAACAGCCCGGATGCCGCTCGCAGAGCGTCGTTCGAACGGTTGATCGGCATCGCCGAACTCAAAGGCCCGATCCGCGTGATCGCCCGGCTCAACGTCGATTTTCGGTCTGAAGGCCGACTTAGCGACGCCGGACGTTCGGTTCAGCGTTCAGGGATAAAGAATGCACAGAACGCACTGCTCGGAAGGCTAACTCCCGAACGGAAGTCACGCGCAAAACTCTTTGACTACATTCCGTTCATCGCGCTTGAAGCAAGTGCTGACGACCTTATGTTGCTGCGCGATGACACATCGGTGCTTGGGATCGAAGAAGATATTGTCGGCGAACCCGCTTTAGCCGAAAGCACGGCGATCGTCGGAGCACCAGCGGCCTGGACTAGCGGCTACACCGGCGAGGGCCAGGCGGTAGCGATAATCGACAGCGGCGTGGACCGTAATCATTCGTTCCTTTCGGGCAAGGTCGTCTCGGAAGCGTGTTACTCATCAAACATATCGGGCCAAAGCACGAGTGTTTGTCCCGGCGGGGCTACTTCATCTACCGCGGCCAACTCGGGCCTCCATTGCCCGGTTTCTGTCAATGGCTGTGCACACGGCACAAACGTCGCAGGTATCGCCGCGGGCACCGGGCCATCGTTCAGCGGCGTTGCCAAGGGCGCCGATATTATTGCGATCCAGATATTTTCACAGTTTGAAAGCTCCAGCAGTTGCGGCGGTTCGGCCCCTTGCGGCCGATATTGGACATCTGATCTGATCCGCGGGCTTGAACGCGTCAAAACCTTGAGCGAGACCATGAACAATATCGCCGCCGTGAACATGAGCCTTCAGACCGGCCAACAATTCACCTCAAATTGCGACGCCGCTCATGCCGCAACAAAAGCGGCGATCGACAATCTTCGCTCAGTAGGCATTCCCACAGCGATCTGTTCGGGCAATTATGCATTTACAAATGCCCTGACGGCGCCGGCATGCATTTCGACATCGGTTAGCGTCGGCTCGGTCGATGACGGCAGCCTCGGTACCACGGCAAATTCGGTTTCGAGTTTTTCGGATAGTTCGCCGCTGCTTCACTTGCTTGCTCCGGGTCGCTGGATCAACTCGTCCATACCAAACAATTCATTCTCCAATTACTCAGGTACGTCAATGGCGTCTCCGCACGTTGCCGGAGCATTCGCGATAATGCGGCAGCGTATGCCGCACGCGACAGTTGAGCGTATGATGAAGGCCCTGACAACCACGGGCCAGCCAATAACGGACACGCGCAATAGTATTGTTAAGCCCCGTATCCGGGTTGATCTGGCGGTCAATTCAATAACCCGAAACAACCTGTTCGATTTCGACGGCGACGGACGGGCCGATCTTTCGACGCGGCGGCCGAATAATGACACATGGTATTTGCTGCGTGCGATCGCTGGTTTCACGGCACAGCAGTTTGGCGAGCCGGGCGATAAAATGGTCCCGGCCGATTACGACGGCGACGGAAAGACCGATGTTGCAATGTTCAGGCCGTCGAACGGCACTTGGTATGTTTACATGTCCCAATCGCAAGAGTTTCAAACTTTTGGCTGGGGCGAGGACGGAGACATTCCGGTTCCGACGGATCGGGATGCGGATGGGAAGACGGACCTTGTTTTGTTTAGGCCGTCGAACAATACGTGGTACACGCGGTTTGCCAACGGGACGTTCAATCAGTTTCAGTTCGGCGAAGCT
>Ga0138256_10008459_pt1 | contig 10797 bp, 5 predicted proteins | sample KNB2016incub_MG_FD_105486 | JGI IMG/M metagenome (GOLD analysis project Ga0138256, IMG submission 105486) | Active sludge microbial communities from wastewater in Klosterneuburg, Austria - KNB2014incub_MG | ecosystem: Engineered > WWTP > Activated sludge > Unclassified | place: Austria... | reverse complement strand
CAAGGGCGCCGCCCTTGACCAGGCCTTCGAGCATTCCCTTCTGGTTGGTGAGACCGTTGTTCAGTCCGCGAACGCGCGCCGCCGCCTTGATGGCGAGGTCCCGGTTGCCCTTCGTAATCGTCTCGAGCAGGGCGATCTGCTCCTCCGCCAGGCGGATGGAGAGCGGCATCCCCCAGTCGGTCATCTCCTTCACTTCGGCAAAGGTCTGATAACGCTGGGTCCGGCCCGGATAACCGACGACGAAAACGAGATCGTTCTCCTTGAGACCTTCGGCCGAAACCTTCAGCCAGCGCTTCGGCTTGTAGGGCACGTTGTCCTTTGAGTAGGGCGCGGGCTTGCCATCGGGACCCACGTAGGCGCGCAGATAGCTCCAGTCGCCGGTGTGACGCGGCCAGCGCCAGTTGTCCGTCTCGCCGCCGAAGTTGCCGATATCCGCGGTGGGAGCGTAGACAAGCCGCGCATCGCGGATCTCGAGCTGGGCGATCTCGAAATACTTGTGGCCCTCGAAGAAGGAGGCCACGGTGCAGCGCTGCCCGCTCTTCTCGCAGGCCGCGACCTTCTCCTTGACCCGGCGTTCCGTGAGATCGAAGCGCTGGCGGTCGGTGGCCTTTGCGTCGATGCCGGCGGTGATCTGGCCGGTCACATCGGTGACCGATGTGGTCACGAACACCCGCGCGGTCGGGCCGCCGGAGAGTTCCTCTTCGCGTGTCTTCGCGAGATACCCGTCCAAGAGGAGGTTCCGCTGGGGCGTTGAGTTGAATTGAAGCGGACCGGTGACGCAATGATGGTTGGTCACGATCAGACCATCGGGCGAAACGAAGGAAGCGGTGCAGCCGCCGAGCGACACGATCGCGCCCATGGGCTGTCCGGTGAGGTCGGCGAACGACTTTGGATCGCCGGTGAATCCCATGGCCTTGAGCCGGGCGGCGAGTTCGGGAATCTGCTGGGGCATCCACATGCCCTCGTCGGCGCGGGCGAGCGTCGGAACAGCGAGCAGGAATTGGGCAGCGAGGAAGACGGCGGGAATACGGGTCAGTTTCAAAGGGAATCTCCTTCCTGGAGAACGGCTTCGGCCTCGTGAAGCTTCGGGGAGACCGGTGAAATAAAAAGGACCGGCACTCGTGGTGCCGGTCCCAGGTACGACGGGCCGATCGCTGACATGAGCCGTCAGCCTTCTTGACTCCCTAGAAGCGGTAGGAGAGCTTGCCGTAAACGACGTTCGCCTTGTAGTTGCCGTCGTTCGACTTCAAGACGAGGATGATGGACTGCGGCATCAAGTTGGTGCCCGTCTGGTACGCATCCTTGAACTCGTACTTCTCGTACCAGTAGCCGGCCGAAACCGTCCAGGCCTCGGTCACGTTGTAGTCGAGTTGCGCGTTCACGGTGGTGAGAGCGGTGTCGTCCCAATCGTTGATGTCCGCGGCTCCGCCGGTTCCCGGCGCGATCACTCCGGTGCGGCCCGGGGTGTAGAACGACCCCGCTTCGCGAGCCGTGATGTCCATCAGGCCATCGACCTTCTGGCGCATCGCGTTGAGCGAGAGTTTCCAAACCTCAGGCTTGAGCTGGAACATGGCGTTGAGGCCGAAGGTGTCGGTCTCATCCGTGCCCTTGTAGTTGAGCAGGTTGTTCAGGTTCAGGCCCGTGGTGGTCGACCACTGGTTCGTGGTGCGGTCCTTCTCGTAGGTGTAGTAGCCGCCGAGTTCGACCTTGTCATTAGGCGCGTACGCGATCTCCGCGGTGTAGGAGTCGTACTTCGCTTCGAGCAGGCCGCTTGGGGTTCCGGGGAAGGGCTGTCCGCCCGCGGTGGGCGCGCCCGAGGTCACCGGTCGGCGATCCGGACGGTTCGTGTACTGCACATCGCGCAGGAAGTACGCGAAGCTCAGGTCGACGCCCTTGGGCAGCGAGAACTCGACATCGATGCCGGTCCGCTTCGTCTTGCGCTCGGCCTCGTCCTGCTGGAAGCCGTAGAGGGTTTCGCCTTCCGCGGTTCGTTTGGAGTCGTCGTACGTGCCGCGGAAGCTGATCCGGTCGTTCGCGTGGTACAGCGCGGTGATGGCGTAGCCGTTGTCGTCGCCCTTGAGCGCTTCCCGGCTCGTCCGTTCGAGGCGACCCACACGGCCCTGAGCTTCGAGGGTGACGTCGCCGAAGTCGTAGGCCGCCGACGCCGTGAACTTCGTGGTCTTGTTGTCGTACACATTCGCGGTCGCGTGGCCGTAGGGAGAATCAGCGCTCGGCGAAACCACGTTCCAGTCGCGGTCGGGGGTCGCGGCCACATCGCCCGTGATCACGAACCGGTTCGTCTTGTTGGAGAGGTCGTAGCTGCGGAAGCTCGCCCGCAGAGCCAGGTTATCGACCGGCCGCGACGAGAACGTCAGGTTCATCGTCGTGGTGTCGATCTTGCCGTCGAACGAGGGACGCTGGAGGGTGGACAGACTGTCGGCTTGGGCGCCCGAGGGCGTCTTGAGCGCGGAGTTGATCGTGTAGGGATAGAAGGGCGCGTTCTGCGTCCATCGGCCCATCGAAAGCTCGCCGCCGAGGCGGGTCTGCTTTGCGAACTTCAGCAGGAAGCCGATGTTTCCCGTGCTCGCTTCGTTGTCCGGCGCGTTGATCCAGCGCGCGCGGGACGCACCGCCCACCGCCGGAGCGGGAGAGGTCACGTACGGCTGGTCGAACCACTGGAACGGATTGTCCACGGTCAAAGTCTCGGCCCGGTTGTTGTAGAGATTCCTCGCGAACGAGGCGTGGATGTTGCCCTTCTTGAAGTTCTTCGCCAGACGCGCACTGATGTCCTGGGTGATCTCGTCGAGCGGTCCGGGAACCTCGACCACGCTGCTCACCGCGCTGTAGACGCCGCCGCCTTCTTCTCCGCGATATCCAGACTTCAGTTCACGCATGTAGGTCAAGGACAGGTCGAAGGGCAGCTTCTTCGCGAAGTCGAACGTGGCCGTCCCCCGCTTGCGCGTGCTCGTGATGTCGATCTTGTTCGCGGCTGCGAAACTCGGGCCGAGAAGCGCGTCGTAGAAGGTCACCGTCCGCCCCGCGGTCGGTGTTGCGTTCACCGTGGTCCCGAGGGTTTGCTGCAGCGAGTCGCTCATCCCCCAGACACCCTGAGCCAGTTCGCTCTGGATCGTCCGCGCGTCATTCCCCATGTAATGCGGGGTCTGGTTGTAGTCGAAGTACATATCGAATGCCGCCGCCTTCAGCCAGCCGTTGTAGCGCTGGTCGCTCTGGCGCACGTTGTACCCGAACAATTTGAAGTCGACCTTGTCGCCGATCGAGTAGAGGTTGAAGAAGGGGACCGAAACCCCCTTCGGAACTTCCCGGTACTCCGTGAACTTCGAGGAAGCAATGTCGTCCCGGCCGAGCACGCCCACGCTGATCTCCCCGCCGCTCTTCTTCGCGGTTTCGTCCTGAGCCATCGTGAACGGAGCCGCCATGAGTACGGCGAGGGTGAGGGTGGTGACCTTCATTGTTGTTTTCATGGCTGCCTTACCTGATGAAGTACGCGCCCGAAGGCGAATTGGAGCCGTGCAGATTCACATGGCAGTTCTTGCAGGACTTCTCGATGAACCGCGAGTTCGCGGTCGGGAAACCTGAGGGCGATCCGGGAGGTGCAACCCGTGCGCCAAGCTCCGTCGAGAGATTGTCGCCCGAGCCGAAGTGGCCCGAGCCGGTCAGATGGCAGTTCCAGCACAGGTTCGGCAGTTTCTGCACCAGCAGACGCTTGTGGTTCGATCCGTGCGGCGCGTGGCAGGAAACGCAGTCTTCGCGCACCGGCGCATGCTCGAACAGGAACGGTCCCCGCTTCTCCGCGTGGCACTTGTAGCAAAGTTCGTTCGTCGACTCCGCCTGCAGCATCTTCGGCCGCGATCCGTCATGAGGATTGTGGCAGCTCGAGCAGGACATCTTCCCCTCCCGAACCGGGTGGTGCGACTGCCGCTGCATCTGCGCCCGCTCCGTCTTGTGGCAGGTCGAACAGGTCTCGGAATCCGTCACCGTCTTCAACTGCGCTTTCGCGGACTTGAAGGTGTGCACGCTGTGGCACGTGGTGCAGGCCACCTTCCGGGCGTCGTGCTTCCCGCCCATCCAGTTCTCCTGCTTGCCCTTCTCGTGGCAGTCCAGGCACGTCGCGTTGATCTCGTTCGGCTTGAGACTCTTGAACGATGGTCCCGGCGTCGCTTTGCCGTCCGCCTGATCCTTCGAATGGATCATGGACTTGTCGCGATCGTGGCACGTGGCGCAACTCTGCTCCAGACCGAAGTGCTTCGTTGCCTTCATCTTCGCCACCGCCGGCTCGTGGCACGTGATGCAGTCCGTCGCATCAAAGGATGACGCCGTGGCCGGAGACTGGAGCACCGAGACTACGGGCGCTTTGGAGGCCGCATCGGCGGGAAGGCCAAGAAGACCCAGGCCCAGGAGGCTCAGGGGTATCGTCCATAGAGATCGTCGCATGACTCCACCTTCCCTTGCGGAGATCCGGGAAACCCGCTCTCCGACCGTTGTTTCTTCAGCAAGCATCTGGATCTGGCGTACCACGGCCGGTGCGAGACCGAACCTCGCTCGTCCTGATGCCTTTCTGTCTGCGTCCATTTGTGTGTCACTATTGCGTACCGTCGGAGATCAGAGAATGAGCCGAACAACCCCTTCCGTTGATGCAAAGGCATCAAGATCCAGCAAGTCCACGGATCTACTGGACTTGCTGTCTTCGGGAGAGCCGCCGGCATTTGCCAACGACCAGAACCACCGCATTATTTTCTGGAACAAAGGGGCCGAGAAGCTGCTGGAGCGCACCGCGGCGCAAGCGCTCGGCCGTTTGTGCCACGAGATCTTCTGCGGCAAGGACCCCTTCGGGAACCGCTTCTGCGGCGAAACCTGCAGTGTGACCTCGGCATTCCGGAAGCACGAAACCCTGAACCGCTTCGAAATCAGCACGGGAGAGCGGGCGCAGGCGAAGTCGATCGGAATGACGGTCATCGAGATCCCCGACTCTCGTCCCGGCTTCTTCACCGCGGTCCACATCATGGACCGGATCGACGAGAAGAGCCGGCTCGCCCGCGAACTCAACCGGCTGCGCGAGACCATCGGCGCGCACGCGCCTGCCCCCCACTCCGACGAGGGGAGCATGCCGATCAACCTGCAGCTGAACCGGCACGCTCCCGCCCCCGCTCCGGAAGTCGACGCGACGATCGCGGAACAGCTTTCGGAACGCGAGTTGGACGTTTTGCGGGCGATCGCCGCCGGCCTCGCCAACAAGGACATCGCGAACTCGCTTCACATCTCGGTTGCCACCACGCGAAACCACGTTCAGCACATCCTCAAGAAGCTGAACGTTCACTCGAAGCTCGAAGCAGTGGCTCTCGCCTTCCGCAACGGCTGGGCTTGAAACAGCATGCCCCCGTGACCGCCCCGCGGGCGGCCGGGAGAGGTTCGGCGCCGGTCCCTAGAACCTGAACCCGACGGAGAAGTAGTAGCTCCTCGCCGCCTGATAGTCGGCCGCGGAAAGGGCTCGTCCGAAGTCCGGGCCCAGCTGGTAATTGACGCCCTCGACCGGCGACGAGGTGAAGGGATTGAAAGCCTGCATCGTCCGCGCGGGATTCTGGTTCGAGGCGCTATAAACCGTCTGGTTCCCGGCGTTGTCCTGAGCGGCCTGATTCAGGAGGTTGTTGACCACGACCTTGACGAATACTTCGCCCTTCTTCAGAAACCCGGAGCGCACCCGGTGGTTGAGCGAGACATCGGTGGCGGACACGGTGTCGGTCTTGAAGATGCCGCGCCCGCCGCCATAGTAGTAAGTGACGGTCGCAGGAGGAGTCAGGTATCCCGGATTCGTGACGTAGGGACGGCTGTCCACGGACCCCGCAGCACTGTAGGGCTGGCCAGAGTTCACACGCTCGAGAAGTCCCAGACTCAATCGCCCGGCCTTGCCGAAGTTCTTCTCGAGGTTGGCCCAGATCCTCAGCTTGTGACGCTGATCGATGCTCAGGTCTCCGGTGGGTGTGTTCCATTCCTCCCGCTTGTATTCGGTATATGCGAGGAAGTCGTCCTGCACAGGACCGCTCGCCGAGGTCTCCGCGTTGAAGTTCCCGTAGGAGTTCGAAAGGGTGTAATTGGCGCCCAGCGATACCTGATCGCTCACGCGGTATTGAATCTGGCTCTGGAGCGCTTTGTATTTGCGATCGAGCAGGTTCGTATTGACCACCACGGCCAGGTCGAACCTCCGCCCGGTAGGATCCGGGACACTGACCCCCGGCAATACCTGATCGGTAAACAGGTTGTCGTAGTCACGGTAGATCGCGTCCACGCGGTACGAGCCCTTTCTTCCAAGCGTCCCGCCCAGGCCCACGCTGTATTCCATCGTGCTCGGCGTTTTCAGGCCTTCGGCCAGCTTTCGGTTCACCCCCGGGTAAGTGGGATTCCCGCGAAGGGGTCTCGAGGTTCCTCCGTTGGCGTTGAACCAGGCGAAGACCTGGGCGAGGGCCTGCTCGACCGGAACCGGGTTCGGGGTATTCAGGTCGGCATTGATGGACGGGCCACGATAGACGTAGGCGAAGTTGCCGTTCCGCCCGGCTCCTGAGCCGAGATCGGCGATGCCGCTCGTCACCGGCATGACGTATCGGGCCAACCCCGCACGCAGGGTGAACACGCCGGTTCCCCGAGGATCGAAGCTGGCGGCCAGACGCGGACTCCAGGCGTGGTCCTTCGAAACCACGTTGCCGCCCTGGTCCTTTTCGTCGGCCCGGTCGTAGCGGCCGCCCACGTTGAAACTCCACTTCTTGTTGAGCGTCCACGAGTCGTTCACGAAGGCGGAGTAGGTGCGCATCCGGCTGCCCAGCGAATCCTCGAAAATCGGTCTCCATTCGAGGTACGCGCCGCCGGTCGCGGTATCCGAAGTCCCCTGAAGGATCACGGGATAGAGCACGCCGTTCCGGATGATGGTGTTGTTCGCGCGCAGCCGGTAGCCGCTGCCCGACTGGTAGTTGTTGTTCTTGCGGGAGTCGTTGAAGCCATCCACTCCGACCACGATGTTGTGCGATCCCAACCCCGCGGTCGACAGGAAGTAGGTGCCCTTGACGATCACATTCTGGTTGTTTCGCTTCTCCTCGTTCAGTTCGCCCGCGGCAACCTCCTCCGCGGAGAGGCCGCAGACCGCGCAGAAGGTCGGGGAGTTCCATCGCGCGTCGCCACGCGACCGGTCCCAGATCGGCGTTCCCCTGATCACATCGGTGAAGCGTGCGCCGGAACCGACGATCGAGTAGCGGCGTTGGGAGAACTGACCCTCCACGAAGAATCGCGGGGAGAGGATGCCCGTGTAGTTCGCGGACAGCAGGTTCTCGGGCGCCCAGGAGTCGTAAAAGCTCGCGGTGTCCATGATGTCGCCGAACGTGTTGTTGCTCTCGAACCGATCCTTCTTGGTGTAGGCGGCCTTCACCGTGTGCTTCTGGGAGATCGCGTAGGTCAGCTTGCCTTCGTATCGCTTGTCGTTGACGCCGTTGTCGTAGACGATGTTGGTGTAGGCCGAGATCTGCGCGGTCTTGTTGTCCGCCAGGCGGGCGGCCCCGAAGAACCAGAGTTTGTCCTTGAGGATCGGACCACCGAGAGTGGCCTCATAGATCGGAACCACGACGTCGCGACGCGGGTCTTCGCCGAGACTCTCCTCGAAGGGTGTGAGCGCCCGCCACTTGTCGTTGTCGAAGGTCACGCGGAACGAACCCTTGAACGTGTTGCCGCCCGACTTGGTGAGAATGTTCGCCACGCCGCCGGAAAACCGTCCGTATTCAGCGGAAATCGCCGCGGTCGAGGTCTTGGTCTCTTCGATCGCGTCTTCTATGAAGAGCAGCCGCTCCTGATTGCGCAGCGTCTCGTTCAGGACCACGCCATTCAGAAGGAACAGCCCCTCATAGGAAGCAGCGCCCGAGAACGTGACGTTGCCGTCGGGGCCGTTGCTGGTGGTGCCCGGCGCCAGAAGGACGGCCCCCCTTATGTCCCGTCCCACGGGAAGAAGGTCGATCTGTTCGGCCTTATAGCTTGCCGCAGAGGTGGACGACTGGGTGAAGTCCGTCACCGCTTCGCTGGTGACGAGCACGTCCTCAACGAGGCCGGCTATGGCCAGCTTCGCGTCGAGGGGCATGGTCTCCGCCAGTTGGACCCGGAGATTCAACACCCTCGGCGCGAAACCCGAGAGTTCGAACTTCACCGTGTACTCGCCGGCCGGGAGGAACGGGATGATGTACGCGCCGTTCTTCGAAGTCACCGCCGATCGCGGTCCCTGGAGGGCAGGCGAGGAGGCCGTCACCGTTACCCCGGGCAGCAAGCCGCCTTGAGGGTCTTCAACGCGCCCGGTGATGGTTCCCGTGGGCGTGGTCTGCGGAAAGGCGGGCGCGCCCGCCAGAAGACTCATGGCGAACGCGGCGGCGAAACATGCGGTGAGGGTTCGTGACTTCATGGAGGTCTCCTCGAAGGCTGGCGGCGGGCGGGATTTCAAGGAGCATGGAACAGCAGGCCCGTCACGCGCACCAGTCTGTTTGCATCATTCTCGATCACGGCGCCAGGACGTGGTCCTTGTACTGCGCTCGCAGGACCTTCTTGTCGAACTTGCCCACCGACGTCTTGGGAATCTGTTCAACAAAGACCACGTCGTCGGGCAGCCACCACTTCGCGATGTGAGGTTTCAGGTGCTCGAGGATGGCCTCTTTGGTGAGCCGGTCCTTCGCATCGGGTTTCACCACCACGCAGGCGAGCGGCCGCTCGTCCCATTTCGGGTGAGCCACCGCGATGACCGCGGCTTCGGCGACATCGGGATGGGCCATGATGAAGCCCTCGATGGCGATGCTCGAAATCCACTCGCCTCCGGACTTCACGAGGTCCTTGGTGCGGTCGGCGATGCGGACGTAGCCATCGGCGTCGATGGTGGCCACGTCGCCCGTGCACAACCAGCCGTCTTTGAACTTCTCGGGTGAGGTGTCGTCGTTGTAGTACGACGCCGCCACCCAGTTGCCGCGCGCCTGGAGTTCTCCGACACTCTTCCCGTCCCAGGGCAGATCGAGGCCGCTGTCGCCGACAATTCGTAACTCGACCCCGAAGAGCGGCCGGCCCTGCGACAACAGCGCATCGGCCTGCGTCTGCTCCGATGCGTGCTTGTGCGCCGAGATCGGCCGCGCCATGCTCCCAAGAGGTGAAGTCTCGGTCATGCCCCAGGCATGGATCACGTGAATGCCCAGTTCCTTCTTGTAGGCCGCCTGAAGGGCCGGAGGCAGCGCCGATCCCCCGCACAGGAGGCGATCGAGGGATTTCAACTGGTCCTTGACCTTGACCAGGGACGGCAGCACGGCCTGGAGGATGGTGGGCACGCCACCCCCGCAGGTGACGCCGGTCTCGGCCATGAGTCCCGCGATGGCATCGGGAACCATGAAGCGGCCGGGGAAGACGATATCGGCGCCGAGCATGAGGCACGCGTAGGGCAGGCCCCAGGCGTTGGCGTGGAACATCGGAACCACGAGGATCGAGACGTCGCTCTCGGAGAGGCCGAAGCAATCGACCAGCGACAGCGCGTAGCTATGCAGAACGTTCGATCGGTGCGAGTAGACGACACCCTTGGGATGTCCGGTAGTGCCCGACGTGTAGCACATCGCCGCGGCCTGTCGCTCGGGCAGGTCGAGCGCAAAGTCGATCGGCTCCACGTCCGCGATCAGTTCCTCGTAGTCGTGCGTGCCCGGAATCTTCGGTCCGCCCACATCATCCACCACGATGATGTCGCGGACGCAGGTGACCTTGGGCGCGACCTTCTCCCACAGGGGCCACAGGCACTTGTCGATGATGAGGACGCGGTCTTCGGCATGCTGGACGATGTAACTGATGTCGTCGGGAAACAGGCGCAGGTTGAGGGTGTGGAGCACCGCGCCCATGCAGGGGGCGGCGATATAGGCCTCGAGATGCTCCTGGTGATTCCAGCACAACGTCGCCACGCGCTCGTGGTCCTGGACGCCCAGACCCCGAAGGGCGGCGGCCAGCTTGCGACTCCGCTCGATCACCTGGGCGAAGGTCGCGGTCTTCCTGCCGTCCGCGGTCTTCGTGGTGACGGATTTTCGCGGGTGCAGTTTCGCCGCGTGATGGATCAGGCCCGGAATGTTGAGGGGAACGTCCTGCATCAATCCCTGCATCGCTTCTGTCTCCCTGCTATCTGGTGATGAACGTCGTCAGGTGTTTGGCGAAACGCTCGGGATACTCCCAGTGAAGGGCGTGCCCGGTGTCCGCGTAGGAAATCAGCCGGGAACCCGGAATCGCCTTGAGCAGCCCGTCCTGGTCGGCCTTGTTGAACATCGCATCCTTGTCGCCCCACAGGAGTAGGGTCTTCGCCTTGATCCGGCCCAGCTTCTCGACATGCTGGGAGTCGGAGGAGCCTCTCGCGAGTTCATGGAACATCGCGGCCGGAACCCGCTGAACCTCCGCGATCATCATCTCGAGGAACGCCGGAGGCAGCGGGACGAAGGCGGTGGAGGCCTGGAAGTCCCGCGCGAACTCGTAGCTGATCGGATCCTTCACGCTCGCGAAGTAGGAGCTGACCGGCGCGTTCGGGTCGCGCGCGGCTCCTGGACCCGAACCCACGAGGACCAGCCGGCTCAAGCGGCCCTCGACATCGTTTTGCGCCACCACCTGAGCCACGAAGCTCCCGAGCGAATGACCGACCAGGGTGACGTCACGAAGATTCAGCATCTTCAGCAAGGCGGTGACGTCCGACGCGAACTCGGCGCGCGAGTACCCCTTCGCAGGATGATCGGAGAGACCGTGACCGCGCAGCGT
>Ga0138256_10008458_pt1 | contig 10798 bp, 14 predicted proteins | sample KNB2016incub_MG_FD_105486 | JGI IMG/M metagenome (GOLD analysis project Ga0138256, IMG submission 105486) | Active sludge microbial communities from wastewater in Klosterneuburg, Austria - KNB2014incub_MG | ecosystem: Engineered > WWTP > Activated sludge > Unclassified | place: Austria... | reverse complement strand
CAACCTGAGCGGCTTAATTTTACCGAGCGATTCGAGGGCTTTTTGCAGCGGAGCAATGACCAGGTCGCCAACATGCTGCAGCGGACCAACGAGGTGCTCGGCGGCGTTGCCGAGTCGGTCGATACGTTCAATCAAAAGTTTGGCATCGCATCACCGGCCGATGTCGTTATGGCGGGAGCCGGCGGTGCGGGCGAGGCTTTGTTTGGGTCTGTCAATGATTACATAGGCAGCGATCTCAGAGCATCGACGGATTTTAAGAGAAACGGCGGGGAGTATAACTAATGGCACGCAGAGTAAATTTTTACGGGTTGCCGGTGCCGATCGGCACGTTTCCGACAAGCTCAAGCATTTCGGCTTATGTCATCGTGCCAAAATCCGGCACGGTGCATTACGTCTATTTCGGATCGACCACTGGACTAACACAACACGCCTCGAATTATTGGACGTTCTCGATCACAAATCTTGGACAAGCGGGTGCGGGTTCGACGGCGATCTTGGGAGCAGTGGACGGCAACACAACGAAAACAACCACAGGTCAGGCGGTCGTTGCTAACGGCAAGTTTACGGCGGTGCTGCACACAACGGCGGCTAATCTTGCCGTGACCGAGGGCGATACGCTGCAGATCACTTGCACGGCGACGGGGACGCCCGCGAATACAGGAACATTCGGACGGGCAACGATAGGAATATCAGCAAGCGGAGCATAAATGCCAACGACAGTTACATCTACATCGGGCAATACATACCATCTGTTCCAATTAGCTGAACCGAGCTATTGGGAGCCGGAGGAATCCATTCGCTTTGAGGAACTTGAGAACGATCTCGGCGACGGGTATTTTTCACAAGCTCTTTACGGTGCGAATACCGGCTTGCGTTCGTGGAAATTAAAGCTCGGCACATTGGCTCATACTGACGTTTTGCCAAACACGGTTACGGACGTTAGCGGTGCGACGGTCAGCCGCGAGGAATATCTTTGGAATCTTTTCTGCCACACGAAAGTAACGGGCGAGCCTTTCGTTTTCACCAGCCCGCGTGACGGCCAATATCATCTCGTCAGGTTTGCCGACAAAGAACTCTCATATCAAAAGATGCGGGTCAAGATCTATTCGACGGGCGTTGAATTAAAACAAGTGCGGATACCCGGTGAGAGCGTTTTTAGTCTGGACGTGACAGACATAACGGTCTTTGACGAGTCCGCTCGACAATATATTGGTGATACGGCGTTTGCTATCGGATTGTGGCCGATCGCATTAGCGTCTGGCGGAGCGTCCCTCACGGTCACGGGCGATGTTACGGAAGTCGCGGCGGAGCTAAATAGTCACGCCATAAAGCGGTTTAATAGTTCGGCGTCAACCGGATACGTCAAACAACAGATCGACGGATCGACCGTAAGAGAGGCTTTTCTTGTAATGAAAATGCGAGAGGCTACGTTCTCAAATGCGGCGGGCGTGTTTGCTGACCGTGCGGGCGGACCTGATGTGCTTATTGGCTCGTCCGGCACATCTAAGTTTGCCAATCCATCGCTATCAGGATTTACATACAAACTAAACGGACTCACCTACGCACAAAGCGACTTGCAAGCTCCGATGAACGCTTGGGGCGTTGTCCATCTGCGTTATGAGACGGGTTGGGAATTTGCTAACGGTGTCCAGTTCGGGCGTGACGGTACGACGGGCGGCACTTACGCCCTAATGGATCTCGCCGAAATTGTCCTTTTAACCGAGATACAGCCCACAACCTTTGGCCTCGATATGACCGAATACCTTTCCGTGAAATACGGCATTTAATGAGCATCGACGCGACAGCATTAGCAAATCTCTTAACGCTGGCAAAGCCTGCGGTTGCTGCTTATTGGAAAGTCATCTGGGATGCCAACGATTCGGGCGAGGATCGATACTATGCGGACACGGAATATGCGGACCTCCATCTGCCCGTAACAGTGGAACCGCGTATTCTAAACAGCGTCGTTAAAGATTTACAATTCGAGATAAACCCTGACCTCAAAGCCGAAACAATAGGTTTGACGTTCGATGATATTGACCGCGAAATATCGGGCAAGTTCCAAACGTACAAATCAGGCGTTCGGTGCGAGCTTATTTTCTATTACCCGAATCCGGGCGGCGATGCGATCACGACGAGCGTGTGGTTCGGACAGTTGCAAGCTCCTGAGATATACGGCTACAAGACCGTAAAGACAAAAGCGACCAACGGTTTTAGATCACGCGAACAGCAAATACCGCGTCGTCCGCGGCCGCGAGAATGTACGTCAAACTTTGGGGCGTGGATGCCGTCAGTGTTTGCGAGTGAAACAAGCCTTTGTCCATACGACCGGCATCTTGGCGGCAGCGTCGGCAATCTTAACCCCGCAACTGGCCAACCGTATCTCGATTGTCCGCGTGACTCGACAGCAACTTGTGATTCTCGTTTAGGCACAACGGGCGGCACATACTTCGGCGGTTTTACTACCGACGCGGCTGCGACTGTGACAAGCTCACAAGGGTTTATCGCCGTGAGCAAGGGCAACACATCGGCACTCGACAAGCCGATCCGCGTTATCGCCGGAGCAAAATACATCCGCGAGATGCAGCCGCTTTTGTTTCGCCACAGAACGCCTATCGTTAATAGTTGGGTTGATGTCGTTGTCGAGGTCGGCGAGGGGCCGATCAAAGAAATTCACAGCATCAACGTATTAGGCAAGCTGATCGAGCAGCAGCATTTGGCTATCCGCAAAGGCGAACGCGGACAGCCCCGGACAAATTACGCGGCAAACATATCAAACTTTTCAAACACGGCACATTTCTACGCGGCTGTCGGTTGGGTCGATCTGTCGGGCGGAAAGACCATTGACATAAACGACCTCAAATCAACGGCGTTCGTAATGGGATATTCCAAAGTTGCGATATTTACCGACTCTGTTACCTACACGCGGGACTGGACGGATAACCGCATTTGGTGGCTGCTCGAACTATTCACCAATCAACGCTTTGGGCTTGCTTATCCTGAGTCACGTTTTGAGCTTGACGATTGGATAGACGTAGCGGCGTGGGCGGATAACACCGTATCTTTTGAGGCTCTATTTGCTGACGGCGAAACGGTCACTTATTCGGGACGCAGAACATCGTTTGACGCGGCTTTAGAGGGCCGCCCGGTCGCAGAGCAGTTAGAGGATATATGCCGCAGCGGTTCGGTGTCCGTACCGTTTCAGCACGACGGCAAATTTACACTTTCAAAACTGACGGCGATCACCGATGCGGAATATTCGGCGGCAAGGGTATTCACCGACATTGGCGAAAACCGAAACATCCTATGGAACGGGCAGCCGGAAATATCGCTGTCACAAACGCCCGACGACAAGGTAGTAAATGAGGTTTCGATCACCTACGAAGAGGCGATCAACACCGACGTTGCCCGTTCGATCACGGTTGACGATCCAAACCAAAAACTAAAGGCCGGGCGTGAAATGGGCGAGGACAATCTAAAGCCTATTCCCAAAAAATACGCGGGATTTGGGATACGCTCGACGCAAGAAGCTGTCCGGCTTGGCTATCGCATATTGAGGTTTGGCGAGTTTGACGAGGGCGGCACGCAAAACAATCTCAAGGTGACATTCTCGACACCGTTCGAGCATACGCTTGGGTTAAAACGATACGAGTTTATCCGCGTCACATCGTCGCTGCTGGATGGTTTTGAGATAGGCACGGGCGAATGGATAACGTCACCTGATATTTTCCGCGTCCTGAAAATGAAAAAGGTCGCCAACGGAATGGTGCAGATCACGGCTCAGGCTTATAACGACGCTGCTTATTTAGATTTTGAGCGTGTGCTTGCGGATGTGCCGCCTAGTGGTGTCGTTTGCACGGTTGACGGTGATTGTGGCCCCGATGAGTTTTGTTTTTTAGGGCGGTGCATCCCCATTATCCCGCCTGATCCGTGCGACCTCGCGTTTGGTGCCGATCCGACGTATGACCCGGTGACCGAGATATTGACGATACCTGATCCACCCGATTGCTAATTTATGGCGACTTGCTATTATCCATCGTTTGACGTTATCCGCATCGCCGCTAACGGTGAGCGTATCCCCTTGCTTGCCGAGGATGTAAATGTCTATAACGTGACGGCAGCCGCGAGCTTGGGAACGCTTACATCAGATGCGGATTACGGCATTATCGACTCAGGCAGTTTTACCGCAACGCTGTTTGACGTTATCGAGATCTCCCACGACACATATCCCGGCACTTGCCGGTTCACATTACAGGCAACCGCCGACGATGCGTTTACGGCGGTCGAAAATGACATATCGGCTTATATTGCCGAAAACCTCTACACCGACCGCACGGAATCAAAAGTAGCACGGATGTATATTGTCGATCTCGATAACGCATCACGGCAACCCGAATACGCGGCTGAGATAAAGCCCGGCGTTGAATCTAAAATACACATCCCGCAAACCAGCACGGCCCAAAATCTGCGGCTTGCCCTGGTATCTGAGAGCATCGAGGGGCAATTTTCAACAAGCGATATTCAAACGGCAGCGGAGTATTTTGACATCACGATCCCGGCGACAACGACATATCAGCCGCTTGATGCAACGCTGACGGCACTTGCGGGACAAAATTGGGCAGCGAACAGCCTTGCGGTCGGTTCGGGGTCCGACACGGTAGCACAGGTCACATTTGCCGCAAATACTTTCCCTGCGAGATCCTCGAGCGGCAACCTCGTCGCCAAGACGATCACGGATTTTGGTCTGTCGCTGATCGATGATGCCGACGCTGCTGCGGCACGAACGACATTAGGATTAGTTATCGGGACAAACGTCCAAGCGTATGATGCTGACCTAACAACGTGGGCAGGAATCACGCCGGGAACAGGCGTTGCAACGGCTCTGGCGGTCAACGTAGGCACGGCAGGATCTTTTGTTGTGAACGGTGGAGCGTTAGGGACGCCTAGTAGCGGCACGCTGACGAATTGCACGTTTCCAACGCTTAATCAGAACACGACCGGCTCGGCGGCAACGCTAACAACCACGAGAACGATTTGGGGGCAGAACTTCAACGGCTCTGCTAACGTCTCAGGCACGTTGGCTCTCGGTGTGTCTGACCTGACGTTGACAGGCTCAATAGGTGCGACAGGTGCAAGAGCGACGAAAGTATGGACTGCCGCGTTAGAATCCACTGCGATGCCAACGGTTAGCGGCACGTCACTATCATCTACATTTTCAGCAATAGCGGGGAGTGCGTCGATTGTCACGGTGGGAACGATTACATCCGGGACGTGGAACGGAACTGATATTGCGGTAGCAGACGGCGGCACGGGTCGTTCTACATCGACAACGGCCTACGGACTGATAGCGGCGGGCACGACGGCGACCGGAGCACATCAGACGCTTGCAGCCGGACTCACGACACAGATACTCGTCGGTGGTGGTGCATCTGCTCTGCCAACGTGGGGAACCGATCTGCCGACGGCGGTCACGATTGGCTCGGCATACGTCTATCGGGTAGGCGGCACTGACGTTGCGGCGACAGACGGCGGAACAGGACAGTCTAGTTATGCTGTCGGCGATATTCTCTACGCCTCAACCACGACCGCATTATCAAAACTTGCCGACGTAGCGACTGGGAACGCTCTTATCTCAGGTGGTGTGGGCGTTGCTCCATCTTGGGGAAAAATTGCTCTCACAACACACGTTTCGGGAACATTGCCAATAGCGAACGGCGGCACGAACGCAACCAGCTTCGGCACGACGAACGGGGCTGTGTATTACGATGGAACACGACTGGTCAATGCATCCACTCTAACCGTTGACTCGTCCTTGTCAATATTCAAAACCACTGGCGGCTATGTAGGAAGTTGGCCGTTTAACGCTTCGTATGCGTTTATAGGCAGCTCTAATTTTAACCACGCTTCCGATCCGGGCAAATATGCCTTAATTCAATCGAATGCGGGTCAAACGATTCTAAATTCCGCAACCGGCTACGCTCTTAATTTTCGCATCAATAACGCGGATATAGCCGCCGTGATAGCATCGGGACTAATCATCGGTGGAACGACAAATGCTCGTAGCACGACAGAGGGCACTAGCCAACTCGTCATATACAACGGCACAGCCCCGGTCGGCACACTGACGAACGCAGCATCGTTTTACGCGGCGGCCGGCGAAATGAGAGTTATGGATTCGGCGGGAAACTCGACGCTCTTGTCACCCCACGACAAAGACGGCAACTGGATACATAGCGAGATCAATTACAAAGGCCGCGTTCTGCGTGTCGATATGGAGCGATTAGTTAAAGCTATCGACAAACTGCTTGGTGGTGGTTTTGTGCAGGAATTTTTGATAGACAAATAAACAGGAGTGACAACAAATGAATATCGAACTTACGCCCCAAGAGGCACAATTTATCTACGAAAACATCGCACAGCTAAACGTGCCGATCAGCAACCCAAACGGAGCAACCATCCACACCGTCGCCAATTCCGTTCTGGCAAAGATCAAAGCCGCCGCCGCAACCCTCACGCCCGAGCCGGACGCACCCAAACCTATCGAGCCGCCCAAGCCAAAGTAGAGAGCTTTCCGGGACATGTGTGCATCAACTGTGCATCAAAATAAATAGGGCTTTGGCAACCACGCCAAAGCCCTTATTCTATGGTGGCCAGAGACGGGGTCGAACCGCCGACACGCGGATTTTCAGTCTTATTTTTAGGTTGTTTATGGACGGTTAGGGGCGTTGTGGTCGCCTAGATACTGTGTTTAGGCTATCTAAACCTATCAACGATAACCAACCGACAGGATAGATGTGTGCATTTTGTGTGCATCGGTCGAGGTTTTACCCGTTATCATTCGTCAGGACGACCCCTCGCTCCGCAACCGTCATTTCGTAGTAGTCTTTACCGTACACATCGCCATCCCATATCTTTTCTTGCTCTATGATGCCACTCTCTTCGCGATTTTCACGAAACCAAGCATCAACCCGAGCCCTAGCCTCGTATTCGGTCAGTGCCATTACGAAGAATGACGGTTCGCCGTGACCGCTCGGCTGAAACGCAAAGAGTTTATAATCAAGTTCATTCATTTCTTTACCCTCATTACATTAGCCATCTTCTCGGTGGCGTTGTCTTGGATGTGGGGGAGGACGTGGGAATATACGTCGAGCGTCATTGAGACGGACGAGTGGCCGAGGCGGTCGGCGACGACTTTTGGGTTTTCGCCGAGCATGAGCAGGATCGTCGCACACGAATGCCGCAGGGCGTAGAGCGTGATGTGTTTGTCAAACTCGCATTTGTCGAGGATCGGCTTAAAATATCGCCGCGTCAGATTTGGCAGCGGATGCGGGCGGCCGATGATATTGGCGAATATGAGATCGTGGTCGAACCAGGTGCCTTTCATCGCCAGACGGTGTTTGAGCTGGTCGCGTCGATGGGTGGCGAGCAGGAGCCGCAGGTCTTCGCTGATCGGCACACGCCGGCGGCTGCGGGCGGTCTTTAGCTCTTTGAAATAGTAACCGCCGCCTTTGCGGTTAAACTGGACAGCCTGCTGGACCGAGACCTCGCGGCCGTCGAGATCACGCCAACGCAGTGCGAGATATTCCTCGGGACGCATACCTGTCTCGAGTGCAAATTCGAATATCAGGCCGTTTTGCATCGTGCGGGCGATCTCGGCAAACCGACAGGCTTCGTCGATCGTGAGCACGCTGATCTCTTTGTGCGTCTTTCGCGGCAGATCGACGTTGCGGCAAGGGTTGTCACGCAGGATGCCGCCGCGGACCGCGTAGGCGAACGCAGCACGCAAAGCCGCGTGTAGGTTGCGGATGGTCGTCGGCGATTTATCGACGCCCGCCAGCACGTCTTGAATGTGAAACGTGCGGATCTCTGAAAGCCGCATCGTGCCGAGTTTGGCGGTCGCGTACCGTTTGATATAGCCCTCGTAACCGTCGATGGTACGCGGGGCGAGCTTTGGTTTGACGGCAAGCAGCCATTTCTCAAGATATGTGGCAAATGTCAGCCGGGAATCGGTCGTAAATCCCTGGTCGAGATGCGTCTCTTGTTCGCGGGCATAGGCTTTCGCGTCTTTGAGCTTGCCGCGAAAGATCTTATTGATGAACGTGCGGCCCGGTCCGGTGCCTTTTGACGCCCGGATGAGGTATTTGCCGTCAGCTATTTTTTTGATCTGGGCCAATGTCCCTAATCCCAATCCCAATCGGTCTCTTCGTTTACGCGACAGAGAATCCTGCCCGACTCGGCCATCGTCAACGATTCACAATCGGTAAGATGTTTATTCAACCAAGGCGATACTGGATCTTCGCCCGGTAAGTGCAGTTTTGGTAACCATTGATTCTCTTTGCCGCCATTCTCACTCGCGATCTGTCTTGCGTGTGCTTCGGACTCGGCGACGATGACCATTCCACGTATGCCGCCCGAGTCGTGCCAAGGGTCGCCGCCAGGGCTCAACCCAAAACGTCTGGTCAATCTAAATATATGCAGTGACTCACTCATACTTTCATCTCCAGTCCGCCGTTGGCTACCCAGACGTTTAGGCGGCGTTTGTCTACTACGATCGTTCGCGGGCCGAGCTGGACGGACGGAAAACCGTTCGTGCTGCGTGCGTGGTGCAGGCTGTAGATGACGGCCTCGGTCACGACGTTGTTTAGATGCTCGACGGTCTGCTGTACGCTGATCAACTCAGGATCAGCCGCAGACGGCACGAGCCCGCACAAAGATATCTCTTCGCGGGCGATCTGTCTTATCTGGTCGGTGATATCCATAACTCTGTTTTGAGTCATGGAGCGGGGTAGGTTTGGCAGAACAAAATTACCGCACATCAACCGCCGTTGTCAAATCTATTTTGCGGTGCCGAGATCGAGCAGCGTCTTAAACTTTGCGAGCGTTTTATCTTTCCACGTTCCCTCGAACGGACCGACCTGAAACTGTACCTCTTTTGCCGCCGCTATTTTTGCGACCATCGCCCGGCCGATCTGGAATGTGATCGTGTCACCTAAAAAGTTTTCGATCTCGGGGGTCTTAACGCGTTCGCCGTCGATGAGAAATATCAGGCCGGGATCATTCTTAAAGCAATAGCCGGTGCAACGCTGGCGGCTGCCCATAAATGTGAAATTAAATTCGTCGATGTCTTTTTTGAGCGATTGTCCGCTGTGGTGAAACCAGCCGACGAACCTCGGCGACAATCCATCCTCAAACGAAATCTCAGTTTCGTCTTTGAATTTGTCGTAATCCAGATCAAAGCCTTTCGGCAGTTTGTTTTGGCCGCTCGCCGCGAGTGTCAAAATGAAACATATTGCCGATGTCAGTAAGATGTTCTTCATATAAAAGAATGTATCACGCTGGTCACGACTCCGATGATCTCGAAAGCGTCGTCTTCGGTGACTTTGCGGGGTTGATAGACCTCGTTTGCCGGGACGAGATAGAGGCCGTTTTTGCCGCGTGCGTCATTGAGCTTGTGGCGTTTGATCGTGTAGCCGCCGTTGATGTGGGCGAGTACGATGTCGTTTGGCTGCGGTTCGCGGTTGCGGTCGATCATTACCCAGTCGCCGTCGCGGATCTCGGCGGACATCGATTCGCCCCGGACGCGGATCAGCATTGCGTACGGATTGCCGCGTGCGAGCAGATGGTTTAGATCGACCTGTTCAAATTCGCTGCCGACCTCGAGCGGTTCGCCCGCCGAGATGTGTGCGACGAGAGCGTCGGTCGGATATTGTGTTTCTGGCTTGAGTGATAATAATTTCATCTTATGTGTTCCTTTTGTGTATTTCAGATCCCGTCGCTGAGCATCTTTGCAAACTGCTTTTTGGCAAACGTCACCTTTGCCGCGATCTCTTTTTTATCTACTTCGAATTGGGCGAGCGTGGCTGCATATTGTTCGTACCGGCTTTTTAACGCCGAGCCGCCGAACGCTTGGTGTATCTCGAAATAAACCCGCTTATGCTCATCGACGACGAGCGAATCATCGCCCCGGACGATGGCGTCGCGGTGCTTGCAAACCATACCCATCTGACTGCCCGTGCAACTGCAATTTATCGACACGCGGCCATCGTCGAGAAAGACTATCTCGATATGATGCGGTTCGCCCGAGCTGCTGGTCATTGCGATGGCGTGAGATATCATCCCGTTTTTCTTTTCCTTGGCGTTGTCCGACGCTCGGCCTCCGCGATCTCGTCGCCGTCGATCATCCGCTGGACCAGTTTCTTGCTCTCAGGGTGAGCGACGACTTTGGCGAGCGTGACCTCGGCGGCCTTAACGCCGCGTGTGGCGAACGCCTCGGGGTACGCTTCCTTTTCCGCCCGAACGGCTTGCGTCAGCAGCGAATGTATCAATGCGGACATTGTTAGTCCGCGAGCCTTTGCCGTCGTTTGCACGTCTTCTTTCAAATCCTCACGAATGCGAACCTGAATGTAAGTATCTTTCGACGCAGATTGTGTCATTACATTGTTCATACACACCTCAGAAAAATAAATCAAAAAAAATATGCAAAAGGGTATTGACAACGTCATTACACTTCTGTATTGTGTTCTTACGTTGTCACTACAACGTCACGACAAACCATGAAACAAGAGTATTTACAGATCAGAGTCAGCGAGGAAGAGAAGAACGAACTCACCGAGATCGTCACGGCTTTGCCGGGTGATGTCACCGTCTCGCAATTCGTCCGCGATGCGTTCCGTGAAAAGATCGCCGCACTCAAAGACACAACCAAATCCGAAACGGCGGGGGCATCGGCATGATCACACGAATTATCAGAGCGAAAAACGTGGTTACTACGATCATGGATGACGAGGAACATGTCGTT
>Ga0138256_10008457_pt1 | contig 10799 bp, 8 predicted proteins | sample KNB2016incub_MG_FD_105486 | JGI IMG/M metagenome (GOLD analysis project Ga0138256, IMG submission 105486) | Active sludge microbial communities from wastewater in Klosterneuburg, Austria - KNB2014incub_MG | ecosystem: Engineered > WWTP > Activated sludge > Unclassified | place: Austria... | reverse complement strand
TTTGTCCAATACCATCGTGTAAATCGCTTGCAATTCTTTTGCGTTCTTTTTCCTCTGCCGCTAAAATAGCCATTGCTGCATTGTTTTTCTCTTTTAAAATTGCAGTGGCCATTTCATTTTTTAGTGCATTTTTTTTACGAGAAAAATACAAGAAAACTAAACACAAACTCAGTAACGAACAAATTGAAATAGCTAAAATAATCACTTGTTGTTGGTTAATTTTTGCTTTTTGTAATGCCAATTCTTTTTCTTGTTTATCGGCTTCGTAGCCTGCTCTTAAAGCATCTAGTGTTTGTGTTGTTTCAATTTTAATTAAACTGTCTTTTAAAACCATCATCTCATTTAAGGTAGACAATGCTTTTGCGTCATCCCCTTTTTTACTGTATGCCTTGCTTAACAATTGTAAAGCCGATTGTTTATTTAAATTGTTCGGAATCGTTTTAATTGTTGCATCTAATAAAAGAATAGCTTGGTTGGTTTCTTTAATTTGTAAAAGGTTGTTGGCTTTAATTAATACGCTATCTGCCGAAGTTTGAGCTTCAGAAAAATTGAATACAAAAAGAAAAACTATCAGTGTATATAATTTCATGATATTATAAACAGCAAAATAAAACGGTATTGCAACAAATGCAATACCGTCTAGTGGGTAAATCGGTTAATAAACTTGTTATTCTGTAATTATTGTATAATTAAAAGATTAATTTTTTCTCATAGCCCATTGCCACATGGTTTTCCAAGTTGCTTTTTTGCCGTACATCAATATGCCAGTTCTGTAAATCTTTCCTGCCATCCAAGTTGTTCCTAAAAATCCAAGAACCAAACAAACCATACTAGCAATTAATTGAAACACTGTTACACCATCTGGTATGCCATGTGCAACCCTTGCCATCATTACAATAGGAGAGGTTAAAGGAAAAATACTTCCAAAAACTGCAATGCCACTATTGGGATCGTTCACAGCTTTCGTCATAATAACCATTGCAAAAATAATAGGCATTGTAATTGGCAACATTAAACTTTGAGCATCTTGAGGGTCTTCATTTACGGTACTTCCAACAGCTGCAAATAGAGAAGAATATAAAAAATAACCACCTAAGAAATAGAAAATAAAACAACCTAAAATTAGGGGCCAATTAATTTGACTAATACCAGCCATAATGCCCTCCAAAGCTCCACTTTGTTGTACTGCATTGCCAGCACCCATGCCACCTGCCATACCAGGTTGTATGGCACCATTTTGCATTTGCCCCATCATTTCAGGAAAAATTAATGGCAATAAAAATTGAACACCTATCATTAAAATAATCCAAATAATAAATTGTACCAAACCAACTGTACCAATTCCTGTAATTTTTCCCATCATTAATTGAAATGGTTTTACACTACTTACAATTACTTCTGCAATACGATTTGTTTTTTCTTCCATAACACCTCTCATCACCATACTGCCATAAATAAAGAGAATAATGTAAATTAAAAAACCTGAAATAAAACCAACGCCATAACTAATGCCAGCTTTGGTATCACTATCTTGCTTGCCTTCGGTAGATGCAAAAGTTACCTCATTTGTTTTTTGTAAACTATCTAATTGAGCTTTTGTTAAACCACTGCTTGCCAACAATTTCTTTTCTTCAATCGCATTTTTAATTCTTCGCTGAATTTTTTCTCTCGTCATTATACCAATGCTTTTGCCAGATACAATTTGTAGCGAATCTTGTGTGGTTTTAATGTTGAAAGTTTTGGGTACAAAAACAAAAGCATCGATTTTTTTTTCGGTTACTTTTTTGTTGAGTGATTCAACAGTTTCGCCAGTTAGAAATTTAAAAATAATTTCGTTGTCTTTGTTTTCTAATTTGCCATCAAATACATTGGCTTCATCGGCAACAGCAATTGTAAAATTATCTGTAGCTTTTACCGAGAAATAAATAATCAGTGCATAAAAAACAAAAATCAATAAAGGCAGTCCAATGGTAGTAAGTAAAAAAGTTTTCTTTTGAACCCTGCTTAAAAATTCTCTTCTAGCAATTAATAAAATCTTATTCATAAAAAATGTTGTTAGTTGTTGTAATACTTTTTTTGAACCCAGCTTTGTGTTATAATTCAGCTTTAGTTGCCTTGTTGCAAATCCTGCTTTAGCAGGGTATTCTTGTACAATTGGTATTCTATTCAACTGTTTGAAATGCTCTAGTTTTTGCTTTTGTACCTTCTACTAAACCAATAAATATTTCGTTTAAACTTGGCAATATTTCATTAAAAGATTCTACCGCAACTTGTTGATTAATGAAATGCTGCAACACATCGTTGCTGGTAAATCCTGTATTAATTTTTACAGTTAAAGCATTGTCTTTTTGTGCTGCTATTGTAAAAGCACTGCTTTCAATATTTGCTGGTGTTTGGTGTAGTTTAAGGCTAAATTTATTTTCTTTAAACTGTTGTTTTACATCTTGTACAGTTCCATCTAAAATTTTCTTACCTAAGTTAACTAAAACAATATGGTTACAAATTTCTTCAACTTGCTCCATACGGTGCGTACTAAAAATAATGGTGCTACCACGTTGTGCTAAACCATAAATTTCATCTTTAATTAAGCCAGCATTTACAGGGTCCAATCCACTAAATGGTTCATCTAAAATAATTAGTTTGGGCTCGTGTAAAACAGTAATTACAAACTGTAATTTTTGGCTCATGCCTTTACTTAAATCTTCCACTTTTTTATTCCACCAACTTTCCATTTCCAATCGCTTAAACCACCATTTTATTTTTTCCATGGCTTCGGCTTTGCTCAAACCTTTTAGCTGTGCTAAATACAAGGCTTGTTCGCCAATTTTCATTTTTTTGTACAAGCCACGTTCTTCTGGCATGTAACCAATTTTTACAGCATCGTTAATGGCATCAAAAGGTTTACCATCAAAAATAATTTTTCCATTATCTGGATAAAAAATGCCTGTAATCATTCTAATTAAAGTGGTTTTACCAGCACCGTTGGGGCCTAGTAAACCAAATATGCTACCCTTTTCTAAATTAAAACTAATATCATCAACTGCCTTTTGAGTGGCAAAAAACTTTTGCAAATTTTGCAGTTCTAACATGTTGCTCATACTAATTATTTTCTTTTGGTAAAATATTTAATTACACTTGCACTATTGGTAGCAACTTGTACAAAAACATTACAATTGCTTAAATAGCCATTCATAAAATGAAAACATTTTATAAATTTTTGTTGTGCAATGTACTAATTGTTTGCGTATTGTTTTTGTGTAGTTGGGGTTATTTGGTACATAAAACAGTTCATCAGTTAGCAGTTTATCAATTACCTACACCATTGCAAAATTTTTTTTATGCCAATATGGATTACTTGGTCAATCAATCTGCAAGGCCAGATAAGCGTAAACGTTTCGACTCTACAGAAGGTGCAAAGCATTTTATAGACTTTGAATATTATGGTGAAAATGCACAAAATAAAATGCCAACAACATGGCAAAAAGCAGTAAAAAAGTATACAGCCGATACATTGTATAAGTATGGGTATGTTCCTTTTGTAGTTGTAGAAATGCAAAACAAATTAACTGAGGCTTTTAGGCAATGTAAAAAAGATAGTATTTTATTTTATGCCAACGACTTGGGTCATTACATTGGCGATGCTCATGTGCCTTTACATACAACAGAAAATTATGATGGACAATTAACCAATCAAAAGGGGTTGCATGCACTTTGGGAAACAACAATCCCCGAAATTGAAATCAATCAATTTAATTTGTCAACAACCCATAAAGCCACCTATATTTCAAATGTAGAAGCTACCATTTGGAAAACTGTTCGTACTTCTTATGCAATGGTGAACAATGTTTTAGAGCAAGAGAAAAAAGTATCTGCAACAATGAATGATGCCACTAAATTTCGTACACAAATACGCAATGGAAAAGAAACAAAGCAATACAGCACTGCATTTGCTAAAGCATACAATGTAGTGTTGAAAAATACCATTAATGAACGATTGATTACCACAAGCCAAACTATAGCAGATTTTTGGTACACCGCTTGGGTAAATGCTGGCAAACCCAATTTAGAAAACTGTTTCGCAACACCATCTGAATTGCAATTAAAAAATTTGCAAGCGGAGTTGTTGATGTTTAAAAACAATCAATTGATACAAAACAACATGTTAAAAGCAAAAGCTAAGTAAATTCTGTTGCTGTAAACTAAAGCTTTTCTGTACTATATTTTTTATATTTGAAGTGTACCTTAAAATAGTTGTATATGAAAACTTTTTTCTTTGCTTTATTGTGTATGCTTATGTACACAAACGCTTTATTTGCTCAAAAGAAAATTGCTTTAATAGTTGCTGTTGCAAAGTATGATCCCAATCAACGAGATTGGCGAAAATTAAATTCTGATAGAGATTTGTTTTACGTACGTGAAGCACTTCAAAAAAATGGTTTTGCATTTAATAACATTGATACTTTACGAGACGAGCAAGCTACGAAAGCTGGTATGGTTAAAGCTTTAGACAATTTAGCTGCAAAAGCTTCAAAAGGAGATATTGTTTACTTTCATTTTTCGGGTCATGGGCAACAAATTCAAGATGATGCTAAAGATGGCATTTTAGATGAAGCGGATGGGTATGATGAAGCATTGATACCTTATGATGCAAAAGGAAAATGGGACAATGTTGATTATAAAGGAGAGAAACATTTTAGAGACGATTTATTGGCCGAAAAATTATTGACCATTAGAAATAAAGTGGGTATTGAAGGAAGTGTTGTAGTAGTAATTGATGCCTGCCATAGTGGTACAGCAACAAGAAGTGCAGGTGTTGTACGTGGTGATCCTTTTCCTCTACAGCAAAACAATTACAAACCCAATGTGATTATTGATTTAGCCAAACAACCAGAAGTTGGATTGTTAGACAATTTGAATAGCAACACAATGGGCTCATTAGTAGTATTTAGTGGTAGCAGCCCCAATCAAGTAAACAGGGAAACCAAAGATGAAAGTGGAAGAGGAGTTGGGTCATTATCGTATGCATTTGCAAAAGCAATAACAACCTTGCCAAACAATGTTAATTACAATAGTTTATTTCAAAAAATAAAAGCAATTATACAAGCCGATGAACCTAGCCAAATTCCTATGTTTGAAGGCAATGGAGCATTAAAAGTTTTTAGCAATCAATATATACCTATAAAAGAAATTATTACTGCCGATATGTTGTTAAACAACAAAGACAATGGCTTTAACGACACCACATTTTTTATAAATCGAGGTTTATTTCACAACATTCATATTGGTACTACTTTAAAAGTATTTGAGTTAGGCACAAATAATGATTTTGCCAATGCTGTTGTACAAGAAGTAAATAGTTTTCAAAGTAAATGTGTTGCCAGCAAAAAATTAGTCAAGCAAAAACAATATGAAGTAAAAATTGATGGATTAAGTTATGGCACTCTTGCAACATCTTACATTATTCAAAATAAAACAAATGCAACAGCATTAGAAAAACAGTTGTTGAATTTTTTAGAACCTCAATCTTTTTTATCAAAAAACGATAATCCAGATTATACCATCACCATCAATAGCAATGGCAATACAGATTCTATTTATTTAATTGAAAAAAATGATAGTGTTCGTTATGCAATTAATGTACCTAAAGGCGATACTCTTTCTGTTGATGCCATGCAAACTTTATTAAACGATATTCAAAAAGGAATGCGAATTCGTTATTTAAGAAAAATGGAAGATGGAGGAATATTGGCACCATTTGTAAAAGCAGAAATAAAACCAAAAGATAGGGTACAAAATGGTAACGAAATAATTATGTATCCCAATGATGATTTTAGTTTAATAATAACTAGCAATTATGATGGTGAATTGTATTATACAATTTTAGATTTATTGCCAGACAATGATGTGAAAGTATTGATACCAGATACTTTAAAATTTGCTGCAGATTATTCAGTTAGAAAAGGTCAAATTATAAGTATTCCAATGGGAACAGATTATACAAGCTTAACCGGAAAGGAGTTTATTAAAGTTATCGTAAGCAAGCAGCCAATAGACTTGCGTCCATCTTTTGAGCAAACTAGAGTAAGGGGTGGAGTTGCAAAACCTTTTGAAAAAATGATGGATGATTTGTTTCCAAAAGATAAAACAACGCAAACTAGAGCTGGGAATGTACAGTTGGGTGAAATCGGAATTGTTACTACAAGTTTTACATTGAAAAAGTAGAACTTGATTTTACTTCAATTGTAAATTAACTATAAAAAATGCACTCTTTTAAAAGAGTGCATTTTTTATAAAAGTCGCAAATATTTATTGCTTAATTTGATTTTGGGAAATGAAATCTCCAGCTAAATATTTCCGTTCATTTTTTTCTTCATCAATTAAATAAACTCTAAAAGAAATATTGTATTGTTGTTGGTTAGTAGGAAAATCGGAGAACGGAATATAAATTTCATACTCTTGTTTCACCTTATTAATAGACGCTTTTAACCCTGGTTGTAACTTTCCTGATAAGATTCCACAAACGGCTTTGTCTGGGTCATTTTTCTTAGCAACTACATTGCCAGCTTCATCTAATAAATATGCAACCAACACAATTGTTCCTACTCTTCCTGCAGTTGATAAATTAAATGAAGGGTAAATTAATAAACCTTTTCTTTCAACATTCTTAACAACTTTTGTGGGTTTAAAATTGGTTACAATAAATCTTGGAAATTCATTTAATCTAGCTTCTGTTTTCGGGTACAACAATTTCACAGTTGCTTTATCCATTTCTGAAATAGTAAAATTAGATTTTATCTCAACATTGTTGGCTGTCCACTTTGCAGGATAACCATAATGCATGATTGACAATGGATCGTAACTAAAACCATTGGTATACAAACTTTCGTATTGCATAAAAATTTGAAAATCTACCATGTTTTTATCCCACTTGGCTTTATCCCAAGCATCTTTATAAACAGTTTCCTTATTCCATTGAATTTTTCCTTTGTAAGAATGTTCATGCAATAAACCAATTGCATGGCCAAACTCATGTTGAATTGTTTGATTTAAATATCTATCATAACAAATTTTATTTTGGTGAAAAAAATTTGTATCAATATTCATTGTTTTTTCATCAGATTCTTTTGATAATGCATTTGTACCTACAACAGAATTGCATCCTCCTTGGTCTGTTAACAATACTCTAATATTTGCTTCTCCCGATTCAATAAAATCAAATGTTAGGTTAGCATATTTTTCCCATTCTTTTGCGGCTACTTTTATTTTTTCTCTAAGTTTAGTTGAACCGCCTTGACCAATAAATTTTACAGTTAAGGTTTTTCCATTGTCCCATAAATAATAGTTGTCTGCCATTGCTCTAGAAATAGTGGTATCCAATGGCATACTTTTTCTTTCTGGTTGAATGGTGCTACAAAAACGATTTGGGTTTTTAAATGCAGGAGTTTTAGATTTAGCTTTATTCTGTGCTTGCAATTGCATTGTTGTTAAACATACTATTGCAATAAGTAGAATGTATTTATTTTTCTTCATAATTAAAGGGTTATAGATAGTAAGATAAGTAATTTATATTTTTAAAAAAGGAGCAATTAAATAATGCTCCTTTTTCTTGTGTAATATATTGTGTTTATTGAATTTCTTTAGCCACAGTAACCATATTGCTTACGTTGTAAGTATTCAATTGTTTTTGTTCTTCATCGGTTACTAAAACAACTCTAAAAAATACTTTTATCTTTTTATTTAAAGCATTTCTTGGTAGTTCTTCAAACGGAATAAATATTTCAAAATTCTTTTTTACTTTATTCAAAGTATAGGTTTTACCAATTGGTAAAACAATTTGTTTTGCAGTGCCTGCAGCACCATTGATGCTATAAAATTTACTGGAAGAAGCTAAAAATTCATCATCTTCATTTAATAAGTAAGCTTCGTAATTTACAGATGCAGATTTACCTGCACAGCTTATTGTAAATGAAGGATACACACATAGGCCACCTCTTGCAGCATTGCTTTCAGCTAAGGTTGTACCAACATTGGTAATGGTAACTCTTGGTACTTCGTGTTTGCGAATTCCTTTGGGATATAATGCAGCAATTAAAGCTTTATCGCCTTCCGATAATTCTGTATTGTGACCAACAGAATATCTGTTTTTTGTTTCCCATGGAGAAACAGGATAGTGCATAATAGATTTTGGATCATACTGCGTTCCATTGGTGTAAGATGAATTGAATTTTCTAAAGATTTGAGCATCCGTCATGGCTTTGCTCCAACCAGATAATCTTTTTCTTGTATACACAGCTGCAGAGTCCCACTGTATGGCAGATTTTGGATAAAAATGTTCGTGCATTAAACCCAATGCATGACCAAATTCATGCAGTACGGTGCCTTTTAAACTAGCTTCTTCTGTTAAATCAGTCGTGTCGAAATGCATGGTAAAATCAGCAGCACTTCTTTCCAAGCATCTAATGCCTAAACCCATTGTTACATGACCAAAATCGCCTTGCTTATCGCCTAAATACACCCTAATTTGTGCATCTCCTGTTTCTACAAATTTGAATTTTATGTTGGCATATTTTTCCCATTCACTAGCATATTTTTTTACTTTATCTTTTAATGTTTTACTACCGCTTAATAGTTTTACTACCAATACTTTTCCATTATCCCAAAGAAAATTATTATCGGCCATGCCTCTATTTGTTTTTGTTGTATCTATTGCAATACTAGGCATTGGGTCTTCGGTATTGCAACTTAAATAAATTTTCTTGGGTGCCGATTTTACTTTTACTTGTGCTTGTAGTTGTACAGAAGCAAAGCAAATGGCAACAATGGCTAAACCAAATTTTATTCTTTTCATTTGAAGGGTTTTTAGACCATAAAGTAAATAACTTAACAAGTACAATACAATACCCGAAATAGGGTATTTATTTCAGGTTTAAAATATCCAAAGCAATATGGGTTTGTTAGAAATTTGAATATACTGTTGCAGTGTTTGTAAAAATAATGGTGCAACCATTGGGCAACCTAAACTATTGCAAATAGGATAATCTTGCTCGGCAGTTGGTACACATTCGTAAGAATGTAAAACAATGTATCGCTTAAAAGCATTGCTGTTACTGCTATCTAGTCCATAGAGTTTAAAAGCTTCACCAAATTGGCCCTTGTATTTGTAGCCAACTTTATATTTACCCAAAGAACTGCATCCACAATCGGGGGTATTAGAAAATTGAGCATTTTTTAAAAATGTAGTATTACAACTTCCATGTGCAACCAAGCCTTTTGCAACAATTCTGTCATTTTTTAAATTCACTACATACATTCTATTTTTATTGCTAGGCAATTGCATGTTAATTAAGAAGCAATATTGTTTGCTCAGATTATTTTGGGTTATATACTTTTTTGCTTGAAGAATTTTTGTAGAAATTGCTAATCCATTTTTGTGATCAGTGGGCAATACTTTTCTTGCAATTTTTATTTGCTCTTTTATAGTTTCTTTTTGGTGGTAATTGTAGTAATATATTAAGCCACCTGTGCCAATAACAGTTATTATTATGAATGCCCATTTTCTCATAAGGCTTAGATGCAGTTGTTTGCATTTTCCATAATTGCTTTTGGTAGTTATAAAATGCATATACGGTTAATTGTGTATTGCAAAAATGTAATTTGAATGTACATTTGAATATGAAAATAAAAATACTATTGCCAGTAATATTTTATTGTTTTAGTACAGTAGCTTCAATAGCCCAACAAGAGGTAATTGACAAACTTCTTGTTTTTTACGATGGGGAAATGTCAATTTTTCCATCTGAATGGCTGGGTGGTAAAAATAGAATTAAAGCGAAGGCTGCTAAAAAGTCATTTATAGTAGAAGACTCATTGAGTATTGAAAGAGCTTTAAACTATTATCCGCCAAGCCTTTTGGTTAAACATATACATAAAGTTTATATATTAGGGAGTTTGAAATTTCAAGGTCGACAATTTACAGGAACAAATTCTACTAGAAATATATACATTGAAGGAGGACATAAATTTCAAACAGAGAAAACTTTTCATCATGAATTTTCTAGTATTTTAGTAAGAAATCTTTCTAATTATTCATTTAAAGATGAGTGGCTAAAATTGTCACCAGGTTTATTAGGAGGCTCAAGTGCTGATGCCATAAAAGCTGGGTATGGTGGAATTGATTTAGATGAAAACTTAATGAGAGATGGATATTTATGCAGTTATGCACTTTCAAATTGGGAAAATGATTTTAATATGTATGTTGAAAACCTGTTTTGTGGAGGCACTGTATTCTGGCAATTCGTTGATAAATATCCAGCCGTAAAAAAGAAGGTTGATTTGTTGATTTCATTTTATAACACGAAAGTTTCTCATATGTATTCTGAAGAATTTTTTAGGGAGTTGGCTACTTATTAATTTTTATTACTAGAAACAACTTCAGCAATAAGCTTCGACATAAAAAAAGCTGCATTCAAAATGCAGCTTTTTTTATTATTTACCCAGCAATGGTAGTAGCGTAAACTGTATCTTTTAACATTAGTTGTACTGCTTCCACAACAGCTTCGGTATCGTAACCACATTCTCTGTGTAATTCTTTAGGTGTACCATGTTCAACCAGTCTATCAGGAATACCCAACATTTTTACTTGTGCAGTAAAATTATTGGCTGCCATAAATTCTAAAACAGCACTGCCAAAACCACCTACAATCGTTCCATCTTCTATCGTAATAATTTTATCGTATTCGTTCAATACTTCGTGCAATAAAACTTCATCAATTGGTTTAACAAAACGCATGTCGTAATGT
>Ga0138256_10008456_pt1 | contig 10799 bp, 6 predicted proteins | sample KNB2016incub_MG_FD_105486 | JGI IMG/M metagenome (GOLD analysis project Ga0138256, IMG submission 105486) | Active sludge microbial communities from wastewater in Klosterneuburg, Austria - KNB2014incub_MG | ecosystem: Engineered > WWTP > Activated sludge > Unclassified | place: Austria... | reverse complement strand
ATGCGCTGGACCTTGCTTAGGCCGTAATAGCCAAAACTATAGGTGGGAAAATCAGCAATAACTTTTCGATACGATTTTGCGGCGTCGTCAAATTCCCGTGCAAAATATTGTCCCCAAGCCGCATTGTGATGGTTAAAAGGCGTGAGCGGGTCGATCTCGATCGCCCGCCGGGCAAACTGCAGTCCCTCCGCGAATCGGCCTTCGGTGTACATGACTATCGAGTACCACGCAAATGCGCTTGCGTTGCTTGGGCTCAACTCTATTGCCCGTTTAAGGTGATGTTCCGCACGCGACCACTCAAAGTTGCCGGCGTGAAGCGAGAAACCGAGGCTCGCATGGGCTTCAGAAAGATTCGCGTCAAGTTCGACAGCTTTTCTTGCCGCCTCGATGGCAGGTAGAAAGCACTCCTGCGGAGGCAGGACGCCAAGTATCCCAAGCCAATTGTAATAGTCCGCAATTCCCGAATATGCGAGCGCATAATCCGGGTCAGCCGAAATGGCACTGTGAAAATGTACAAAAGCCTTGGCAAAGCTTTCTTCTGTAAACGTGTTGAAAAAATATCGGCCGCGAAGATAGTGTTCGAATGCCTCGGGATTCTCAGTTCCTCGTTTTACAAAGTCTTCACGTTCGGACGTAGTCAATTGCGGCAGCAGGCCCTCAACCACTTTTGCGGCAAGCTTGTCCTCAAGCGTGAAAACATCGGATAAAACTTCGTCGATCGACGTTGCCCAAATGGCTGCATTTTCGCGGACGTTCAAAAGCTGAACAGTTACCCGCACCCTGTCATTTGCCTTCTTGATGCTTCCGTTCAGAATAAAGTCAACGTTCAGATCGCGCCCCGCGGTTACAGGATCTATCGGCCCTTCACCAAACGATGAGATAGAACTAGTCGGCCGTACGACAAATCGTTTTACTTTACTTAGCCTGGTTATCAATGCGTCGGCGATGCCGATTCCGAGAAAACGGTCATCTGTATCCTCGCCGGAAGCAAGATTAAGAAAAGAAAAGGGAAGTACGGCGAGTGCTTTATCACTTCCGGCCGGCTTTAGCAATTGCCCGACATCAGCCGTCTTTCGTTCGGAATACTTAGGTGCTAGTATTTTGCCGCCGTTCAAATATCTGGAAATATCTTTTGAGAACTCACCGACCGACAGATATCTGGCCTCAGGATCCTTGTTCAACGCTTTCATGATCATGTCATCTATGTCATGAGCGAGTTCCGAACTCAATTTCGGGGCGGTTGTTCGGCGTGACGCAAGGTAATCGCCGTTATTGTTCAAATAGCCTGGAAGCAGATTCGACTGGTCGTTAATGACCCTGCTGGGCAGTGCCGGCATCGTGTTGCAGATCACATGCGACACCTCATGCATTGCACGGCCCGCAAAATTATATGGCCGGTGACCGGTCAGCAGTTCGTAAAGCAAAACGCCAAGGGAATAGATATCGCTTGACGGCGTTACGTCTGTCCCCTGCACCTGCTCGGGGCTTGCATAATCGGGCGTCATCATCCGAAGCATAGACGCCGTCGGGTTGATCGATTCATGGATCAGATTCGGATCGAGTATTTTTGCGATTCCGAAATCGAGCAGCTTTGGGGCGGCATTTCTGTTTATGAGAATATTGCTTGGCTTAATATCTCGGTGGATTATCTGTCTGCTGTGCGCATATTCCAGCGCGGAACAGATCTTTTGAAATATCTTCAGCCTTTCCCGCGTATCCAGCCGGCTACTGTCGCAATAGTGATAAAGCGTCTGTCCTTCGACAAATTCCATCACAAAGTAGGGAACACCGTCAGCTGTGGTGCCGCCATCGAGCAGGCGGGCAATAAACGGATGCTCAAATGATGCGAGAATCTGCCGTTCGTGCCGAAAACGCCGAATGATAAAATCAGAGTCCATTCCGCGTTTGATCAGTTTTATTGCAACACGCTGATGAAACTCGCCGTCAGCACGTTCGGCAAGATAGACCGCTCCCATTCCGCCGCGGCCGATCTCTTTAGTTATTTTGAATGCACCTATGATCCGGCCGATATATCCGTCGGCAATCTCGTCATCCTTGCCGCCGCTGAAAGAGTCGGAGATCTCATTCTTAACCGAAGTACTGAAAAAGGCGCTGTCCGTCCACACCGGCGACTCGATAAACTCGTTCGCCGAGGCATCCGAAACCAGCAGCCGCTCAACCTCCCGCCGCAGTTCAGCGTCATCTTTGCATTCTGAATCCAGAAATGACGTGCGAGCAGCTTTTGGGAGGTCAATGGCAGCTTGAAATACCGCTTCAATCTGTTGCCAGCGTTCTGGTGACATCTACTCAATCTTACACCGTAAGGCTAATGTTCCGCTAAGTTCGCAACTCCGCGAGTCAATTCATATTGGAGTATGTTAACCGTTGTTAAATATTGTTGACCGAAAATCAACGCTTGGGTTAAAATAGTCGTGCGGGAAGCGCTCTCAACCCGTCCCTCATGCCCTTTAAGCCTACAAAAATCAGCCTCGTCTATTTTGTCGTATTCACCTTGCTCCTGGTTGGATTGATCCCGCTTTTACTGACCGGATGGTCATTGTCGGGCCGAAGCGCAAGTGAATTGCGTGCGGTCGAAAATCGGTATCAGATCCAACTAGTGCAGGAAAAAGGACGCCAGATAGAAATGTTCGGCCAGCGTTATGCTGACCTGGTCAAAAGCCTGTCTAATGCATTGGAGCTTGCCGGGGACCTAAAAGTTCTTTCGGCCCCACAGACCGAACAAAAACTTAGCCAAACGCTCCAAAAGGACCAAAACGTCCTTGCTCTTTCACTTAGGCCGGTCGGAGCGGAATCGCTCTCGCTATATCGGCCCGGAGCAATAGACAAGGCGGAACTCGAGAAGATCGCGTCCGACGCTTTGGACTCGTCCGGAACAAACGACTTGTTCATGGGGCCGCCGAGGCGCTCGGCAGGCGGAGAACCGGTGATCGCCATGGTCTCGCAGGTAAATGTTGACAACCGGTCGATCGCATCGGTTGTCGCCGTCGTTTCACTGCGGGAAATGTCAAGAAATATTGTGGGCAACATTGACCGCACCGAAGAGGAAATGTGGGCAGGCGGATTGCCGATAATCTTCGTTGTAAATCAGGCGGGCAAGGCGATCTTTCATCCGGATCAGAATCTGGTCGATTCGCAAAAATCACTTTCCGATCTAAAGATCGTTGATGAATGGCAGCGTTCAAATCGGCAGATACAGTCGGGGCTTGTGCCGTTCACAGCTGAATTCGGCGGCAATTCGTATGACATGATCGGGGCATATTCGACAGTTCGAATGGCCGGAGGCTCAACGTTTGGCGTGATCACGATGCAGGATGAACGAAAGGCACTTGCGTCGGTAGGCGAGATGCGGTCGCAAACGTGGATGATCAGCCTCGTTTTTGCATTCTTTGCAATGCTAATCGGATCGCTCGCCGCGCGAACGATGGCCGCTCCGCTGCTTAGATTATCGGCGGCGGCGGAAAAGATCGCTTCGGGCGATCTGACGACCCGCGTTGACGCCGGGAGCATTACCGAAATTGGGACCCTCGGAAGATCGTTCAATCTTATGAGCGATAAACTCGAGGAACACATTGCAAGGCTGGCCCGTGCCGCCGCGGAAAATCGTGAACTGTTCGTAGGAACGGTAAAAGCACTTGCGGCGGCGATCGACGGCAAAGACAAATACACTCGCGGCCATTCCGAGCGGGTTGCTCGAATCTCCGTCGGGATCGGTAGGCAGCTTGGCCTCGAGGCCGAGGAACTGGAGACGCTCCGCATCAGCGCTTTGCTGCATGATGTTGGCAAAATCGCGATCGATGACGCGATCCTCAAAAAGCCCGCTGCTCTCACTGACGAAGAATTTGAGGTTATGAAGACCCACCCGCAAAAAGGATACAAGATCATGTCGCAGATCCCGGCAATGAAAGACTTTCTTCCCGGGATGTATATGCACCATGAGATGGTGAACGGAAAAGGCTATCCCCAAGGGCTATCCGACAAAGACATCCCGCTTCAGGCAAAGATCGTGTCCGTGGCCGACACGTTCGATGCGATGACGATAGACCGTCCTTATCAAAAAGGAATGCTGCTTCCCGACGCACTCGCCCGCATTGAAACATTTGTCGGAACCCGTTACGACGCCAAAGTTGTTGAGGCCCTGATCAACGGCTGCCGTTCCGGCGAGATCGGGAATGGGCTGGTCAAATTCCTCAACGATAACAAGGACAACTCAAAACTCGTCAATAACCGATCACCCGTCGAACCGGTTCCCGAAGAGGAACTAGTCGCCGGATGAATTTAAATTGCATGCATCAGACAGACAATAACGAGATTTGGCAGGTCGAAGTTGCCGGCCAGACATATGAGGCACCGCTCGGCGAACTGCCGGATTGGATCAGCGAAGGTTCGCTTCAGCCTGAAGATAAGGTCCGAAAGGGAAATCTTCGATGGATCGAGGCCCGCAAGGTGCCTGCCCTCGTTCCGTTCTTTAACGCCCGGGCGAATGGAACACCAATTCCGGTCGTGAGCACTGTCAGCCCGGCAATTGAGAAGGATGCATTAGACTCGGCAAATACGATCGAGACGACGGCGCCGCAAACTCAGGCATTGCCGGGAAGCACGGTACAGGCTGCGGTTTCGGGAAACAACTCTGAGGTTGTGACGGCATCGGTGATAACCGCCGAACCGGGATGGTGTCTTTTTCACCAAACTTTACCATCGGTCTATATCTGCACGAAATGCAAGGGGGAATATTGTAAGGCATGTCCAAGCTCTTACGGCGGCGAGGTAAGGATCTGTCCTGAATGCGGTTCCCTTTGCACAACGACAAAAAAAGCGGCAGAGGCGTCAAAAAAGTCCGCCGTCGAATCATCGATCGGCAATGAATCGTTCGGCTTCAATGATTTGAGCAGGGCATTCGCACATCCGTTCAAATTTAAGCCAAGCCTTGTGTTCGGCGGGTTGATGTTCATGTTCTTCACGCTTGGGCAACTTGCTTCCGGCATTGGCGGGATCGTCTTCATTGTCGGCGCTTTGGTTTGCGGCATGCTCGCAAATATGCTGACGTTCGGCATTCTAGCCAATACCGTCGAAAACTTTTCGCAGGGACGTCTCGATGCGGACTTCATGCCCGGGTTTGACGATTTTTCGCTTTGGGACGACGTCATTCATCCGTTCTTCCTTAGCATCGGTGTATATATTTCATCGTTTGGGCCCTTTATTCTTGTCGCAATAATTGGAATGTATCTTGTCATTAGCGCGGCGGGCGAACAGATGAAGAAATACAAAGAGGAATTGACCCGGGTTCCTGGAACCCAGTTTTACTCGCCTGACCGTACCGCGGAACAATCAAAGCAGGTAAAGGAACTTCTGGAACGGGTAAAGCAGCAAAATGAAAGAAGGCTTGCCCGCCAACAGGAGGCTGTACAAACGGCGGAATCGGGTGATTCGCTTGGAAAAGGCCGAGTGGTCGGGCCTGACGAACTTGATCGGGACTTGGCTCAGCTTCAGGAAGCTAAACCAGGTCAAGTAGAGACCGCTGGAGCCGGACCAGCCGGAGCGGATCCCGGATTTCGCGATGTGCTTGGCTCTATTTTGAAGCTCGCCGCGCCGCTGGCGGTTTTTGGCGGCTTGGCACTTTTATGGGGCCTCTTCTATTTTCCGGCCGCCTGCGCGGTTGCGGGCTATTCACGCTCGTTTCTTTCCACGATCAATCCGCTTGTAGGGCTGGATACGATCAGACGACTCGGTGTGACTTACGCAATGGTCCTACTTATGTGTTTACTGCTCTTGATCGCGGCCGGCGTCGTCGGTTTTGCGGTCCAGATCGTTTTAATGCCGTTTACTCTTCCGGGTGTAGGAAATCTGCCTGCAACGGCGGTCGGTTCATTTGTGACATTCTTTTTTTGGACTGTTTTCTCCTGTATGCTTGGCTACGCAATGTTCAAATCCGCGGATCGGCTAAAGCTGTACAGATAGAATAGCCGGAAATTGCCTCACTTAGAATTCGAATCGAACCCTTAGAAAATATCGTGCGTTGTTCGACGCACGATATTTTCTTATAATCAGAGTTTTGCATTAACGGGAAGATTCCCGAGCATTACTCTATGGCATTTTTTTGGCGAAGGAACAAGCAAGACAAATTTTCGACCTCAACTCTCGGCTTGGACAAGTCGATGGAAGAGCTTCAGGAGCAGGAAGCCGCAGTTGAGCGCGAGATCGGAGTACGATTTTCTAAAGCGATAGCGAAAACGCGTGATTCGATAAACACGCGGCTTGATACGATCTTTGAAGGCCGCAAACAGATCGACGAACGGCTGCTTGACGAACTTGAAGAGCTTCTGATCTCAACGGACATCGGGGTTCAGACCACAATGCAGGTCCTCGAAGCAATTCGCAAGGGTGTATCGAGACAAGAGATCAACGACCTTGACGCACTCAAGGCGGTGATGAAAAAAGAGCTTCTCGATATAATGCAAACTTCGACGACCCATGGCGTATCATCTGAAACTAGTGTTTCCGAGTCGATAAAACCGTACGTACTTATGGTTGTTGGCGTAAACGGTGTAGGCAAAACAACGACGATCGGAAAACTTTCGCAGCGTATTAAGAACGAAGGTAACGATGTACTCATTTGTGCGGCCGATACATTCAGGGCAGCCGCTTCCGATCAATTAGAGATCTGGGCAGACCGGGCAGGTGTTCCGATAATTCAGCAAAAACAAGGCACCGATCCTGCGGCCGTCCTCTTTGATGCTCTTCAATCAGCCAAGGCACGCGAGGCCGATGTGTTGATAGTGGACACGGCAGGCAGACTGCACAATAAGTCCAATCTAATGGCCGAACTTGAAAAAATGAAGCGCATTGCCGGCCGCGAGGTCCAGGACGCCCCGCACGAAACACTTCTTGTGATCGATGCGGTTACAGGTCAAAATGGACTTGAGCAAGCCCGGCAGTTTACGAAAGTAGCCAATGTCACCGGCCTTGTATTGACCAAGCTCGACGGAACAGCGAAAGGCGGCATCGCGGTGGCGATCGCCAAGGAACTTGATCTCCCGATCCGATATGTTGGAATAGGTGAGCAGGTCGATGATCTCATGATATTTGACGCCGAAAGTTATGTAAACGGCCTGTTTAATTGATTTGGCGGCATCGTGGCGGAACCCGCACGGCCCGCATTATGAAATGTCAGCAGCGAAGCGCGATCTGAACGCAAGTACAACCAAGCTCGATCAAGAAATGGTCCGGCTTGCTCTTGAACTTTCAACCGAGGGACGCGGCCGCGTGTCGCCAAATCCGCTTGTCGGATGTGTAATTGTCAACAAAGGCGAGATAGTCGGTCAGGGAACATACTTCAAGGACCGCATCATTCATGCCGAGATCGCGGCACTTGAACAAGCCGGTGAAAGGTCCCGCGGGGCAACCGCCTATGTTTCGCTTGAACCGCACGACCACCATGGAAAGACCCCGCCATGCACAGATGCGTTGATAAATGCCGGGATAGCCCGAGTGGTTTGTCCGATCGAAGATCCGAACCCGTTGGTTTCAGGAAAGGGCTTTGAGCATCTTCGTAACGCAGGTATATCGGTCGAAGTTGGTCTATTGGCAGAGGAAGCGGCAAGGCTGAACGAAAAATTTATTTGCTGGCATAAAAAGGGACGGCCTTTTGTACATCTCAAACTGGCGGCATCTCTAGATGGCAGAATCTCAATAAAAGACAGCGTCTCAACGATCATATCAGGCACTTCAGCCCGTTCACGGGTACATGAATTTCGACACGAGCACGATGCGATCCTGATAGGTGCGAACACGGCACTTGTGGACAACCCAAGCCTGACGGATCGCAGCGGAATTGCCCGCCGCCGTCCTCTCGTCCGGGTCGTATTGGATAACCGGCTCAGGCTCCCGGTTGATTCGACTTTGGTACAAACATCTGCCGAAAATCCGACGATCGTTTTCACAAACTGCATTGACCCCGAGGCTGTCGGCATGCTTGTTGATGCCGGGGCCGAGGTTGTGCCGATCGAAGGCGGCGCGAGAAATTTGGATGCCGTTTTGGACGAATTGCGAAAACGCGAGATCCAATCGATCCTGGTTGAAGGCGGAACCGGTGTAGCGGGAGCATTTGTCGATGCAAAGCTGGTCGATAAGGTTACATTCTTGTTTGCGCCCGTCCTGATCGGCGGCGGGGCACCAAACGCGATCGGCGGCCGCGGGGCCGGCGATCTTTCTGATGCCGTTCGGCTGGAGAATATTGAAGTTTCACGACATGGGCCTGACGTTGAAATTACAGGTTATCCGGCCCATCAATGAAACATTCCCATGACATTGGCCACCGGGCAAAACGATCTCTCGGGCAGAACTTCCTGATCGATCAGAGTTTTATTGAGAAGATCGTTAATGCCGTAAACGGCGGTCCCGGTCAGGTAATTTTTGAGATCGGGCCCGGTCGCGGGGCATTGACCTCTAAACTCGCCGCATTGGGCGCGGAAGTTATCGCTCTTGAGATCGATCGTGTCCTCGTGCCAATTCTTCGTAGTAATTTCGCGGCTAGTTCAAATGTTCGCATCATCGAACAGGACGCCCTAACCGCAGATTTTGGGTCGTTACTGGGCGGGTTTGAGCCATCGATCGGCAATAGGCCCGCCGTTAAACTTGCTGCCAATCTTCCATACTATATTTCGACTGCGGTACTTCAAATTCTGGCGGCACAACGCGGCATATTTTCGGAGCTTGTATTAATGTTCCAACGCGAGGTAGTTGACCGGCTTACCGCAGCTCCCGGCACATCTGACCGCGGCTTCCTGACAGTTATGGCCGAATCGTCATTCTCTATCGAACGGCTTTTCGATGTGCCGCCGCATGCTTTTGATCCCACGCCCAAAGTTTGGAGCGCAGTCGTCCGTCTAACCCCCAAACCGGGTTATCAGGCGGAAGCTGAATTGCGCGAACTAATTTCCGCGGGTTTTGCTCAAAAGCGTAAAACGATAGCAAATAATCTTCGGCATGTTTATCCCGAATATCGATTTGCGCTGAATGAAGCTGGTATTGACCCGAAACGCCGGGCTGAAGCACTCAGTCTAAATGAGTGGCTACGGCTTCATGACGTCATCCGGTCGATCGGACCCTGAATCAGTTTCTACGGTGTCGCTTTCTGTACTCGGAAAGATGAGCGAAAGTATAACCGAGAGGCCGATAGAGCCCGCAATGATCCCTAGCGACCATGTGATCGGGAATTTACCGCCGAATGCATCGTTAAGCCACACCATCTTCAATCCGACAAACACCAAAACGAATGCAAGCCCGTATTTGATCAAGTGGAACTTATTTATTACGCCGGCGAGCATAAAATACATGGAACGCAGGCCAAGTATGGCAAAGATGTTCGATGTAAATACGATCAAGGATTCATTAGTAATTGCGAAGATTGCCGGCACGCTGTCAACTGCAAATACAATGTCGGTCGCCTCAAGGAACAAGAGAGCGATGAACAGTGGTGTGGCATGCCATTTTCCGCCGATCTTGTGAAAGAATTTCTTGCCGTCTATCTCATGATCGACCGGCATCAATTTCTTAAACATTCGAATCAACAGATTTTTTTCCGGCTCAATTTCTTCATTGTCGGAAAAGAGCATCTTTATTCCCGTTACAATCAGAAAACCGCCGAAAATATAGATGACCCAGTGAAATTGCATTAGGGCAGACCCAAGCGCGATAAAGATCGCCCTGAATACTAAAGCGCCGAGGATGCCGTAAAAAAGTACTCGGTGTTTGTATTTGGCCGGAATGCCGAAATAGCTAAATACAAGGACAAAAACGAAAATGTTATCGACGGAAAGGGAATATTCGATAACGTAACCGGTGAGAAACTCCAGCGCGGCCGTTTTGGCGATCTGGCCGCCAAAATTCGCCAAGGTATATTGATAGAAACCGAAGCAGAATGTGAGGGCAAGAAGTACCCAAACGATGCTCCAGATTGTCGCTTCCTTAAACGATACAACGTGTGCCTTGCGATTGAACACACCCAGGTCAAGGGCGAGCATGAAAAAAACAAATAGAAGGAACAGCCCGTAAAACCACCAATATTCCGCGAATGGGAACAACATCTGCAAAATCTCCTTTGCAGGCCGAAAAAGAAAAAGACCTTTTACGACCGATCTATGAAAATCGTCGAAATGGTCTCGATACTTTGTCACCGGGCCGAATCGTTTCCGACAAAAACGATCGTATTGACGACGGCGGTGAACCCGTTTCCGGGCAATCTACTCCCCTAAAATTGTCATCTATTACGCTATAAGAAGCTGTATGTTTTTGTCAAGATTCACCTAAATCAATTTCGTTATGCTAGAATCACATTTTTAAACAAGGTTAATATTTTGAGCAGATTAGAAATCATACCCCTGGGCGGGATCGGCGAATTCGGGATGAACTGTATGGGGATCCGGTTTGGCGATGAGATGATCGTCGTCGATGCGGGCATGGGGTTTCCTGAAGAAACACCGTTTGGGGTCGATATTTCGATCCCTAATTTTGATTTTCTCGAAGAATATCGCGATGATCTTACCGCCGTCATCCTAACCCACGGGCACGAAGATCACATCGGCGCTCTTTCGTATCTTCTCCGCAAATTCAATGTGCCGGTATATGGTTCGCGGTTTACGCTCGCGCTTGCCGAAAAGCGGCTCGATGAATTCGACATGCTTGACGAGGTACTGCTTCACCGCGTCGAGGCCGGGGAAGTAGTCCAAGTCGGCGGCTTTAAGATCGAGTTTATTCACGCTTCTCATTCTCTTGTCGAGTGT
>Ga0138256_10008455_pt1 | contig 10800 bp, 8 predicted proteins | sample KNB2016incub_MG_FD_105486 | JGI IMG/M metagenome (GOLD analysis project Ga0138256, IMG submission 105486) | Active sludge microbial communities from wastewater in Klosterneuburg, Austria - KNB2014incub_MG | ecosystem: Engineered > WWTP > Activated sludge > Unclassified | place: Austria... | reverse complement strand
TGATAAACTGAAAGAAGTTTTCAAAAACACAAAAGTGCTGGGGGTATCTCTATTGCTCAATTGGATAATTGGTCCTATCCTCATGTTCATACTTGCTATTGTTTTTCTACATGGTTATCCTGAATACATGGTGGGATTAATTCTCATTGGCCTTGCCCGTTGCATTGCAATGGTGATAGTGTGGAACGAACTGGCAGAAGGCAGCCGGGAATATGCAGCAGGGTTGGTAGCATTGAATAGTGTGTTCCAGGTGCTCCTATACAGTGTGTATGCGTATGTTTTTATTACAGTACTTCCTCCCTTGTTTGGTATAACAGGTTCAGTTGTTGATATAACTATCGGCCAAATTGCAAAGAGTGTGGCAATTTATTTAGGCATTCCTTTCGTAGCAGGATTCTTAACCCGGTATTTTCTATTGAAAGCAAAAGGAGCAGAATGGTATGAAACAAAGTTCATTCCTTTTGTTTCTCCCATTACATTGATTGCTTTACTGTTCACCATCGTAGTGATGTTTAGTTTAAAAGGTGAATTAATTGTACAGATACCGCTTGATGTAGTAAGAATTGCCATTCCGTTGGTGATTTACTTTGCCATCATGTTCTTAGTCAGCTTTTTCATTGGCAAAAAAATGAGAGCCGATTATTCCACCACCGCTTCTATCGCTTTCACCGCAGCAGGTAACAATTTTGAATTAGCCATTGCAGTTGCTATCGGTGTATTTGGTATCAACAGCGGACAGGCTTTTGCTGGTGTGATAGGGCCATTAGTAGAAGTTCCTGCACTAATTGCATTAGTGAATGTTGCTTTCTGGCTTCGCAAAAAGTATTATACCAAATCACAAATCGCTTAAATAGTCACAATGAGAATCGCATTATTTTCCGACATCCACGCCAATCTTCCTGCACTGGAAGCATGTTTGAAAAGTATAGAAGAACAAAAACCTGATGCCATCTATTGTCTCGGTGATTTGGTAGGCTATAACATTTGGCCTAACGAAGTAATTAATGAAATAAGAAAAAGAGGTATTCCTACCCTTGCAGGTAATTACGACCAGGGCATTGGTTTAATGAGTGATGAATGTGGTTGCGCCTACAAAACAGAACCGGAAAAGGATATGGGCAAAATATCAATTTCTTACACTAATTCATTAGTTAAACCTGATGAAAGAAAGTACCTGCGTACACTTCCTGCACACATTAAAGTGGAACTTCAGTTAAACAATGACAAACTAAACTTATTATTGGTACATGGCAGCCCAAGAAAAATAAACGAATATTTATTTGAAGACAGGGAAGAAAAAAGTTTACTAAGAATTATGGAGCAGGCAGATGCGGATATCATGTGCTTCGGTCATACACACAAACCTTACCACAGAATATTACCAACAGAGCAAACAGAAAATACACACTACCGTCATGCAATTAATATTGGTTCAGTAGGCAAACCAAAGGATAATAATCCCAAAGGTTGTTATGTAATACTTACTATAAATACAAATAGCAGCGTTAATAACAAAGATGCAGTACAGGTAGAATTTATCCGGTTTGAATATGATGTAGAAAAAGCAGCGAAAGCAGTTGAGGATAGTCCTTTGCCAAATGATTATGCGGATATGTTACGTAAAGGCTTTTAAACTTTAAATATAAAACACAATGCAATTCCCATCCGATTACAAATATTCAAAAGAACATACTTGGTTGCACGTTGAAAGTGATACAGGTACAATTGGCATCACAGAATTTGCACAAAGTGAATTAGGAGAAATAGTGTATGTTGATTTGCCTGCTATTGGTAAAAGCTTTGCTAAGGACGAAGTTTTTGGGTCAGTAGAAGCAGTAAAAACCACGTCCGATTTATTTATGCCTGTAAGTGGAAAAATTATTGAAATAAATACTGCACTAAAAGATAATGCCGGTGTGGTCAATACCGAATCTTACACTAAAGGCTGGATGATTAAAATTCAGCTTTCGGATACGTCTGAAGCAAATTCCTTACTTACATCTGAAGCTTATCAAAACCTTGTTGGGTAATATATTGGCAGAATAAGAATCCTATTTGTCGCATCAGGTTGTAGCAATGTCGCATCGGGTAGTAAATTTGACAAACGCTTTCTAAAGAAGGGCCTTACAATAGCCCTTCTTCAGCAAATGAATAATATCCTTCTGTGGTAACGATGATGTGATCTAACACCGATATATCATGATAGCTTGCCGCCATCTTAATCTTCTGTGTTAATTGCTCATCTGCCCTACTTGGAGTTAGGCTGGCACTCGGATGATTATGACTTAAAATAATCGATGCCGCCCCAGCTTTTAGTGCTGCTGCCAATATCAGTCTTGGGTCAGCAATTGTACCTGAAAGACCACCAGTCGAAGCATGATAAACTCCAAGCACCCTGTTAGATCTGTTCAGCAATAAAACCATGAATTGTTCCTGTATTTCTATCAGGCTCATGTCCCAAATTGAAAGTAGCAAAGGATAAATGTCTTTCGGGTTTGTAATCTTGGGACGATCAGATGCCTTTACTTTAGTCTTGTAAACAATTTCAATTTCAGCTACCTGTGTCCAATCTGATTGTTGCAATGTCTTTTCCATAATTCAATGTTTTAAAGATTTAAAAAATAATTATGGAACCTCCCCCGGCTATGGGATGAATCAGCGCAGGGAGGAAGCGGAATAAATGGAAGCTATGTGCGATGAGTTGTGTTTATGCCGAACTCCCTGTAAGCTTATTGCAGACCAGAGCCGAACTTTGTGTAATATGATTAATAAATAATAGTAAACTTGAGTTAGCCTTGTCTGTATAATCTTTTTTCATATTCACTAAAGTATTGCACCAACAGTTAAAAATTCTGAAAGCAGTATTATTTGAGTCAATAACATTGTATTCACTAAGAGAAACTACCTGAATAGGTTGCTTAAATTTTCTTTTAATAACAGCCTTCGTATTTTTATTATAGCAACGTATGCGTTTTTAATTTCACTCTACGCCTGCTAAAGCTTATCATTGATGACTCGTTAGTGAAGAAAAACAATAATCTTTTTAAGCTGGCTATTAAAAGATATGATCTGAAAAAATTACAAAGCGTACCTGGCCTAAAGACTTTACGGGTAGATTTGAACTTTGATGACGTTAAACCCTCTAAAAGAAAAATAAACTATCTAAAACTTCTTCTGATCAGCTTTTGGAGAAATAATACTTTTATTAATGAATATAGCAGGTAAAAAGAATAAAAATCACTTTAATCTTTTTCCTGTTACCTTAACAGACATCGTTGCTTTAACAGGCACTTCTCTTCCCAATGCAATTACAGTTCCTTCAAAGGTTGCCTTTACCTTACAACTGATCACCATTCCGGTCTTGGTTTCAATTTCAAATTCTGTTGACTGATCTCCCGTAAGATTCGCCGATGGAGCTCCTCCGGATTCTAATGAACCTTCATTATTACCTGATGTAGATATTTTACCGCTTGATTCTATGATTGCTATTTCAGGATTGATGGCCTTTAATTTATATTGCCCCGTCACATTATAACTCAGATCCCCTTCCTGCCGGGAGGTAAGTTTCCAGGTATCTCCTAAATGAACAGCCGAGTCAGGGAATAATTTAAATAACTGGTCAAAGTTCCGTTTAATTAATCCGGTGCCGATATAGCTTTCCCATTGTTCTCTAGCTGCTTTCTTACCGGCAACATCATACTCTGAAAATCCGGCAATTAATTTTTCGCCGATCTCTTTATAACCCGCCATGTCTATTACTTCACCTGTTGGTGTAATAGTTACATTAATGGTAGCATCCTTTAATAAGCCCAACATTTTCTCAACCGGGTTGGGAGATATAGAACCATTCGTTGCATCCAACTCTGTTTTGGAATCATTATTCCTTGTAGTAATATGTATTTTGTCATACACAGAACTGAACACATAATTACCGGCACTGTCCAGGTTTATTTTATAGGTAACTCCTACTTCCGTTTTATTCTGGTTATTAACATCATTGCCATCAACTTCCAGATCAATATCAGTTTCATTGATCATATCATAATGATAGCTGGAGCCAGCAGCAGGGCTTAGACGTAATTGATAGGTTTTGTCCGGATCAAATTTTTCATTTTCGTTTCCACTGCTGCCGGGTGCCTTACACGATGTTATAAAGATTAGAAGTAAAAAAAAAGAAGTTGGTTGACGCATGATGTTGTAATTTAAATTATCAATCTCTTCTTTTACGAAGCAAATGAAATGAATAAGAAACCCTGAATGAAATTGAATTCACTTTATGAATCGTACCAGCCATATCTGATTCATATTTCAGGCCGAAGTTGATGGTATTATCCTGCTGACCTACACCAAGGATATAACCGCTTTCCAATGCTGCGGCAAATCCATCTCCAAATGTTGCATCAGGGCTGTCATTATTAACGACCCGGCAATAGCCTGCAGAAGGTTCCAAGTAAAACCCGGTGTTCGTTTCTTCGCTGAAAATATATTTGTAGCCCAGCTTTATGGAAAGATAAGCAAGTACTGTATTCAGGTTATCATCCTTTTGCGGAAAATAAGCAAGGTCCAGCAATTCTATAACAAAGTTGCGGTTGCCAATATCATTCAATGGTATTTGGGTAAATGCAAAAGCTCCAAAACCCAACTTTGCATTTGCTGAATTCTTGCCCACCATTTTATACACAGCCAGTTGAGAATTAGCTGCAAGACCAGCAACAAGAATAAGAGAAAAAGAGATCAGGATTTTTTTCATAACTATTGGTATGTTTTAAAAAATCATTGAATGTTGAAATTTTATTTTCTTACACTAAAAGTAATAGGTTGCTTTAAGTATTGGGGTATTTTTTCGCCATAGATAGTCCCGGGTTTCCAACGGCCGGATTCGGTAACAACCCGTACCGCCTCCTCAGCAAGTTTTGAATGCACTTCTTTCGGATTTTCCACATTTACATTTTGTACTTCGCCGTTTTCTGTTATCAGGAAACTTACCAACACCGATTGAGTGGCACTACTCTCTCCTTTTGGAATTTTGATATATTTTGCTCCCAATTCATTATTGGTAAATTTTACTAAATAATTTTCCCAGCCACCGCTCCTTGCATATTCCGGGGCTTTAAGAACAGTTTCCATAGAAAACATTTTTTGCGGAAGAGCAGGCAGATCAAAAACAGATTTGTCAATTGCCTTTTGTTCAACATTTGTGGCGGTAATCGTCAGGTTGTAGATATCAGCTTCTTCTTTTGAATAAAGCCATACAGCAGTAGCTTCTTTAATAAAAGCATTGTAACCGCCCAGTTTATTATTTTTATCATGCTCCGGGTTAATATATAAGGAAGGTGCATAAAAATATTTCACACTCCTATCATTCAACTTTATTTCAATCGCCTTACAGATAACTTTGGCAAAACTTTGCTCCTCTTGCAACTTAGTAACACTAAGCACTGTATCGATTCCTGATGCATAATCCATGAAATAAAGGGTATCAACATTTTTGAACTTAAAATATGCCCTTTGATTTGCACTGATAAAAAAGAGTTCATGCCCACCGCTTGACTCCCGGTAATTTCCGTCTTTAATATAGCTCGTCAATACATCTCCTTTGGCAACGATCCCTTTCATCACCTTATCACTATATACCGGAGCTTTAGAATGTACTTCCACTTTATAATGTATTGTGCCTTCAAATTCCTTTGGCTGGGAAAAAGATTGTAGAAATAAAAGATTCAGTAATAATAAAAACGAGAACTTAAAAATAAAAATTATATTTTTTTCGCAGAAGCAGTAAAGATCATAATTCCATCAAAACAGCAATTCCAATTGTTTTAAATTTTGTTTTTTCTAAGCCCGGTTTAAATGAAAGTCCTACTGTCGTTGCCCTCTCCGGCCGGTTGCTGCCACCACCAAACCGCACTCCAAAACGAACTAAAGGACCATAACTGTTTAATTTATCGGTAGAACTACCCGTAGTCCAGTTGGTTAATGTATAGCTGAAACCAGTACCAATATACCAGCCAAAACTATCCTCATTATCCGGGCTGGATTTTCTGCCCTTATTAAAATCAAATACCAATGGCAATTCTCCGCCGTAATAAACATGCGTATCGCCAAACACATCACTACCAAAACCAACACCTGCGGAAATGGGAAAACCGAGGCTGAAAGAAGAGCTTTCTTTCTCCCCAAATATAAGCCGTGGCATATAGGTAAAGTTGGTAAACGAAACGGTAGCTGTATATTTTTCTGAAGGATTATCAATTTTTGCGGTCATGATATTCACCGTTGCCCCAAGGCCATGCATAAAGGTTTGAGAGTTGCTAGCTGTACTTATAAGCAGCGATGATATAAAAAGCATAGATAATTTTTTGATCATTGATTTTAGTTTTTTTGAAGTGAGATTAGTTACTTTATTTGAATGCAATATATAATTAAACTCATGTATAAATAGTTATTGAAAAAGGTGTTCTCTATGAATATATTATAATTGTCTATTAGCTCTTGTCGCTGGCGTCTTTAATCTGCAACCCAACTCACTCGCAACTCATCGACGGCGTGATTTTTTATACAGAAGACCAACAGAAGCAAAACTATTGAGTCGGTATTCCTAATATTCTTTTTGCATTAAACGATACGATACTATCATTATAATTAACAAAACTCAGTATAATATTATCTGTTTCATAATTATTAAATGCCTTTAAAAATGAAAAGGCTGATATTAATTTGTAATTGTAATATCCATCAGTTTTATCAAAATTATTGAATGCTTTTATCCCGATTTTTATCATTTCAATATCTTGATTCAATAAAAAGATATTAGATGCAATCATTAGTTTATAAAGTTCATTTTTAGAATTAGCCAAATTTGCATACATAACCGATAAGCATTTTGTTGATTGTTTATAAACTAATGTTTCATATATTAAATTATCTTCTGGAAATTGTTCAAGTAGTTTTATTAATTCATCCTCAACATATAACCACTCATCGAAAGTTAAGCTATCAAGTATTTGAATATTTGAAAAATTATCTCTGTGATCTCTATCCGCTTTTGGTATTATCTGATCAATTAAATTTTTATTCATTCTTTTAAACTGTTATTTATTTTAATATTTTTGCTCTCCCTGATTTCAATAAGGGTAGTTCATGTTCAATAAATATGCTTTTTGACCAAGGCTTATTTAAGAACAATTTAAAAGACGCACCTTGATTAATGCCTTGTTTTACATAGGCTCTTGATAAACGTGCCCACATATTCCATGATTCTGACCCATAATAATATGGCATTCCCTCTGTTAAATTTGTCAAATTTATTCCTGCTGTAGTTTTTCCTATTGTATTATACCCTGATGATAAGGCTAAATCTTTCATACCTTCCCCAGAATACAATGCAATAACGTTTTTTCTACCCCCAGAGGAAAGAATTGTTTTAACACTTCCCAATCCTCTCAAGCCACCAAATGAAGTGTACAATCCAAACGCCTGACCAACTAAATCATTTCCTAAAGGTCCATCTGTATTTTGCCTACTTACTATGTATCCTGGAACTCTTTGATCAGGTTCGGTCCATGGTTTATTATTCGAAACATATGCTTTCTGAACTATTTTTACTTCATATCCTGTAATCCTTGTAACACACAAAAAACAGTCTTTTTCTTTGTATGTAATATAATCAACATTATTGCCGCCAAATGAACTTGTTTTAACAAATGTGGTTTGACCGGTTGATTTATCTTTTATAATATCATAGCCATTATCGGGAGTCTCTCCCTCTCCAGGATTTGGTCCATGTACTCTATTCAAATTTGAATTTTCAGCTTGCTTACCTGCCTGTCCAGTTGTCATTTTGATATTAATAACTGACACAGCAGTATTGGCCACCTGAATGCACATGCTGGCAGATATGCTTTTTATCAGACTTCCCAACCCTGCACCCAATCCCATTCCTGCGCCAATCAAGACTCCTCTGAAACTATCATCACCAGTGAAAGCATTTATTATCCCCCCAATAATTGCTCCACCAACTGTAAGTACTGTTACTGTTCCTGCTTTTGTTAGACCGGATAGTATACTACCTCCACTAGGATCTGTTAAATTTATCGGGTCATTTCCTAATCCAAGATAAGGAGATGCAAACTCCTGATACGGGTCGTGCTGTACCCAACGACCAATCTGTGCATCATAATTCCTTAGCCTAAAATCAGTCCATCCAATGTCATCATCAAATTCAGAATAGGCCCCTTGATATAAATAATTATTTTTTAACTGCCCTTCATAACTGTCGCCTAATTTTTTAGAACTGATAGCTGCAATCTTTAAACCATAAGAATAATAATGATTTTCTTCAATTATATTTCCTGTAGCTAATCCAACCAACAGATCATCAAAGTACACATCATTATTACTTTGGTTACTAACATAAACATAAGCATAGCCATTCTTGGGTGCTTTAATATTGGCTAAAGTCAAAGAACTTCCATTGCTGCCCACAGTGGCCGCTACCTGCTCCTGTGCTACTCCACCATCTGCAGCTTCTATAAAGTTAAAACGTTCATCAAAAAATATAACGGTTAAAAATGCCTGAGGTATGTTACCGGCTGGGTTGGCTCCATTGGGTTGTACAGCATTTACAAAACCACCTGTATTACCTAATTGTCCGGTTATTGCGGCAGCCTGGCCTTTTACTAAAGTACCTGTAGCACTGCTGCTGCTGATGGTGCCAAGTAAATTACCAGTAACAGTATTTAAAAAATTAGTGTTGTTTCCACCAGCCGATCCCTGGTGATAATAAAGTACGGTGGCATTCACAACATCCCCTGCCATTACTTTCTGTAAAGCATTGGGGCCAATATTATGTCCGCTATTGGTACCCACCCGGCTTACCTTTGCGGTTGCATTGCCTGTCCATCCAACGGGTTTATCATACCGGGTTACAGCCACTTCATTAGCACCACCCGTTTGCCCGAATATACTTTCTTCCAATGTTGAACGGCTGGTTTCCATGGTTGCCGTATTACTGGCGATATGCACTTCCTCCGTTAAAATCATCCGCACATTCTGCTGGTAATCCATAATGAAATAATCATAGGCACCACGTTTTGTATTCGGCAGATCCATATTGCCATCTACGATCAATGCATCCAGGCCATTACCTTGTGATGTAGGTGTAACTACCCGTATTCTTCCTTCTTCAAAATTGATAAACTGTAAAGTAGCGGCACCACCGCCGGTTTCCTGATATACAAACTGATTGATATAACTGGTCGTAATAGCTGAACCACTTGGCTCTGGTGTAAAAGTTCGTTGTAATTTTTGCCCCGAAGCACTATATGAAATAGTGATCGTACCCTTACCAACAATACGGATCTGCTCCGGCTTATCCAGAAAATTATATTTAATACCATTCGCCCCCGGTACCTGGTTTAGCTCCTTGGCATTTTTGTTCAGATCTATCACCACATTTCCGTTGGCGTCATAGACATAATCCGGATTACCACCATTGGATCCGTCCTTAAAATCCCCGAACTGGCCATTCACCGTGGTATTGGTCATGTTATCCGTTACGGCTTGTAATTTGTTGCTATAACTGGCATACGTATAAGTAAGATCATCAACAGTAATGGGAGTAGTGGTACCCGGTAGTACCCCCTTATGAATCATGTTCAGCAAATTACCATTCAGGTCATAAGTAATCTTTCCGCTGGTGCCGTTTACAGAAAAATCCATCGCAGCATTGCTCCACGCATCACCGGTATGTTTTTTCTCTTTAAAATCTGCCTTAGTTAACCGCCCGGCATTATCATAGCTGTATTCATACTTTCGCTGGGCATCATCACCTTGAGTATTCCAGGCAACACCGGCAATTTGCCCGGTTAAGTTTGCAGCACCAAAAACATTATCTCGGTTATCAAACCCAAGATACTGCCCAAAGAAATGACCCCACTTGTTATAATTCGCCGGATTCTTTAATGCATAATCCTTATTGATGCCTGTTAACTGGTTGTGTATATTATAACTGTAGTTCAGTGATTCAAGACTACTGTTTCCCCCTGCAGTATAGTTGGGATTAAGCACTTTCGATTTTAAACGACCTATATCATCATAGTTATAGTTGGAAATTGTTTTAAATGCATTACTACCATATTGTTTTTGTATAGATGTGGCTCTTCCTAATTTATCAAACAGGTATTTGGTAAGTGTTTTATAATTAGTATAACCAGTATTCGGGACTGTATGGTCATTACAGCTACTCATTACACGGCCATCAAAATGATATTGCAGCGTTGTAATATCCGTACCCAACTTTACATTATCACTTAAGGTTTGTAGTAATGAACCTCTTTCATCATAATAATGTGTAGCAGTAAGAAATTGTGTACTATTCAACACCCTTGTCATACTACCGGTAGGGAAACTGGTAGTCCTTTGGGTTTTTGCAATTGCCTGCACATTCGGGTCACTGGTATTATAGGCATTCAGGTTGGTATAGTTGGTATTGAAAGTTTTAACCGCATTAAAAGAATAGTTATCATAAAACTGGTAGGTAAGGACAGTGGTAACAGAAGAGTTGTTCAGGTTTCCGGATGAAATAGGATTTAGATGTGTTTTTGCTGTAACAGAAACGGTTCCTGCATTATTGATGGTGACAGTATTACTTACAGGAGCATTATTAATATCAGTTTGCAAAACGGTAGTGGATGCACTTGTATTATATAGCGTAGAGATAACTGGCCTGTCCAGTTCATCATAAATATTGGCTGTCCATTGAGGGGTGGTTAGTGCGGCCTGGTTTCCATCCTGCATCAG
>Ga0138256_10008454_pt1 | contig 10800 bp, 5 predicted proteins | sample KNB2016incub_MG_FD_105486 | JGI IMG/M metagenome (GOLD analysis project Ga0138256, IMG submission 105486) | Active sludge microbial communities from wastewater in Klosterneuburg, Austria - KNB2014incub_MG | ecosystem: Engineered > WWTP > Activated sludge > Unclassified | place: Austria... | reverse complement strand
TGAAACATCTGAAATAGAATTAAGTGCTTCAGCCTATCGTCATAATTTACGCTTTGTAAAAAAGCTTTTGAAGGATGATGTACGCATTTGTAGTGTGGTGAAAGGAAATGCTTATGGACATGGATTGTCTGTGTTTGTTCAGATGGCCATGCAGGCCGGAGTAGATTATTTTGCTGTGCACTCTGCAGAAGAAGCATTTCATCTCAAGCAAAGCATTTCAAAATTACCTGATCTTTTTATCATGGGGGCCATGGAGGATAAGGCAGTGGAATGGGCTGTTGAGAATGGTATCGAATTTGCGGTTTTTGATCATGAACGATTGCATGCAGCACTATCGTACGCAAGAAAATTTAATAAGAAAGCCAAGCTACATCTTGAAGTCGAAACCGGTATGAGACGTACCGGATTTTTACGTGATGAAATTCCTGCACTAAGTAAATGGATGAGAGCTAATTCAGAGAATATTATCTTTCAGGGCTTGTTTACCCATTATGCAGGAGCTGAAAGTCGCGCCAATCATTTTAGGATTTCGAAACAAATTGATAATTTTAATCTTTCATTGAAAGCATTTAAAGCAGAGAAACTTATTCCTCGTTATCATCATTCTGCTTGCTCGGCAGCCTTAATAAATTATCCTGAAACGCACGGTAACATGGTTCGGGTTGGAATTTTACAATATGGTTATTGGCCTAACAAGGAAACGCATATTCGTTTTTGCGAAGAATCGAATACGACTCCTGATCTTTTAAAACGAATCATACGGTGGACAAGTAAAGTCATGGCAGTTAAGGAAGTTAGCAAGGGAAGTTTTATCGGTTATGGGACAGCATTTCTTGCGCATAAGAATATGAATTTAGCAATTATTCCTATTGGCTACTCTCATGGTTATAGTCGGAATCTTAGTAATACCGGTTCTGTGATTATTAATGATATGGTGTGCCCTGTCGTTGGTACAATAAATATGAATAGCCTCACCGTTGATATAAGTCTTGCCGGTAAAGTAAAGCCTGGTGCTGAAGTCGTGTTGATAGGTTCTCAAAATGGAAACACTATTTCAGTAAGCTCTTTCAGTGAACAAAGTCAGCAATTGAATTATGAGATGCTCTCAAGGCTTCCAATTAATATTCCTCGGAGTGTAAAAAAATAAACAATGGCATTTTTAAAATTATACAGAGAGAAGCTGCAGCATAATTACAAGCATTTAAATAACCTCTTTGAAAAAAACAATATATCATGGGGAGTGGTCAGTAAGCTCTTGTGCGGGAATAAGCTTTTTTTGAACGAGCTTGTCGATCTTGGCATTAAAGAGATGCATGATACTCGCATAAGCAATATCAAAACCATCAAGTCTATTTCTTCTGATATTCAGACGGTCTATATTAAGCCTCCTGCCAAAAGAAGTATTCCAAATGTCATCAAGTATGTAGATGTAAGTTTTAATACGGATTATTTTACAATTAAGCTGTTAAGCGAAGAGGCTGTCAGGCAAGACAAGATTCATAAGATCATCATCATGATCGAAATGGGAGATCTAAGAGAAGGTGTCATGGGTGATCAACTCATGGATTTTTATGAAAGCATATTTGTACTTCCAAATATAGAGATCATCGGAATTGGGACCAATTTGAATTGCCTCAATGGGATCATGCCGAATCAAGACAAGTTAATCCAGCTGAGTTTATACAAGCAGTTAATAGAAACGAAATTTAATGTCACTATTCCCTGGATAAGCGGAGGAACTAGTGTGACCTTGTCTTTGTTGTTAAGTAAACAAATTCCACCGGCGGTTAATCATTTTAGAATTGGTGAAGCTTTATTTTTTGCAAATGACTTGTTCACCGGCCAGATATTCGAAGGCATGGTGCCGGATGTTTTTAAACTCTACACAGAGATCATAGAACTTTACGAGAAGCCAATTATTCCTTCGGGAGAACAGATTGCAAATGTTGCCGGACATATTCCTGAATTCGATCCTGAAGACCATGGAAAGACAACTTTTAGGGCTATTATCGACGTAGGATTATTGGATATAAATCCCGATTTTCTAATACCTGAAGATGAAAGTATAAAGATTATTGAAGCCAGTTCAGACATGTTGGTGATGGATCTGGGTGATAATAAAAAGGGTTTCAAGACCGGTGACCTGATTTCCTTTAAGGTTCGATACATGGGTGTTCTTGGATTGATGAACTCGAATTACATAGAAAAGGTTGTGAGTTGATTTTTTGATCCCAATCTTGGTCCTGATGCTTGATTAGTCTTGCTATTCCTCTAAATTATCTATCATCATTTTCCTTCTGTATTGTTTATAAGAGTCCTTTTGAATAGGTTTCTTTGATTTCCTATTTTATTATGTTTGCTATAGCGGAGCATTTGATCACAAGCTTTTCAAATTGTATAAAGCAAATGTTCTCAAATCTTATTTGCAAATAAAAACTCTCAATGAATTTATTTCACCTGTTTTCAATATTAATAGTTCTGTCAGCAGGCTTTGCTTACATCAATTTCAGATTATTGAAATTACCGACTGCCATTGGGCTGATGTTGGTGTCTCTCATCTTCTCATTTGTAATCCTCTTGCTCGGATATTTTTATCCGTCTTTAACAGCTATCGTTGAAGCCAGACTTGAGAATTTAAATTTCAGTGAATTGCTCTTGGAGAGTATGCTTAGTTTCATGTTATTTGCCGGCGCGATTCACATTAAATATGAAGACCTGCGTTCCGAAAAGTTAAGCATCATTCTGTTTTCTACCGTCAGCGTTCTGATAAGCACTTTTGTCGTTGGTTTCGCTGCGTATTATCTTTTAAATTATTTTGGAATTGAGGTGCAACTGATTCATGCATTATTATTTGGAGCATTGATATCGCCAACAGACCCAATTGCTGTATTGAGCATTCTCAAAAGGGCCGGAGTGCCTAAATCTCTGGAGACTAAAATTGCGGGAGAGTCGCTCTTTAATGATGGTGTTGCTGTTGTTATATTCATCACCATTTTAAAATTGGCTCAACCCGGTGCGGCGCTTGATGCTTCTAGTGTTTTAATGTTGTTTGGACAGGAAGCAATCGGAGGTGTGATATTGGGAATTATTATCGGTGTTCTAGGTTATAAACTCATAGCCAGTATTGACAACTACCAGGTTGAAGTGTTGATCACATTGGCAGTTGTAATGGGAGGCTATACACTTTCGCATTATATCCATGTTTCCGGTCCGCTTGCGATGGTTGTTGCAGGAATCATTATCGGTAATCACGGAAAGCAATACGGCATGTCTCACATGACTGCAGAATATATCGATAAGTTCTGGGAACTGGTAGATGAAATATTAAATGCTATTCTTTTTGTATTAATCGGTATGGAAGTATTGATATTGCAAACCAGTTCAACAATTTTATGGGTTGCGATAATCTTACTTGTGATTAGTGTCGTTACAAGGTATATATCACTTTGGATTCCATCAAGGATAATTAAACTAAGAGAAAAGATCACTCAACGTACATTGGTGATCCTTACCTGGGGTGGATTACGTGGAGGCATTTCAATTGCTTTAGCTTTAAGTATCCAACCGGAGTTTCACAAGGAGATTTGGGTAACGGTTACTTATGTGATCGTTTGCTTCTCGATTTTGGTGCAAGGGATGACCATCGGGAAACTTGCAAAAAAGACCACGCAGATCCTAAAACTTCCTGATTTATAAATCGTTTAACTTATCTGGAGACTATCATCTTTTTCCAAATATTTCCCAGGTCAGAGTTAAACTGTATCGAGTAAATTCCATTTGAAAGCTGACTAATATCAATTTTGCTGTTCATTGATTGAATCTTTGTCTCCATTACAATTTTCCCGCTGATATCATGAATCGTTATCGCGCTTTTTTCATTGTTGTCAGAAATAATGAACAGCTCGCTTTGTGCAGGGTTAGGAAATATATAAATCTGGAATGCTTCAGCTAGTTCGTTGATGCCAATTGAAGTCGTATTGATATATATGCTATCATTTAAAGTATAAAGTGCCTGCGCTAATCCATCAGCAGAAATTGCCCGTACCCCCGATAAAGTTACATGGCTGTATGTCTGTACAGGAATATTATTTCTTGTTTTAACATCAAAACTAGCAATGCTTCCATCTGAAAACGAATTAACCCGGTCAGTTCTTACTGCAACTCCATATATTTTTCCGCCAAGCCAATCGATCTTTGTATATGTAAGTAAATCAGAAGTTGGTGTCCCAAGATTTGATGGAAGGAAATTAAAATAGGATTGTGTTGAGTCTGTAAGAATTGGATTAAAGCTCAAAACAAATGCGATACCATAAATATCATTTACAGGATATAGATTACTTCCTAGTTTTACTTTGACAGAATAGTTTTCTGCCGGCCCTACGGAATCTTTATCAGCATTCAGAGATAGTAGGCCGATTGCTTGAATGAAATTAGGTTCGGAGCGTCTAACGGGATGTGTTAATCCATAATTCAAAGTGATAGCAGTGGTGTCTAAATTATCGATGATGCCATCACCATTGCAATCAGTGTGTTTGAAATTTACACCTGAGTTAAAATTCTGTGACCAGTTTGTTGCAGTTTCAGCGATCCAATTATTGGTTGCTCCTGATCGTACAGGACCGTTTGCTCCGTAAGCAAGTCCGATAGGGAAAACGTCATAGAGGTCGCATTTAAGATCTGAATCTGCATCGCCGGGCCAGATGTTATCGCTGCAGCTATTTACATATACCTGGAATCCGAAATCTTGAGATCCTTGAAATGGACACTTATTATCAAGCACTTTAAAGCGAAGATTAAATGGAGAGGTGTTAATTAGTGAGGCATCTGGAATTATTTGGATCAGAGCAGAGTCTTGTGGGCTTCCAAAACGGCTAATGCTAACATTTAATCCGGCTATCGGATAGTTATTAAAATATGTAGCATCACCACTGTCAATATCTGAAGAGTATAACATGAAACGCACTGTGTCACCTGCACATGTCTGAATTGTATAGTTTGAGCTTCCGTTGATTCCACTTATAACAGGTTGGTGGTTTATTATACCATTTACTCTGATCTGAATATCATGCCTAACAGTTCCAATAAGAATCCCATTTCTGTACTCATTGATTTGAATAGTAACAACGTCTATTTCAGGACCAATAGGTGTGACAGAAAGAATACCCGTGAATGGATCAAGAGAAACAGGAGTACTGCTACTTATGGGGTTTAACGAATCAAGGGTCGAAGTGTATAGTAAAGGTGTGCCAAAGGAATCTAATGCTGCCACTAGCAAGTACGCTAACGAATCACCGTCAGGTTCATACGCGTCATAGTAAAGTGCTTGAAGTGTTCCATTAGGAAGAAATAAAATAGCGTTACCCCCAAATTCAGGGGAAGTGTTAGAGGGGGCATTTAATTTATCCATTGTAGCTCGATACTGAATTGAGATGCTGCCAGGGGTTCCGCTAAGGTTTGTTATAGCGTTATTTCTGCAGCAATCATTATATGTAAAAATATAATCTGTGCAATTCAATGGTAATGTTACAGTACCATAATATTCATATCTCTCCACACCCGGACTTGTACCACCATCGCAAGTACTACTATCGCCGGGACATGTAAGTGAAATGACAGTGGTATTCATCCAGCTCTGATTGAGCAATACTGTCATATTTGTTATCCCGCAAGATGCAGAGTTTACGTAAACATTAACTGATGGCGTGACTGCAATTCCTGAGCAATCTCGATAGAGAGTTAGTTTTAATCTATACAAATCTCCGTTTAACCATTCATATGTTAATTCTCCTCCTGTAAGATGCGTGGCTTGAATTTGAGTGTTTGATAAAAGTACGAAGCCGAGAATAAATACTGCGAAGCGAAATAATCTTTTCATTTATTTTTTTTGAAAAATTTATCTTGACACAATTAATTTTTTCCAAACCAAACCAAAATTGCTCTTGATTCCAACTGAATAAATTCCACTTGAAAGTTGACCGATATCAATTTTAGTTTTTGGTGATTCAATATTAGTTTCAATAACTTTTCTTCCACTCATATCGTGAATCATAATTGATCCGTTATGACTCACATTTGATAAAATATATAACTCGTTTTGAGCGGGGTTTGGGAATAGCTTCACTTGCAATGCTTCTGCAATTTGTTTCGTGCCAACAGAGCTAGTATTAATGTTTACCGTATCATTTACTATGCTTAACGTTTGCGTATGCCCAAGTCGATCAATGACTTTCGGGCCACTCAATGTAAAGATTGAATTTGTGTTTAAGGCTATGCTATTGGTGATGGTTATATTAAATATGGCTATTGTCGAATCAGACATAGTGTGGAGATGATCAGTTCGCACAGCTGCAGCATATATTGTTCCTGAATTCCAGTCTGTTTTTACAAATGGCAACAAATCCATTCCCGGAGTTCCTAGATTTGAGCTGACAAAATTGAAAGAGGATTGTGTTGAGTCAACTGCCTGTTGATCGAAATTCAATTGAAATGCAATCCCGTAAACACCGGTTATTGGTGTTTGTAAATCGCCCAGACGAATTTCAAGATTTAAATTATCAGCAGGACCTGCTGAATCCTGACTTGCGACAATAGAAACATTGGCTACTGAATTTTCTAAATTCGGATTTGACAAGCGAACAGGATGTGTTAATCCGAAATTTTGTGAGATAGCCGTAGTGTCATTATAATCGATAATTCCGTCGCCGTTGCAATCTGCATGTTTGTAATTTACATTAGAAACAAAGTTATTTGTCCAATTTGAATTTGTTTCAGCAACCCAATTGATTGTTGCATTTGGTCTCATGGGTCCTGCCGTTCCATAACCAATGCCAATTGGAAGAATATCATAGATGTCGCATTTTAAATCTGAGTTAGCATCCCCCGGCCAGATGTTGGAACTGCAGGAATTAACATATACCTGAAACGAGTAGGACGTATAACCGATATATGGGCAATTATCATCACTAACACTTAGATACAGCTGATAGGGTCTTGCACTAATCATACTTGGATCAGAAATTAATTCAACCAGTGCAGAATCTCTGTGCCCTCCGTATCTGGTTATTGAAAATGGACTGTTTGAATTTTGTGGCCAGGAAATTTCAGTAGTATTCGCAGAATTTAGATCCGTAGAATAAACCATAAAACGCAAAGTGTCACCAACACAAATAGAGGTCTCCCTGATTGGTGTGCCATTTATTCCGGTAACAAGTGGAAGAAAATTTGGATCCGGAACTACGGACACTTGTACGTCACGAGAAACAGTTCCTATTAAAACACCATTTCTATATTCTGATACTTGAAAAACAATCATAGATACATCTTGCTGAGTAGGAACAACATTAAAATCACCTGTTAACGGATTGAATGAAGCTGGTGGAAAGCAAATAAAAGGTTGAAGAAATGTATATCCTGAGTCATAAGTCACATACGTAGTCAAATCGTCTCTTGGAGGAATTAGTGAATAGACCAAAGAGTCGCCGTCAGGATCAAAGGCACCGTTATTAAAGTCGTTTTGTTGCCCTAGAATAAAGAATGCAACCGGATCGATCGAAAAGACAGGAGAATTATTAAAGGGAGTATTTAAATTATCAAGCGTAGCGAAGAAGAATATATCAATGGAGCTAGGTACTATGATTGTAGTTATTGCTGCATTTCGACAACATTCGCTGGCAGAAAAAGAATAATCCGGGCAATTTGCAGGAAGAGTAACTGTGCTAGTATACACCCATTTTTCTATTCCTGTATAAATCCCTCCATCACAAGTAGTAAGTACACTGGTACAAGTTGAACTTACTCTGGTAGGATTTCCCGGCGTAGGATAAAGAATTGTAGTCATGTTAACTGCACAGCTTGCAGAGGAAATATCGACGTTAAAGCTGGACGGAGCTGGAATTCCATTGCAGTCTCTAAAAAAAGTAACTTTTAACTCGTAAGTGTTTCCACTGATCCATGCATAGGTAAGTTCTCCACCCATGGCATGAGAAGCAGTACTGTGTTTGCTAGCGAACGAGAAAAAGAAAATGGTTATAAAAAAGATGAATGCTCTGTTTTTCATGATTTAAATAGAATTTTGTAACTGATATTTAAGAGAAAAATTAAATTAATCCGGATACAAGAATACTTCAGAAAGATCTGATAAGCAAATTTTTACGAAGCCTTGTCTGTTAAATAATTTCTGAAATTTCTTTAAAAGCAATTTTTTATTAAAAAGGGATATTTATTGAGGTTTTAAAAAACAAATCTTGGCTAATTCGGTCAAATATCTATAGTTATTCTATGAATATTAATGCGAAACATGCAACTGCTTGCGAACGGTTCCTTTTTCAGTATTTATATTTACCCAATAAACTCCGTTTGCAAAAGAGCTTATATTCAGACTTTGATTTATTCGAGAATGATTTGTTTCCAAAACTTTTCTTCCTCTTATATCAAAGATTTCTATCGTACCAAATAAATTTTGATCAGCTAGAACGATCAATTCATTGTTGGCCGGATTTGGATAAATTACGACTGTAAAACCGATCGTTGGAGATTGAATTCCAACAGGGCGCAACTTTATTTCTATACTATCATCAACGGAATGGTGTGTTTGAATTAAGCCATTGGCATTTATCTCTCTGATGCCGCTAATAGAAAAGACTGAATAAGTTTCAGTCGTGATCGTATCAATGATGACTACTTCGAACACTGCTATGCTTGTATCCGAATAAGAATTTACCTGATCATTTCTGACTACCGCTGCTGAGATTTTTCCGGCGCTCCAATCAATTTTTGTAAAAGTAAGCAAGTCGGCCCCCGGTGTTCCTAATGGGGATGTTAAATAGGCGAAAGAGGATAGTGTTGAATCGACAAGAGATTGATTGAAATTAAAGTCAAATGCAATTCCATAAATGTCGTTCACGGGATATTGCGATGACCCTAATTGAATATTCACTGAGAATGAATCGGATGGACCTGCGGAATCCTGACTAGTAACGAGACGTATAAAATTAGTTGAAGCTGTGAAATTTGGATCGATAATTCGAAGAGGATGTGTGAGTCCGAAGTTCAGAAATATTGCGTTTGTATCTACTTGATCTATGATTCCGTCTCCGTTACAATCTGAATTTTTATAATTTACTCCTGAGTTGAAATTTTGCGACCAATCTGTTGAATTTTCTGCAACCCAATTTGTTGTCGCTCCTGCACGTGCCGAACCGGTAGCATTGTAACCCAATCCAATTGAGAGCACATCATACTGATCACATTTTAAATCTGCATTTGCATCGCCGGGCCAGACATCCGATGAACATCCATTTACATACAATTGAAAAATAGAGGACTGAAAACCATTATGAGGACAGTGATTGTCATTTGCAGTAATGTTGAATAGATATGGTGAAGTATTTATCATACTAATATCCGCTATCAACTCAACCAAACCTGAATCGTTTACAGCACCAAATGTTGTGAGGCTTGAATTTGGAAGTCCGAATGATGACCATGTCAGATTTGTCGTATCACCGCTATCAGCATCTGAAGAATATACCATGAATCGAAGAGTGTCGCCTACGCATACATTGGAAATATAAGAGTTTGTTCCATTAACCCCTGAAACAACAGGAAGTTGGTTGGCAGCAGTTGAGACGCGGACTTCAACATCTCGAATTGTACGGCCTACGAGTATCCCATTTCTGAACTCACTAATTTCATAAACAAATATTCCAATCTCAATTTGAATTGGAGTAATTCCAAGGTCACCGGTTTTCGGATTAATGCTGATTGGAGTGATACTACTTAAAGGTTCCAGATAAGAGTACCCGGGAAGATAGGTAATTACATTTCCACTATCATCAAGGGGTGGTATTAATGCGACAGATATTGAATCTCCGTCAATGTCAGAAGCGCCGTTGATAATGGTCTGTGTTCCGCCTACTGAAAGAAGTAGGACGGGGTTATTCATGAACTTAGCGGATGAATTATGTGCAACATCAAAATTGTTTAACAGAGCTGAATATTGTGCTCCTACATCAACTCCGAAAGGTATCGCAGTAATATTGCTGTATCTACAACAGTCAGAATATGTGAATTGCCAATCGACACAATTAAATGGAAGAGTTATAACTTTTGAGTATACCCATTTTTGAACACCGAAAGCAACTCCACCATCACAACTGCTTACAGCGCTCGAGCATATCGGTACAATTTGTATCGGTGTAGATGATGTTGGAAAAAGTGTGTCAAATATTGCCGGTATGGAACAAGAAATTGAGGATGTCTTTACAATTGCACGTGTTGGTAAAGTAATTCCAAAACAATCTCTATATAGTGTTAGCTGTATTTCATAATCATTTCCGCTTATCCATGTGTAAGTTATTTCCCCGCCTTTTAGATGGGCAGCATTCAGAGTTGAGTTAATCAATAAAAAGATGGGTAGCATTGCCAGCTTGAGGAGTAGATTTTTTTTCATCTTGTAAAATTTTAATATTATTCTAAGGAGCTAATTGTCTATAAAAAATTTAAAGTTTCGCACTAAAATATTCTATAGAACTAGTACAACGTGCATTCTATTTAAATCAAACTATAAAAATGTGACATATAAATTTACAGAAAAAATGAAGTCAATTTGTATTTGTATAAATATAATTAATTGAAGCTGATAGGATTGTGCTGTTTTGTTGAAAAAAGAGCTTTTGACTACATAGCTCTCGTCAAATTGTTGCTTTTAATAAATTGGGAGGATAATAATGAGACGTCCTGATAATGCTCATCGCTAATATGTTTGCCAAGCCATTCTTCAATCATTATTGTTGTGGAGTT
>Ga0138256_10008453_pt1 | contig 10800 bp, 9 predicted proteins | sample KNB2016incub_MG_FD_105486 | JGI IMG/M metagenome (GOLD analysis project Ga0138256, IMG submission 105486) | Active sludge microbial communities from wastewater in Klosterneuburg, Austria - KNB2014incub_MG | ecosystem: Engineered > WWTP > Activated sludge > Unclassified | place: Austria... | reverse complement strand
GGCCAGTTGAAGCAAGTAGATTGGCCTTAAAAAAAGCAAATCTTAAATTAGAACAGATGGGAATTATCGAAATCAATGAAGCCTTTGCTTCACAAGTACTATCTTGTACCCGTGAATTAGGTATAGATGATCGTGACGATCGAATTAATCCAAACGGTGGAGCCATTGCCTTAGGTCACCCATTGGGAATGTCTGGCTCAAGATTAATCCTGACAGCAGCTCACGAATTACATGAAAAAAATGTTGAATTTGCATTATGTACTATGTGTATTGGGGTCGGCCAGGGATATGCCGTTATTATTCAACGGGTTTAATCTCTCTGAATATTTATTTTCCTACAAAATAACATTTTTATAATGGATAAAAAATTGTTTTTAACATCAAAATTTATAAACTTATTGCAACCTCTTGACCCAAATTCAAATGGGAAGTGGGGACTTATGAATGTTCATCAAATGGTAGAACATTTAATAGAATCTTTTAAAGTTGCTAATGGAAATGTTATTGTGAACGAAATTATTACCCCTTTAGAAAAACTAGAAAAAATGCAATCTTTTATTCGTTCTGAAATACCTTTTAAAGAAAATACAAAAAATGCGTTAATGCCTGACACACCTGCTCCGATCATAAATATAGACTATTTAGATTCATTAAAAAATTTACAATTTGAAATCAATGAAATGTATCATTTCTATGATGTTAATCCAAATTCTAAATTGAGAAATCCATTTTTTGGAGATTTGGATCTTAGTTTAAATGAAGCTTTATTATTTAAACATGTTACACACCATTGTAAACAATTTGGAATTACCATTATAAATTAATTGAAATATGTTATTAAAATTAAAAAATTATATTGAAGATCAATGGATTGAAGGAAATAATGATGGTCAAATTTTAATGGATTCAGTTAAAGGCGAACCCATTGCCATAGCCTCATCTTCCGGAATTGATTTTGAAAAAATGCTACAGTATGGTCGAAAAGTCGGAGGCAATAATTTAAGAAAATTAACCTTTCATGAAAGAGGTAGGATGTTAAAGGCCTTAGCATTATTTTTGACAGAACGCAAATCTTTATATTATCCTATTAGTTATATGACGGGTGCAACTAAAACTGATAGTTGGGTTGACATCGATGGAGGAATTGGTACCCTTTTCGCTTATGCAAGTTTAAGAAAAAAATTTCCCAACCAAAAATTTTATGTGGACGGAGACCCGGTTTCTTTATCGAAATCAAATACTTTTATTGGACATCATATTATGGTTCCCAAAGAAGGTGTTGCCATTCATATCAACGCATTTAATTTTCCAATATGGGGAATGTTGGAAAAAATTTCAGTCAATTTATTGGCAGGTGTTCCAGCTATAATAAAACCTGCTACTGTAACTTCTTTCTTAACAGAAGCCGTTTTTAAAGATATCATTTCTTCTGGTATTTTACCGAAAGGATCTATCCAGTTAATTTGCGGGTCTGCAAATGGTATTCTGGACCATGTCATTTCCCAAGATGTTGTCACCTTCACTGGTTCATCACAAACTGGTAGACAGTTAAAGGCACATCCTAAAATAATTAGTGAGTCTGTTCCTTTTAATATGGAGGCAGATTCGTTAAATTGTTCTATACTTGGATTGGATGCTGCTCCAGGTAGTAAAGATTTTGATATATTCATTAAAGAAGTGCATAGGGAAATAACTACTAAATGTGGTCAAAAGTGTACTGCCATCAGAAGGATTATTGTTCCCCAAAATTATTTATCAGATGTTCAAATTGCATTAAGTTTAAGACTACAAAAAACAATTATTGGGAATCCTAATAACGAAGAAGTCAAGATGGGTGCCCTAGCAGGTCCAATTCAATTAAAAGAAGTAAAAGAAAAAATTATAGCGCTTTCTAAATTAACACCCATTGTGTATGGTACTTTAGATCCAATTTCTGTTGTTGATGCAGATGGAAGTAAAGGCTCTTTTATATCTCCTATTTTGATGTTGAATGAGCAACCTTTTAAATATTTAGATTCACATGAATTAGAAGCATTTGGCCCTGCAAGTACTTTGATTCCATATAATGATTTAGACGAGGCTATAGCAATTTCAAAATTAGGTAAGGGTTCATTAGTAAGTTCAATCATTACCTCTGATAAAACAATTGCTACTTCTTATGTTCTAAATGCTGCATCGCATCATGGACGGATCTTAATATTAAATGAATCATGTGCAAAAGAAAGTACCGGACACGGATCACCAATGCCCATGTTGGTTCATGGTGGTCCTGGAAGAGCAGGTGGTGGAGAAGAAATGGGTGGTTTACGTGGTGTGAAACATTATTTGCAAAGAACAGCTATTCAAGGTTCTCCAGATATGATTTCTCAAATTACTCAAGTTCATCAATATGGATCAACTGGCAATGAAAAAGAAATTCATCTATTTAAAAAGTATTTTGAAGAATTAAATATTGGCGATATGTTAGTAACTGCTAAACACACAGTAACCGATGCTGATATTACCAATTTTGCAAACCTTAGTGGAGATCATTTTTATGCACACATGGATGCTACTTCACTGGAAGGAACCATTTTTAATCAACGCGTAGCACATGGATATTATATTTTATCAAAAGCCGCAGGTTTGTTTGTAGATGCAAAAAAAGGACCTGTTTTATTAAATTATGGAATAGATGAGTGCCGCTTTACAAAACCAGTCTATCCGGGGATGACCATTTGTGTAAAGCTAATAGTTAAAGAAAAAATCGAACAAGAAAAAAAATCTGAAGACGATATTGATAAGGGTATTGTTAAATGGTTGGTTGATGTTTTTGATGAATCCGGTGATTCAGTAGCAATAGCCACCATATTGACTATGGTAAAGAAAAAATATCCATCTATTTAAATTACTCATTTTTCAAATAGAATAATTATGAATGTTAATTTAGTGAATGATGAACAAATAGACAATTTAGATAAAATTGGCTATTTAGATGTTTTTGTAGATCCCAATTTGGATTTAATTTCAGAAATTAATCATTTAAAAAAAGAAAAAAATGCGGTCATCTTAGCTCATTATTATCAAGATCCTGACATTCAAGATATCGCTGATTTTGTTGGAGATAGCCTTCAATTATCTCAAGAAGCAGAAAGGACAACAGCAGATATGATTGTATTTGCAGGTGTACATTTCATGGCTGAGACTGCAAAAATTTTATCTCCAAAGAAAAAAGTTGTTCTCCCGGATTTAAAAGCCGGTTGTTCATTATCGGATTCATGTCCCGCTCCCTTATTTGCAAAATTCAAAGAAAAATATCCTGATCATGTTGTGGTTAGTTATGTAAATTGTAGTGCAGAATTAAAAACACTAACTGATATTTGCTGTACTTCATCTAATGCTGTCCATATTATAAACAGTATCCCTATTGATCGTGATATTATTTTTGCTCCTGATAAAAATCTTGGTGCTTATTTAGAAAAAATAACAGGTCGTAAAATGATACTTTGGAATGGCGCTTGCATGGTACATGAAATTTTTTCACATGAAAAAATAATCAAATTAAAAATTAAACATCCTGAAGCTCTAATTATTGCTCATCCTGAATGCGAATCTGCTGTATTAGAATTAGCTGATTATATTGGTTCAACAAGTGGTTTGCTTAAGTTTATTCAAAAAAATAAATCCGAATCATTTATTGTTGCTACTGAATCTGGAATCATTCATCAAATGCAATTAGCATGTCCAAATAAAACTTTTATTCCAGCCCCACCAACGAATCATTGCGCATGTAATGAATGTCCACATATGAAGCGCAATACTTTGGAAAAATTATATCTCTGTCTAAAATATGAGTTACCTGAAATTATTCTTTCAGATTATGTTCTAAAAAATGCAAAAAATGCAATCGATAGAATGTTAGAAATAAGTTTAGCAGCTGGGCTTTAGGATTAATTTTTAATTAATTTTAATTTAGGGTATTATGTTGGGGTCTAAAATTATTAATGATTGAATCCTAAGAAATTAATTTAATAATTTCTTCAATATTATTACGTTCATTAGATAATCTGGGTACTTTTTGTTGTGCTCCAATTTTATTTCTATTTTTTAACCATTTCATAAATGTACCAGAAGGTGCTATGTGCAACTTTAATCGCTCCATTGCTAAACCTTTGTACCTTTTAGCTTCATAATCCGAATTTAATTTTTTCAAATTATCATCCAACACATTTGCAAAAGCTTCAGCATCTTCAGGGGGTTTCTCAAACTCAATAACCCACTCATGTCCACCTTTACTATTTGTATTTAAAAAAATAGGAGCTGCCGTATAATCTCGTACTAAAACCCCAAATTCTTTACTTGTTTTTGCAAGTGCTTCATCTGTATTTGCTACCATTAATTCCTCTCCAAATACATTAATAAATTGTTTAACTCGCCCTGTTATTTTAATTTTATATGGAGATGTTGAAGTAAATTGAATGGTGTCTCCTATTTTGTAACGATAAAGTCCAGAATTTGTGGTTATAACCATTGCATAATTTTTTCCCACTTCAACTTCATGAAGTAATTTAGTTTCAGGAAACTCTTTTTCCCATTCAGCCATTGGAATAAATTCATAATACACGCCATTATCTAATAAAAGCAACATATCATCGTGCCCAAAATCATTCTGAACTGCAAAATAACCTTCAGAAGCATTGTAGGTTTCCATATATGACATTCCTGGATTTGGAAAAAAAGTTTCAAATGGCTTCCTATAAGGAACAAAACTTACTGCACCATGCACAAATGCTTGTATGTTAGGCCAAATTTCTTGAATATTCTGTTTTCCTGTAATTTCTAGCAATTTTTTGAATAATACCATAGCCCAAGTAGGTGTTCCAGCTATCATTCGAACATCTTCATTCAAACAATTAGTTGCTATTAATTCTAATTTTTCTTCAAAATTAGGTATTAAATTGATATCTAAACTTGGACTAATAAATGGTAATGCAAATTTTGAAGTTCTTTGTAAAATAACAGCTGATACATCTCCAATAATACTACCTGGATATTCTTTGAGGTCTTTATTTAAGCTACCAACCAATAGTATACTTTTTCCTTCTACAATTTTTGGATTCTCAAGATTCTCATAAAGTTTAGCCACTAAACGCCAACTCCCCTTTGTATGACAATCTTTATGATTTTCATTAGTGATGGGTATAAATTTACTTTTATCTGCTGTAGTTCCTGATGATTTAGCAAAATATTTTACCCTTCCTGGCCATAATATATCCGTTTCACCTTGCATCATACGATTTATATCATTTTTAAACAAATCGTATTCACGAATAGGAACTCTTTGCTGCCACTCTTCTTTTTTGGTTATACTATCAAATTGATATCTTAAACCCCATTCAGTATTTCTGGCTGTCTTTAGTATGGTCTTTAATTGGGCAGTTTGGGTTTCATGTGGTTTTTCAATAAAATTCTCAATTTGGCCTTGATGCACTTTTAAGTATTGTGACCATATGGCGTTAATTAAGCTATTCATTTATTGATCTTGATGGATATTTGCCTCAAAATTAACAAATTGACATATAAAAATAGCATATTTTAATCTGGAATACGTATCTCGTAGACCTTGCGCATCTTATTTGGTAAACTTGACTTCAATAACCAAGGATTATATAATTTTAACTTGCGATATGTTATACCGTGATCGTGGGCAAAATCAGCCAGACTTTCTATAGTTGTATCTATGACAACAGACTTATACTTATCCATTTTTCCATATCCTAAATGAGAATCCATATAGAAGCCATATTTTTCAGGATTCTGCATTATTTCTTTAATCGCCAGTATTCTAAAAACATATCTATTGGTCTCATCACTTAAATTAAGATCATAATAATTATCTTCCTTTTGTTCCTCAATTGCACTTTGCAAGCCATTTGGTCCCATATTATAAGCTGCCGCGACTAAGGTCCAGGAACCAAATTTTTGCTTTATTTTTTTAAGGTACTGACAAGCAGCAAAAGTTGATTTCTCAAAATGATTCCGCTCATCAACAAATTCTGTAACTTCGAGACCTAATTCTTTTGCAGTTGGATTCATAAATTGCCAAAAACCTTTTGCTCCGGCAGATGACATCGAATTTCTAAGAGAGCTCTCTGCTACAGCTAGGTATTTCAAGTCGTCAGGTATACCTTCTTTCTCAAAAACTTCTTCAATAAACGGAAAATATCGTTTTGCTAATTTTAAATGGAGTATTGTTGAAGTATGTTGATAGGTATTGGATAATAATTCTCTTTCTAATCTTTCAGAAACATCAAAATTTTCAATTGGAATTATTTCATCTGCAAAATAATATTTTGAATCTAAAGGTATAGGTACAATTTTTTGTATTAATGAATCAAAATATCGGGATGTGGGTGTTTTAGAACTAATCAACAAAAACATAACTAAAATTAAAAAACAACCAATACCAATTGTTATTCTTTTATCGATTCTATTTTTCATATTTTACCATCGCTTTTTAGAAAATTATCAATTATAAACTAAGTTTCTCTAAATGAATTTCTTCACCGTAAAACAATTTTGTTGTTTTTTCAAAATGAACTGACCAATCGGTAACCAAAAATTGATCTCTTTTATTTTTTATTTCATTATTCAATAAATTTTCCTTAATTAAAATTGATTTTAGCTTAGCTGCAACAACTTGTGAAGAATCAAAAATTTTTATTTTATAATTATAAAATGCATCAATTTCATTTTTAATTAATGGATAATGGGTACAAGCTAATACTAAGCTATCAATACCCTTTAATTCTGGAAGGTCCAGATATTCATGTAAAACTGCATTGCTTATGGAATTATTATAAAATCCTTCTTCAATCATTGGAGCTAATAATGGCGTAGCAACTGCTGAAAATTTCAGTGTTTTTTTTCTTCTTGTAAGCTTGTTTTGGTAAACATTAGACTGAATTGTTGTTTTAGTAGCTATTATTCCAAGATGCTTAATACTTTCGTCGGCTACTACAATTTCGATCATGGGATCGATGACATTAATTACTGGGATAGTTCCTTTATGTTGATCTCTCAAAAGCTCATAGGCTGCTGCCGAAGCTGTGTTACATGCTATTACAAGTGCTTTACAAGCCTTTTCTCTTATTAAATAATTTGCAATTTGCGATGCATAATATCTAATCAAATCCATCGACTTATCACCGTATGGCATATGACTGGTATCGCCAATATAAATGATTTGTTCGTTTGGAAGAATTTTATTGATTGCTTGAGCTACAGTAAGGCCTCCAATTCCAGAGTCAAAAACTCCAATTGGGCGATCCGAGTAAATAGACAAATTTTAAATGCCTAATTTGGTTTTCACTAATGCAGTTATATCCATACTTTCTTGAGCATATAATAGAATTCCCGCACTTGAATCGAAAATATAGGTAAACTGATTTTCTGTAGCAACTTGTTTAATAATATTATTTACTTTATCTAAAATGGGTTGTAAAGTTTCTTGACGCTTTGTTTGCAACTGTTTTTGCATCTCTTGTTCAAACTTACCCAATTCTCCTTCTTGTTCTTTTAATTTTTTAGCTTCTTCCTCCAACGCTTTTGGAGAAATTTCACCAGATTGTTCTTTTCTTTGAAGGTCTTTATATTTTCCTTCTAAATCTTGAACCATTTGTTGCCCCTTTTTTTCCAATTGAGCTTGAAGGGCTTGAAGGTTTGCATCAGCTTGTTTTACTTCAGGTAATTCTGACAACAATGCTTGAGAATTTAAATATCCAAACTTTTGTGCATGGATTACCGTTCCTGAACCAATTATGAAACAAAATAATAAAGTTAATATATTGATTTTCATGATTTTATAAAATTTTATTCGCGCAAATATACATTTTTTTTAAAAATATATTGACATAATTATTTACCTGTTGGTTTGAATTTTTTGATGATGTCATCGGTCTTATCTAATTCTTTACTATAATAGATGACACCTGCCGATCCGCTGGTATCAAAAATAACTTCTAAACCTTTTGAAATTGCATATTCTTGAATGGCTGCATAAACTTTATCTTGAACGGGTCTTACTAAATCTTGCCTTTTTTTGAATAATTCTCCTTCTTCTCCAAATTTATCTTTTTGCATTTTACGAGCTTCCTTTTCGCGATTCATAATTTCCTCTTCCTTTCCCTTGCGTTGTTCTTCTGTTAAAAGCACTTGCTCGGCTTGATATTTATTATATAATGCTTTTATTTTATCATATTCTACTGCTATTTCTTGTTTCCAAGTTGCTGCCACACGATCCAATTCGTCTTGAGCCTTTTTGTATTCATCAATATTGTCTAATACTTTATTAACATCTACTAATACAAATCGCTGAGCCTTTACACCATTAATAATGAATCCAATGGAAAAAATAACGATAAAAAATTTTACTAGTTTCATTTTGTTTAAATTATAGAATTTTAAAATCAAGTACCTTGTCACTGATGAAAGCACAATATTTCATTCAATAATGTTAGTAACTTAAAATTTATTGCAATAGTTTGTTGGTTTATTTGTTTAACGTGAACTTAACTATTAATAAATAGAATTAAAAAAATTAAGCTTCTTTTTCAATAGATTCGATATTGGTTTTTTCATCAGAAACATGCTGACCGGTTAAAGGTACTGGCTCCGCTGATTTATCCTTATGATAAGGAGATGGGCCAATTAATCTTTCAACATCGGACCTTAATAATACTTCCTTTTTAAGCAGTTCAGCAGCCAATATATCCAATTCTGGTCTCTTTTCAACTAATAAATTTTGTGCTCTAATATACTGAATATCAATAAGTTTTCTAACTTCTTCGTCCATTAGTTTAGCTGTTTCTTCACTATACGGTCTTTGAAAATTCTCTTGAGCCATACTATAAAATGAAACATTTCCAACTTTTTCATTCATACCAAATACTGAAATCATACTATATCCCATTTTAGTTACTGTATCTAAGTCAGATTGAGCCCCTGTTGAAATTTTATCGAATATTATTCTTTCTGCTGCACGACCACCCATTGTCATGCATATTCTATCTAGCATTGCTTCAGTTCTAGTTATATATTCTTCTTTTGGTAAATATTGAGCATACCCAAGGGTCCCTATACCCCTAGGAACTATAGTAACTTTAACCAAAGGACTTGCATAAGGTAAGTACCAACCACAAATAGCATGTCCTGCTTCGTGAAAAGCAATAACTTGTTTTTCATCTGGTGAAATTAATTTGTTTTTCTTTTCCAAGCCACCGATGACTCTATCTAATGCAAAATTAAAGTCATCTAAATCAATTTCTTTTTTATTTCTTCGGGCTGCAACCAAGGCTGACTCATTACATACATTTGCAATATCTGCACCTGCAAATCCTGGCGTCATCTCAGCTAAAACTCCAGGTGTAACTTCTGCAGAAAGTTTCAATTTTTTTAAATGTACTTTGAAAATTTCAGCTCTACCCTTTAAATCTGGTGGATCAATTGATATTTGTCTATCAAAACGACCGGGACGCAACAAAGCACTATCTAAAATATCTGGTCTATTGGTAGCTGCCATCAAAATTACACCATTATCAGTACTAAAGCCATCCATTTCAACTAACAATTGATTTAAGGTATTTTCTCTTTCATCATTCCCGCCCTGCATTTGATTTTTACCTCTGGCTCTACCTACTGCATCAATCTCATCTATAAAGACTATACAAGGTGCTTTTTCACGGGCTTGTCTAAACAAGTCTCTAACTCTTGAGGCCCCAACGCCAACGAACATTTCAACAAAATCAGAACCAGAAATAGTAAAAAAAGGTACACCTGCTTCTCCAGCTACAGCTTTAGCCAATAAGGTTTTTCCTGTACCAGGGGGTCCAACTAATAATACACCTTTTGGAATTTTGCCTCCTAAAGAAGTATATTTTTTTGGATTCTTAAGAAAGTCAACAACCTCCATAACTTCCTCCTTAGCTTCGTCAAGTCCTGCTACATCCTCAAAAGTTGTATTGGTCATGCTATTTTTTTCAAATAGCATAGCCTTTGATTTACCAATATTAAATATTTGACCACCAGGTCCGGCACCACCTCCACCTACTTTCCTCATAATCAACATCCAAATACCAAGTATCAATAAAAAGGGTAAAACAAAAGATAATATCGGTCCTAACCAATTTTGTTTTTCAACATAACTAAGTTCAATTTTATTTGGCAAACGCTCATTTAGTTTATCAATTTTATTTGCAAAATTTTCTTCGGGTCCTATATTAAAAAAATAATGCGGTTTTACCCCTAGTGAAGATTTCCCAGCATCTTTATAATCATCCTTAGTTAATGCCTCCTTTTTGAGGTATATATAAGCATATTTTTTGTTGGTAATTTCAACCTTTTCAAGGTCACCTTTAAGGGCCATATCTTCAAATCGACTAAAACTAACCGGATCTTTTGTGGGGTTAGCAATATAAAATAGATTAACTCCAATTATTGCTAAAAATAGTATGCCGTATATCCAATAGGAATTAAATCCTTTGTTCCCATTGTCCTTTTTTTTCGGAAGCGGATTATTTTCTTGATTTTCCATGTTTTCTAATTAATTCGTGTTCTCAATAAAAATTTATCTAATAACGAAGATTTGTGGTAAACAGTTGCTGATTTTTAAATATTTTGATATTCTTTAAATTTTCCGTCACTCCAAAGATCTTCTAAATCATAATAATGTCTTGTCGCTTTGTCAAAAATATGGACTACTACATCAAAAAAATCGACCAATACCCACTTTGCTCCGATTTGACCTTCAGATCTTCCTTCTAT
>Ga0138256_10008452_pt1 | contig 10801 bp, 5 predicted proteins | sample KNB2016incub_MG_FD_105486 | JGI IMG/M metagenome (GOLD analysis project Ga0138256, IMG submission 105486) | Active sludge microbial communities from wastewater in Klosterneuburg, Austria - KNB2014incub_MG | ecosystem: Engineered > WWTP > Activated sludge > Unclassified | place: Austria... | reverse complement strand
CACGAGGTATGTAGCGGCGCAATTTATTCGCCGAATTCCAAGGCAAAAAACACGAGGTATGTAGCGGCGCAATTTATTCGCCGATCTCCACGGTAAAAACACGAGGTATGTAGCGGCGCAATTTATTCGCCGATCTCCACGGTAAAAAACACGAGGTATATAGCGGCGCAATTTATTCGCCGTTGTTTAAGGCCAAAAACACTAGGGTTCGTATCGCGTAATTTTCCTTATTGTAATATTCGGGACACCTGTGTTTATGATTCCGGTACGGCGGCTGAAGCGCGCCGCTACAGGATCACGGTGGTTGGTAGCGGTGTATTCTTCCCGAATCGTGACGCTGTAGTTTGAGGTAAAAAACACGAAGTTTGTAGCGGCGTAATTTATTCGCCGTAGTTTGAAGTAAAAAACACGAGGTCCGTAGGGGTGTGTTCTTCCTGAATCGTCGGGACACCGTAGTCTGAGGCAACAAAACACGAGGTCCGTAGCGGAGTAATTTTCCTGAATTGTCGGGACGCGTTGTTTGAAGTGAAAACCATGAGTGTCTTATCGCTTAATTTTTTCCTTAATTGTACTATTCGGGACGCCTTTCTTGGAGTTGTTTTTTATTTCCGGTACGGCGGCTGAAGCACGCCGCTACAGGAGCGCAATTCAATCCCATCCCGATTATCCTAAAGTCTTTAATTTGCACCCAAACCATGCAGGAATCCTCAACAGTAAATCAACCTTTCGACACCCCGCACAACCTTTTCGCTCGTGTCATCCTGCCTTTGAACCTGGACAAACCCTATTCTTATCACGTTCCGGAAGAATTTATTCCCAAAATGCAGCCGGGGATAAGAGTTGAAGTACAATTTGGCAGAAGTAAGCTCTACGCCGGGATCATAGCTGAACTGTATCGCGAACCGGACATCCCTTCCCGGATAAAACACATTTTATCCGTGCTCGATGACAGCCCCATCGTGACACCTTTTCAATTAAAAACCTGGGAATGGATGGCATCCTATTATTGTTGTGGCATCGGTGAAGTCATGGCTGCTGCCCTGCCTGCGGCTTTTAAACTGGACAGTGAATCCAGGATCATGCTGCACCCTGATTTTGACCAGGACTTTTCTGAACTAAGCGAACAGGAATATCTGATCGCAGAGGCTTTATCGGTGCGGACAGCCCTTACCATTGATGAAATTCAAAAAATATTAAATAGAAAAACGATCAAAAAAATAATCGACAATATGGTCGCCAATGGGATCATACTGATCGAAGAAGAATTAGAGGCCGGTCTTCAGGATAAAAAGGAAGAATTTGTTGTACTCCATCCTAGGTATCAGGGAGATCCGGACTTTATGGTGCAGGCGCTTGATCTGGTCACCCGGTCCGAACTTCAAACCCAGGTTTTACTGGCCTTTATTCAATATGCCAGACCTAAACCCGAAATCGCCAAAAAAGAATTGGCAAGGCATGTTGCCCTGACTGCAGCTGTTTTAAAAGCCCTGGAAAAAAAAGGGATAATTAATCTGGAGAAAAGGGTAGTGCCGCGCAATCAGATTCAGACCCTGGATATTATTTTACCGCCACTGACTCCTGATCAGGAAGATGCGCTAAGGAATATAAAGACTTCGTTTGATGCAAATACGAATGTCGTTTTATTGCATGGAATTACCGGAAGCGGTAAGACCCGGATATACAGCGAATTGATCCGGGAGGCAGTAGAAGCCGGAGGCCAGGTATTGTATTTACTGCCAGAAATTGCACTGACGACCCACCTGATCTCGAGATTAAAAAAATCACTGGGCCAAAATCTATTGCTCTATCATTCACGATTAAGTCAGAAAGAACGAATCGAAACCTGGAAAGGGGCCATGTCGGGAGCTCCGGTTACCCTGGCTGCCCGTTCCGGAATCTTCCTGCCTTTTAAGAATCTGAAACTAGTCATAGTCGATGAAGAGCATGATCCTTCCTACAAACAAAGTGAAAGAGATCCCAGGTATCAGGCTCGTGACATGGCTATCTGGCTGGCTGCCCAGTCGAATGCAAAAGTAATTCTCGGAAGTGCCACCCCTTCCATTGAAAGTTGGTTCCATGCAAAAAATCAAAAATATGGATTTGCAAGCCTGGAAAACCGGTATGGCGACATACCCTTGCCGGAAATAGAATTGGTGGACCTTTATGCTGAAAACAAAGGGAAAGAAACTCCGGTGATCATCACGCCTACACTGGATGAAACGATAGTAAGGTCCCTGAGGCAAAATGAACAAATTATCCTTTTCCAAAACAGAAGAGGCTATGCTCCACAGCAACACTGCTCCAATTGCCACTGGCATGCAATGTGCCCCAATTGTGATGTCAGCCTCACGTATCATAAATATTTAAACAAACTCATCTGTCATTATTGCGGATACCAACGCCAATTGTTTGAAACCTGTCCGGATTGTGAAAAAGCCACCATCTCCCTCAGAGGTTTTGGTACAGAAAAACTGGAGATGGAACTCAAAACGATGTACCCGCAAGCGAGGATAAAAAGGCTGGACCTGGATACCGCCAGAACCAAATCCTCTTATCAGGAATTGCTGGACCAGTTTGAACTGCGCGAAATAGATATCCTCGTGGGTACCCAGATGCTGAGTAAAGGGTTGGATTTTGATCATGTGGGATTGGTGGGCATCTTGCAGGCAGATTCCATTTTTTATTATCCCGATTACCGCTCCAATGAAAGAGCTTATCAATTATTGACCCAGGTCGCAGGACGGGCGGGCAGGAAAAATAAACAAGGCAAAGTGATCCTGCAATCTTACAACCTGCAGCATGATGTCATCAAATATGTGTTGCACTATGACTATACCGGCATGGCCGAAAAAGAAATAAACGATCGCGCCTTATCTCATTATCCGCCATTTACCAGGTTAATAGAAATAACGATCAAACATAAAAAGCCGGCACAGGCCGACCTGGCTGCTGTATTAATTACCCGATCCCTGCAATCTTCGTTTGGTGAACGGGTTCATGGCCCTTTGTTGCCTTCGATCGCACGTATCCGGAATTTTTACCTGCGGACCGTGATGATTAAAATGGAAAAAAACAGCAAGTTGATCCAGGAAGTCAAAATGCAAATTAAGTCCGATATACAGGAAGTACTAAAACAGCCCGGTTTATCCTCTACCCGGTTTAATGTGGATGTGGATCCGGATTAATTAATTTCGAATTTCGAATTAACAATTAACAATGGTAGACTGCATCCCGATTGATAAATTATAAATGAATGAAAGAATGAATTTCGACCTACGGAAGTTAGGGGTTAGGAGTTAGAAGTTAGGGTCTTTCGGACTTCCGGACTTCCGGACTTTCGGACTTATCGATCTAAAGAATGAAAGAATGAATTCCGACCTATGGAAGTTAGGGGTTAGGAGTTAGAAGTTAGGGCCTTCGGACTTGCGGACTTTCGGACTTATCGATCTAAAGAATGAAAGAATGAATTCCGACCTATGGAAGTTAGGGATTAGGAGATGGAAGTTAGGGCCTTCGGACTTCCGGACTTCCGGACTTCCTGACTTGCGGACTTATCGATCTAAAGAATGAAAGAATGAAAGAATGAAAGAATGAATTCCGACCTATGGAAGTTAGGGGTTAGGAGATGTTAGGGATTAGGAGATGGAAGTTAGGGCCTTTCGGACTTCTGGACTTATCGATCTCGGACTTCCGGTTTTTCGGACTTTCGGACTTATCAATCTCGGACTTTCGGTCTTATCGATCTCGGACTTCCGGACTTCCGGTCTTTCGGACTTATTGATCTCGGACTTCCGGACTTCCGGACTTCCGGTCTTCAACTAGTGCAACTCGATCGTCCTGACCTCAGGGATCCCGACAGTATTCAGTTGGATATGTTTTCGCAGAGCTTTTGTTTTATAATCCTGGATGATTTCGAGGACATCCCGGTCGATATAGGTACTGTCTTGTCCGTTAATTTCGACGATGCTGTATTCTTCAATTTTATCCAGGGTTTCCGATAGTCTTCTTTTATTGAGAAAGCTGACTTGCTGGTCCAGGGTGATAGTATATTTTTTGGAATGGCCTTCATAAAATTGTTTGAGGTGAAAACCAGCCGCATAGGTATGTTTAAACATAAAATAAATCGCGTAGGTAATCCCGATCAAAACACCGATCAGTAAGTCGGTGAAAAGAATAGCGATTATGGTAAAAATAAAAGGAAGAAATTGTTCCCTTCCCTGCTGGTAAACTTCCTTTAACATCCTGGGTTTTGCCAGGTTGTATCCTGTGCGAATCAGTAGTATGGCCAAAACACAATAAGGTATAAGATTGAGCAGGGGTACAGCGATAAGGACTGCCAGCAAAATCCAAAAGCCGTGAATGAATGAGGATGCTTTGGACCGGGCTCCGGCTTCGGCATTGGCTGAACTGCGTACAATCACCGCGGTAATCGGTAGCCCTCCTAACAAACCACTTAAAAAATTGCCAGTACCCTGAGCCATCAGCTCCTGATTTTGCGGGGTAATGCGGTTCATTGGATCCAACTTGTCTATAGCTGCTATACTGAGCAGGGTTTCGAGCGAGGCAACAAAACAAATGAGAATAGCGTTTTTCCAAATCAGGGTGGTGAGATCCCCGGATTTCCATAACAGCGAAAAATCAGGCCAGGTAATCGAAGAAAAAGCCGCTTCGGGCACCTGAACAAAATGACTCGTTTTGAGATCCAGTGCTGGCAACCAGGAATGTATAGCTATTGCCAGTAGGATGCCAAATAAAACAGTAATAAAAGAGGTAGGTAAAAAACTTATCCGGGTCGAAACATATTTTTTCCATAAAATCAACACCATCAAAGCCAATACAGAGATTAATACCGTACCGCCGGAGGAAGCATTGTATAAGTCTTCAATATTTTTAAACCCGTGATCAAAGGTCAGGATGTTAAACAATTCGTTTCTCCAAAAATCAGGTTTGTCGTACCCTATAATGAGGGGAATTTGTTTGGAGATCAATAATATCCCGATAGCTGCCAACATACCCTTAATGACTGCAGAAGGAATAAAATGGGTGAATCCTCCAAGTTTAAGTATTCCTAAAAGAAATTGAAAAATACCGGCCAGGGCTACCGAGATAAAAAATAAATTTATTGAGCCCATATCCTGGATAGCTGTGGTAGAAATCGCGGCGAGACCGGCGGCCGGACCACTGACGCTGAGTTCTGACTTGCTGAACAAGGTGACGACCAGTCCACCAATAATACCGGCTATCAGTCCGGAATATACGGGTGCATTGGAAGCCAGTGAAATGCCCAGGCAGAGGGGCAGGGCTACAAAAAAAACGGTGATGCTCGCCTTAAGATCATGCCTGAGGATAGAAGCAAGATAAAACCGGGTTTTTTGAGTAAAACCTAAAGAAGATATATTATTCACAGGATCCGGGTTACTTGCCCATCTTGGATTTTATGGAAAGTCCCGGGAACACAAATTTAAAAATTCGTCAATACACTGCCCCTGCTTTTAATATGATTGTAGTCAGTGAACGCGTATCGCGGTATCGCGGTTTTAATGTCTCCGACTTCAAACTAATATCGCGGTTCGGCGCAGTTTGACCTTCTCTGACTTCAAACTAATTTTGCATTCGCAGCATTTATTGAATAATCAACTCGTCCAATACCATTGCCGCTGGCTGACCCGCTAAAATATGATCTTTTGGACAGGTTTTCTTTCCGGTAGCTACGAGTTTAACGGCTTTCAAGGCCTGGTTGCCCAAATTAAAACTAACCGTTTGAACCGAATTTGGACTTGCAGTGGCACCGAGTGAGGTCGTGCTTACCTCTTTGAAAGTAGAACCATCTTTAGAAACCAGGCAGGTCACTTTGGTAGGCAGCCAGGCTCTGAAATTAGGTTGATTTAAAAACCTGGTTGTTAAGGATTTGAGCAAGGTATCCTTTTCCAATGACCAGGTAATTTCCATTTCACCACCCGACAATCCCACCCAGGTTGACTTTGGATTTTCAATAATTCCCAATACTCCGTCATTGAGCAGGCTTTCATCCCCATCCCCAAAGTAGTGATCGGGAGAAATATTAAATTTAAAGCTCCCTTTTTTAAATGCACCGTGAACCTGCACCTTCTGGCTGATATGTTTAAGGATCTGCTCCCTGAAACCGGAAGGGGTGAGGCCGCTGCGGTCGACGACCCGTACAGCCATACGATCACAATCATTTACAAATTGATCCACCAGGTCTTTCATGCCCTGGATAGTGCCCCATTGCGGTTTACGATCCTCGAGAATGGCCCCTTGTTTACGCAAAGAAGTTGAATTGTCCTGTTTGATGAGCTGGCTCAACGCCCCGATATTCATAAAATAACCATACGTTTGAGTACCCATTGACTTGGCAACTTCCAACTGGGTGTAAATCAGGGAAAGACGAGTCAATTCGATCAATTCTTTCAGCTCAGAGTTATTGACCGTCAGGCTATTGGTAGAGCTAAAATAGCTGTACAACTGGTTAATGTTGCTGGGTTGCAACCAGGACCGAAATCCATCGGCCGGAGTACCATAGGCCGATAGGTTGGGTCCGGAGGACTGCACTGTATTTTCCAGGGCCTTGATATAACCAAAGATTGCTTTTCCTCCGGGGCCATATTTATTGTCACAAAATTTCCAGATCAGAGAGTCCAGATTTTGGTTTACATCCCAGGCTAAATTGGAAGCAACGTAAAATTTTAATTCAGGAAAAGACGACCCGGCGCCGGATACCCCATTGAATATGATTTTGCGAACCCCTTGTGTGTTTAAATATTGTAAAGACTTAGACAGGGCTGTTAAATTTGGAAAAGGCATCATAAACCGCTCTTCATTGGTCACATGAGATTGGACGGCAATATTGTCTGTAAGCGCTTTCCACGCACTCAGGTCATTCCGGAAAGATTCATTGTCAGGTCCCGTCCCGATGGATGCTGCATGGTCGATGTCCCTGGTATCGAGTACCAGCATTACATTGGGCTCTGGTTTGATATTGGTTGGGGCTTTGCGGTAAGGACCGTCAAGCCAAATGGCATAGGTCCTGCCTTTATTTTTTTTGGCTATTTCATTTACCAGTTTCACAATGACCCCGGAAGGGCTGCCGGTTTCTTCAATAGCTTTAACAGTATATTCGTCTTCACTGACGATATGATTTGGGTAAGGGCTGATAGCCCAAAAAGTGGCACGCCCTTTTGCCATAGTCCAGACTTCTAGGTTTTTTTCGAGGTCAGCCTGTAAATTAGGATGGGCAAAGTTGATCTGATTCGGTATTTTTTTCCCGTTAACCACAGCAAAATATTCGGGGTGGGTATTAAAATAAGATTCAGATGGAAAGATCCTTTCCATCGAATATTCCCAGGTCCCCCAGTCATTTTGGTTGTCAATATTGATAAAATTCCATTGCCGGTAGGATTCATTCAAGGCATTGGGATTGATCGCCTGGCGGTGAGTAAAACTAGGTTTAAAAATCAAAGGGGTCGCCGGGATCACTATTTTCGGTTGCTGATTGTATTGGGTGATATTTTCATTCAGTTTTAAAGCCCCCATTCTCACGATGATATCCATCAATCCCTGGCTGAGCCCTGTGGAGCTATTGGCCAGTATATTCCACTTTTTATCCTTTACGGCAGAGATATAACCATCCCCGACTTCATTTAGAGGGAAAGTACTTAAGTAACTCTTATTCCGGTTGCTGGGGCCAATGAGGATTTCTTCATCCTGCGGTCCTACAATATCAGAAAAGGACATAAATTCAATTCCGGAGCTTAGTTTAAGATTGGCCTTAAATGCATTAATAGCCTGTAAAACACTATCCGGTGCCTGTTCGCTGTAAATGATGCGGTATTTGGATTTTAAATTTTCCACAATCACCAGATCTCCGGTAGAACGGTCGCACGATACAACAATAAGGATACTAAAAAGAAAGGTAAAGAATTTACTCATGGTCTTGAAAAATGGATTAGCGCGGCAAAATTAACAATTAAGCCCCGTAAATATTCCTAAGATTGCTTATTAACTATTTTTTAGGCTTTCTGAGGACAAACAAATAAACAACAGGTATCAGTACAAGGAGGAGGATGAGCCAATTATAAGAAATATTATCTGAGGTTTCCGACGGTTCCAAAGCAGAGGGTATAGAAGGATCTCCCTTTAACTCGAGCGACATCGATTCAAAAAAACCACTTTTATTGGCATCAGCTTGTGAATAATAGGCCTGGGTAGTCCAAAAGTCCATCACAAACAATTTAGTTTCATAAAGAAGCAATCGTTTGAACCGCAACTCCGGTCTGTCAGGATGTGGGTCACAGGTGGCATAAAACTCAATCCCGGACAGATCCTCTATGGTGACATTTTTTTGCCTGACCAGATTACAATGATCTTCCGGCATTTGAACTGTTTGATAAACCTCATTATAAAAACGATTGACATCGAGCGCAGATCGTTTTGTGGGGTTTAAAGTAGTTTGTTGAACTATACAGGCGTAATATCCGGTTTCGTCCGTGTAATGGTAGACTTTTTGCCCCAACGTATCCAGAATATCCGGATTATTGGGAAAGGTCAGAAATACATTAGGCGAAATATTAATCCTAACCTGAGCCCTTAGCAATAAAGAACAAGAGAGCAAAACAAATACCAAACAGAAAATATTTTTATTCATCATTGCCCTGCTAAAAATAATACCGTTTAAAGGCTTCAATGGCTTCATATTCGGCCAAACCTAATTTATTATAAGTGATGGCCGTACCCCGGTTGCGGTCTTCTGCCCTTTGCCAGAATTCCCGGGCATCTGAACCGGGAAATAAGGGCCTGTCTTTCTGAGACTGATGTTTAAAAATCGCCTTTCTTTTTCTCATCAATTCCTCCGGAGAAATGGGAACAGCCATATCAATATTTTCGATTTCCCATTCCTGCCAGGCTCCCCGGTACAACCACAACCAACAATTGTCTATCCAATCTACCCCGTCTTGTCTTAATTCGGATAAAGACCGGAATACAGCCTGCAAACAAACCCGGTGGGTACCATGCGGGTCACTGAGGTCACCGGCAGCATACACCTGATGGGGTTGGATTTTGTTGAGCAACTCTTTAGTGATGCGGATGTCTTCAGGACCGATAGGTTTTTTCTTGACCAACCCTGTTTCGTAAAAGGGGAGATCCAGAAAATGAGCCTGTTCATCCGGAATGCCCACATAGCGACAGCCTGCCTTAGCTTCCGCCCTGCGGATGAGGCCTTTGATGGTCTGCACCGGTTTGGAGTCTACCTCGCCCGGTTTTTTGTTTTCCAGCTGCTGTTTAATTTCAAGGTACATTTTATTGGCAGTGGCCACATCCAGGCCAAACGTGGAGTGAAAGTCGCGGATAAAATCGGCAAACCGGATTACATCTTCATCAAAGACAGCAATATTGCCGCTGGTCTGATAAGCGACGTGGACTTCGTGTTTTTGATCCACCAGCCGGATAAAAGTGCCCCCCATGGAGATCACGTCGTCATCCGGATGAGGACTAAAAATAATGACTCGTTTTTGTGCTGGTTCAGCCCGCTCCGGCCGGTTCGTATCATCGGCATTAGGTTTACCCCCAGGCCATCCGGTGATGGTGTGCTGGAGTTGATTAAACATATTAATATTGATGTTGTAAGCATTGCCAAATTCGGTGATGATATCGCCCATGCCAAATTCAGCGTAATCCCGGTTGGTCAGTTTCAGAATAGGTTTTTCCAGTTTGGTCGACAACCAGATAACGGCTTTTTTGATCAAGGCATCATCCCAATCACAAGAGTCTACCAGCCATGGTGTTTTAATCCGCGTCAATCCAGAAGCTGCCGCTTCGTCCAGTATAAAACTGGTATTGGGATGTTGCTGAAGATAAGTGGCGGGAATGCTGTCATTCACCTGTTCTTCCACCGCTTTCTGGATAATTTTGGATTTCCCTTCACCCCAGGCCATAAGGATTATTTTTTTGGCGCTCAGGATGGTTTTTACCCCCATGGTGATGGCGTTTTTGGGTACATTTTCTTCACCAAAAAATTCGCTAGCAGCATCCAGTATGGTCATAAAATCCAGCGAAATCAGGCGGGTCACACTATTCAAACCCGACCCGGGTTCATTAAAACCAATATGACCGGTACGGCCGATGCCCAGAATCTGTAAATCGATACCCCCGGCGTCTTTAATTTTGTTTTCGTATTCGGCGCAAAAAGAAGAGATGGCTGATTTATCCAGTGTGCCGTCCGGTACGTGGATATTCGCCCGGGGTATGTCGATATGGTTAAATAAATTTTCGTTCATAAACCGGACATAACTCTGCAGGGCATCCGGATTCATCGGAAAATATTCATCGAGGTTAAAAGTGACCACATTGTTAAAACTCAATTGTTCTTCCCGGTGCAATCGGATCAATTCAGTATACAGTGAGATCGGGGTAGATCCCGTGGCCAGGCCCAGTACACAGGTTTCACCGACTGCTTGTTGACTTCGGATCAGGCGGGCTATCTCCTGGGCTACCGAGGCGGAAGCTTCTTTCGATGTAGGAAAAATGAAGGTGGGAATTTTTTCAAATTTGGTCGTAGACGAATTCATACAATATTAAATCTTGAGCACAAATGTAATAACAAGTTGATGGTGTAAAAAGACCGATCATAATTTGATGAATAATATATATTCTTAATTCAATTTCGTTTAGTTAAGGTTCTATGTGGACTTCTATGTGTTCTATGTACTATGTGGTTCAGGCTCTTGAATGCTTATAGTCAACCACATAGAAACATAGAAACATAGACAAGCACATAGATAAAGTT
>Ga0138256_10008450_pt1 | contig 10801 bp, 8 predicted proteins | sample KNB2016incub_MG_FD_105486 | JGI IMG/M metagenome (GOLD analysis project Ga0138256, IMG submission 105486) | Active sludge microbial communities from wastewater in Klosterneuburg, Austria - KNB2014incub_MG | ecosystem: Engineered > WWTP > Activated sludge > Unclassified | place: Austria... | reverse complement strand
GACCTCTACGTCGAGGCGATCAACCAGGCGGTGAAGAACCGCCCGGCCGACGTCACCGTCGGCGTGCACGTGTGCCGCGGCAACTACAAGGGCATGTACCTGTCCGAAGGCGGCTACGACTCGGTCGGCGAGCGCTTCTTCGGCCGCGCCAGCGTCAACCACTTCCTGCTCGAGTTCGACACCCCGCGCGCCGGCGGTTTCGACCCGCTGAGGTTCGTGCCGAAGAACAAGGGCGTGGTGCTCGGGCTGGTCAGCTCGAAGACCCCGCAGCTCGAGTCGATCGACACGCTGAAGCGGCGCACCGAGGAGGCGGCGAAGTACGTCGACCTGGACCGGCTGGCGATCAGCCCGCAGTGCGGGTTCGCGAGCACGATGGGGGGCAACCCGGTGACCGAGGCGGACGAGCGCGCGAAGCTCAAGCTGTGCGTGGACGCGGCGAAGGCGGTCTGGGGGTAGGGCGCCGGGATGCGCTCCGGAGGGCTGCGGCGGTCGGGTAGGATAGGCGCCGCGGGCCTCTAGCTCATGATGGTCAGAGCAGCGGACTCATAATCCGTTGGTGCCGGGTTCGACTCCCGGGGGGCCCACCAGAATGCGGGGCGGCGGAGTGGCGACGGACTGGCTGCGGCCGGCGCACGCCGATGCCGAGCCTGCCGGCCCGCCGGTCCGCAACGCATTCCGTTCGAGCGGTCTCGGTCGCGGTGCGGGTCCAGGCGGCGAATCGCCGGGGACTCCGGGTCAGGGCCCGCGGCGATACGGGTCGTACGTCCGTGCCGCCTCGACCATCGCCGCAAGCAGCTCGGGGCGCGTTCCCGAGTGGAAGGCGTTGCTCGAAGCCAGCATGTAGCCTCCGCCGGCAGCGCCTTCGTCGATGCACCTCCGCACGTCGGCGAACACGGCTTCACGGTTGCCGGTCGTGAGGACTTCGATGCAGTCGACGTTGCCGATCAGGCAGACGCGGCGCCCGTAGCGCTCCTTGAAGATCGACAGGCTCTGCCCTGGAAACGGCTGGACCGGATGCAGCGCATCGACGCCGGTATCCAGGATCGGGTCGACCAGTCCGTGCAGGTTGCCGCAGGAGTGTTTCACCACCTTCATTCCCAGCCCGTGGGCCACGTCCACCAGTTCGCGCAGTCCGGGCTGGACGAACTCGATCCACATGTCCGGAGACATGAACGGGCCGGTCGTGGAACCGTAGTCGTCGGTGAAGCGGACGATGTCCACGCCGACCGCTGCGGCCTGCTCGACCAGGCGGCGGTTGTAGTCGACCACCGTCGCGATCAGCCTCTTGGCGAAGTCCGGACTCTCGATCAGATCGACGACGAAGTTCTCCATGCCGCGCAGCTTCCACGGAATCGAGAATGCGTCGGTCATGCCCAGCACCACTGGCTTCGTGCCGCGGTAGCGGGCGACCGCCGCGCGGTGATTGGCGAGGCGAATCGGATCGGCCGGGTCGGGCGGAACCAGGGCGTCCAGATCCGCCTCGGCGTGGATCGGATGGCCGACCGGCGTCGGCATCACGTTCTCCTCGAGCCGCACGACGAGCCCCCACTCGTCGCTGAAGTAGCGCTTGTTCTCGTCGACCAGCCGATAGCGATAGGCCTCGCGGTGGCAGACGACGTCGAGATCGTAGAGATCGACCACGTCTTCGAGCGCGCCGCCCGGCACCAGCGCCTCGATGACGTTGGAGGCGAGCGAACACTCGAAGATCGGCAGTCGGTCGGGCACCTCGCGCTCGAGCGCGGCGAGCACGCGGTCGCGGGAACTGGTCGTGGACATCGTCGGTGACGAACGCGGCGTCGTCACTCCTTCTCGATTCCGGACTCGCGCAACAGGCGGCCGTTGCGTTCGAACTCCGACTTCACGAACGCCCCGAAGGCCTTGCTGTCCATGTAGTGGACCGGCGTATTCATGGTCTCGAGTTGCTTGCGAAAACCCTCGGACTGCGTGGCCGCCCGGCACGCCCGGTCCAGGGCAGCCAGGGCCGCGGGCGGCGTGCCCTTCGCGGTCGTCACGCCGCCCCACACTTCGAAGTTCAACGCAGGCCCGCCCTGCTCGGCGATCGTCGGCAGGTCGGGGAACGCCGTCAGTCGCGTCGGCGCCAGCACGGCGAGGCCGCGAATCTTGTCGCCGTGCGTGGTCAGCAGCGTCGAATGGCTGACGAACATCCTGATGTCGCCGCTCAGTATGCCCAGCAGCGAGTCGGAGTCGCCCTTGTACGGAACGTGCACCATCTTCGTGCCGGTGGCCGACGCGAGGGCGGCCAGGGCGAGGTGCGGCACCGAGCCCGTTCCGGTGGACGCGTAGGTGAGCTTGTCCGGGTTGGCCTTCGCGTCGGCGACCAGGTCCATGACCGTCCTGTACGGCGAATCCTTGCGCACCAGCAGCACCTGCGGATTCGCATAGACGCGGCAGACGTAGTCGAACGAGTCGGCGTCGTAGGGCAGCTTTCGCAGGTTGGGCTGCGTCGTCAAGGGCCCCACCGGCAGCATGCCGAGCATGTGGCCGTCGGCCTTTGCATTGGCCACCTCGGCTGCGCCGATGGCGCCTCCGGCACCGGCCTTGTTCAGGACGACCACCTGCTGGTTGAGGGTCTTCGCCATCTCTGTCGCGAGGGCGCGCGCGATGAGATCCGTGCTGCCGCCCGGACCGAACGGCACGAGCAGGCTGACCGGTCGGTCGGGAAACGCGGCCTGGGCCATGGCCGTCGCCGAAGCGGCGACGAGCGCCCCCACCACAATCGCCTTCAGACTCTTCATGGTTGTGCCTCCGGTATGAGTGGTGATGGAAACCTGGTCAGACGCCTCGTCCGGGGCCGTGCCCGGTCACGAAGTCGTTGCCTGCGCGGTCCACGCCGCGCGCGAGCCAGAGCGGGCGATGAATGTAGTTCATCAATGGCGACTCCTTCGCCGCGTAGGCGTTGGCCGGGAATCCGGGGTCGCGGACGTAGCGCGTGGTGGCCGGCATGTAGCGGATCGCATAGTCGGACCGCCGCATGGCGGAGCGGTTCTCTGCAGACCCGTGAACCAGATAGACGTCGTGGATCGAGACCTGCCCCGCGTACAGGACGTCGTCGCAGGCCTGGCTCTCGTCGACCTCGGGCAACTGCTGCTTGAGGGCCACGTTGCGCGCGGTGGTGATCTCGTGGCGCTCCAGCTTGCGGGCCTTGTGCGAGCCCGGGATGTAGCGCATGCAGCCGTTTTCGGGCGTCGAGTCCTCGATCGCGACGCGCACCGTGACGGTCGCCAGCGGGTCCAGTGGCCAGTACTGCCCGTCCTGGTGCCAGGGCACCGCCATGCCGTGTCCGGCCGGCTTGCAGAAGAGCTGGCTCCCCCACAGCACGATGTCCGGGCCGATGAGCTGCTCGACCATGTCGAGGATCTCCGGAAACAGGCACAGGTCCAGGAAGGCCTGGCTGCCGACCAGCTGCGCCGACTGGCCCCAGGGGTTGTGCGCTCCGGAAAGCTGCTCGGGGCGCACGCCGGGATTGCGCTCGATCAACCGGTCGACCTCGGCCTGCATCCTGGCCAGCATCGCATCGGGCAGCCGGTAGTCGGGGATCACCAGGCCATCGTCGTGAAAGCGCTGGATCTCGGCGTCGCTCAGTCGTGTCATTCGGATCGTTTCCTCGGTTCGCGGGTCAGTTCATCCAGCTGCCGCCGTTGACGTCCAGCGCATGGCCGGTCACGTACGAGGCTTCGGGCGAGCACAGGTGCCAGGCCGCGGCCGCGACCTCGCCGGGCGTGCCGAGGCGGCCGAGCGGAATGCGCGCGGCCAGCGCCGGCCAGCGTTCGCGCGGGATCATCGCGCCTTCGATCGACCCGGGCACGACCGCGTTGACGCGCACGCCGTGCGGCGCGAGTTCCAGTGCCAACGAGCGCACCAGCGACATCAGGCCCGCCTTCGACGCCGCGTAGTGCGCCTTGGTGCCGGCGGTCGTCGGCTCGAGCGCCGCGACGCCGGTGCGCCCGGCGCGCGAAGCGATCATCACCATCGCGCCGCGCGTCGCGCGCAACGGCGCAATCGCCGCTCGCGCGACGAGGAAGGCCCCGGTCAGGTTCACGTCGATCAGCCGCCGCCATTCCTCGACCGGTATCGCCTCGATCGGTCGCGCCGGCACGGTGATGGCTGCCGAATGCACCACTGCGGCCAGCGGCCCGCGTGTCGCCGCGGCCGCGAACAGGTTCGTGCAGGCGGCCTCGTCGGTGACGTCGGTGGCGACGAAATGCACACCGTCCGGCAGCGATGCGTCGGGCGGCTTCAGGTCGGCAATCAGCACCTCGTGCGTCGCGATGAAGCGCTGCACGCAGGCCCAGCCGATGTTGCTCGAGCCGCCGGTGATCACGGCGACCGGGCGTGCCGCTTCGGGGAGGGGGCTCATCAGTAATCCGAGGCCGGCACGTGGCTGGCCTCGGGGTCGATGGCGACGTCGATGACCGTCGTTCGACCCTGTCGCACGGCATCGCGCGAGGCCGAGATCGCATCGCTCAGCGCGTCTGCGCGGTCCACCCGGATGCCGTGGCATCCCATGCCGCGAGCGATGGTCGCGAAGTCCATCGGCGAGAAGTCGACCGCGATGCGACGATCCTTCATGTTGTCGCGCACCATGCCCAGGCCCTGGTTGTTGGCGACGATGACCGTGATCGGCAACTGCTCCTGCACGCAGGTGGCCAGCGTCGACAGGGTCATCGCAGCGCCGCCGTCACCGATCAGGCAAATCGCGTGGCGGTCGCGATGCACCAGTCGCGTCGCCGCGGCGGCCGGCAGGCCCCAGCCCATGCCGCCGATGCCGCCGGGTACCACCAGTTGCCCCGGCGTGCGCAGCCTCAGCTGGCTGGTCACCCAGATCCGGTTGTTGCCGGCATCGAGCACGAGCATGTCCTTCGGCGTCAGCGTGCGGTCGAGCACGCGGACCAGGTCGGCATAGTGCAGCGTGCCCGCAGTCGCCACCGCAGGCGGCAACACGCCGAAGCCGTGCTCGGCGTTGTTGTCGGCAATCGCGGCCAGCCGCTGTGCGCGTCGCTCCTGCCCCAGCGGCAGTGTCCTCAGCATGCGCATGACGTCGGCCGCGTCGCCGGTGATGGCCAGCTCGACCGGGTAGACCCAGCCCGCATGGCGTGGATCCACGTCCACTTGCGCCAGGCGCTGGCGCGCCGGATCGATCAGCCCTTCGTCGCGAAAGCGAAGGTAGTCGGGGCCCAGGCTGGCGCCGAGCGCGAGCACCACGTCCGCACGGCCGAGCATCCGGTTCGCACTCCGGCTGCCCCAGGTCCCGAGCATGCCCACTGCGACCGGCGAGGTCTCGTCGATGACGCCCTTGCCGTTGTAGCTGGTCGCCACCGCGATGCCGGCCTCGGAGGCGAGCTCGGCCAGCAATTCGCGCGCCGCGGGCGTCTGGGTCCCCTGTCCGGCTACGATGACCGGGTGCCGCGCCTCGGCCAGCAGTGCCGCCAGGCGCGTCACCGCGTCGACGTCGGGGCGCGCCGCCGTATGCACCAGGTAGCCGGCGGACGGATAGAGGTTGACGCGCCGCTGCTCGGGCATCTCGCGCCGGATGATCGGCGTCTTCAGGACCAGCGCCGCCGGCCCCATGCGCGGCAGCTGCGCGTGCTTGAACGCAAGCTGAAGGCCGTAGACCGCCTCGTGCGGCTCGGTCGCATACGCGCAGTACTTGGTCATCGTGCCGAGCACGGCGCGCACGTCGGCGGCGCCATAGTCGCCCGTCATGGTCTGATAGACGCCGTACATGCCGAAGCCGTCGTAGCACGAGGTGTCGGTCAGTACGACCATGGGCGAGCCCGAGAACTGCGCCTCCAGGATGCCGAAGGCCCCGGTGCTGCTGGCGAACGGCCCCTGTCCCATGAACACACCGGGGCGGCCCGTGAGCTTGCCGTAGGTCTGCGCCATGACTGAAGCAATCTGTTCGCTGCGCGTCAACACGACGCGCAAGCGCTCCCGCACGGCATGGAACTCGTCGAGCATCCAGGTGATGCCCAGGCCGGGCAGAGTGAAAGCGTGGTCGGCGCCGCAGTCGAGCAGCGTGTCGACGATGGCCTTTTTCGTGGTGGGCAAGAGTGGCTCCGAGGTGCGCACCATGCAAGCGCTTGCATGAAAACTAACCGGAGCTCCTGACAGACGTCAAATGCGGGAAATCACCTAGTTCTGCACGCGCTTGCATCGTACGGTAGGATGACGGTCGACACACGATGCCTCCCCGCCGCCCTTCCAAGCCCGCGTTGGTCCCGAACGCCGCAGACGGCACCCGGGCAATTGCGCTCGCCGACGTGGCGACGCTGGCCGGCGTCTCGCCGGGCACCGTTTCGCGAGCGCTGTCGCGGCCGGCGATGCTGAGCCCGCAGACCCGGGAGCGCGTGCTTGCCGCCGCCGAGCGCCTGGGCTACGTCGCCAACGGCGCGGCGCGCGCGCTGGCGATGCGGCGCACCGGCACGGTGGGCGCGCTGGTGCCGCGCTTCGGTGGCTCGTCGTTCCCGACCATGATCCAGGCGCTGGAGGCAACGCTCGGCGAAGAGGGCTACACGCTGCTGCTGGCGGCGCCCGAGCACGCCCGGGCGCACGAACCCGCCATCCTGCGCCGCTTGCTCGAGCGCGGGGTCGATGCCATGGCCTTGCTCGGTAGCGAACACCCGCCGCAGGCCCTGGCGTTGCTCGAGGCGCACCGCCTGCCCTTCGTCATGATGTGGGGCGTGCCGGGTCAGGCCGACAACTGCGTCGGCTTCGACGAGGAGGCGGCTGCGGCGCTGGTCGTGGACCACCTGGCCGGCCTCGGACACCGCAGCCTCGGCTTCATCGGTGGCCGTATGGCCCACAACGAGCGCGCGCGCCGGCGCTTCAACGGCCTGCTCGAGGCGGTCGCGAGTCGCGGCTTGCAATTGGCCGAGGCCGCGCGCATCGAAACCGACTACGGGTTCCGCGAGGGCTTCGAGGCGATGCAGGCACTGCTGGCCCGGAGGCTGCCGTTGACGGCCGTGGTCTGCGGCAACGATTACCTGGCCGCCGGGGCGCTGTCGGCACTGGATCGCGCCGGAATCGACGTGCCGGAACGCATCTCGTTGGCGAGCTTCAACGACAACGACTTTGCGCCCTTCCTGCATCCGCCGCTCACTACGGTGCGGATCCCGATCAGAGAGATGGGCGAGGCCGCGGGCCGCCACCTGCTTGCGCGGCTGCGCGGAGAGACGCCGCCAGCGCCCATGCCGCTGGGCGTGTCGCTCGTTCTGCGGGAGAGCACGGGGCCGGTCGCCCGCTGAGTCTTGGGCCACGAAGATGACGCCCCGGCCTGCCAGGTGTGCCTGAAGGAGATTCCGAGGTCGGAGGCCACCGTGGCGCAGGACGGCGCGCCGGTTGCGCCCCCCAGGTCCACGCCGGGCTGAGCGGCGGCGGCTGTCCGGGCTTGGCAGCTCATGCGGACCCGGATTTCGAGCCGAGTTTGCCTGGTCGGCACCGGCGTCTTCACGATCCCGGGTTGCCGTAGACTGCCAGAAATGGCTTACGCAAAGCAGGCGAGACACCGATGAGCAAGGCAGGCCGGCCCGTTCCCGACACGCACGACTTCGACCGGGAGTTCCGCGCGCAACTCTCGCAGATGACTGCCGGCATCGCGCCGACCGCGTTCACCACCGCGTGGGCCGACTGGGCGCTGCACCTGGCGCAGTCGCCGAGCCGCCGGGCCGCGCTCAGGAAGCAGGCCCTCGAGCGCGCGCAGGACACCTGGACCTTCGCGCTGCGCGCGCTGGCCGGCGAGAGCCTGTCGCCGTCGGAGGGCCTGGAAGGCGAGGCGGACCGCCGCTTCGGTGGCGATGCCTGGACGCGCTTTCCGTTCAACGTCTACGCCCGTGCGTACCAGAACAACGCGGCGCTGATGCGTTCGGCGGTCGGCGGCGTGGGCGGGGTCACCGAGTACCACGCGCAGCTCATGGAATTCGCGGTGCGCATGCTGCTCGATGCGAGCTCGCCGTCGAACTACCTGGCGTCCAACCCCGAGCTGCTGGCCCTGACCCAGGCCGAGCGGGGCCAGAACCTGGTGCGCGGGCTGAAGCACCTGTTCGAGGACATCGACCGCACCCTGAAGGGGGCGGCACCGGCGGGCGCCGAGGATTTCGAGCTCGGCAAGACCCTGGCGGTCACGCCGGGCAAGGTCGTGTTCCGCAACGAGCTCATCGAGCTGATCCAGTACGCGCCGGCGACCCGGGACGTGTTCGCGGAGCCGGTGCTGGTCGTTCCGGCCTGGATCATGAAGTACTACATCCTCGACCTGAGCCCGCGCAACTCGATGGTGAAGTACCTGGTGGACAAGGGGCACACCGTCTTCATGATCTCGTGGAAGAACCCGGGCGAGGCCGATCGCGAGATGGGCATGGACGACTACGTCGACAAGGGCCTGCGCGCCGCGATCGACGCGGTGGCGGCGATCGTTCCGAAGCGCCGCATCCACGCGGTGGGCTACTGCATCGGTGGCACGCTGCTGTCGATCGGCGCCGCGGCCCTGGCGCGCGACCGGGACGAGCGGCTCGCGTCGGTGACGATGTTCGCCGCGCAGACCGATTTCTCCGAGCCGGGCGAGCTGGCCTTCTTCATCAACCCGAGCCAGCTCGCGATGCTGGAGGCGATGATGCATCGCAAGGGGGTGCTCGAGAGCCGCCAGATGGGCGGTGCCTTCGCGCTGTTGCGGGCACAGGACCTGCTCTGGCAACCGATGGTCGACCAGTACGTGAAGGGGCAGCGCGCACCGCTGGTGGACCTGATGGCCTGGAACGCCGACGGCACGCGGATGCCCTGGCGCATGCACACCGAGTACCTCTATCGCCTGTACCTGGACAACGAGCTCGCGACGAACCGGTTCCCCGTAGGCGGCAGGCTGGTGCGGCTGTCCGACATCCGGGTGCCGATGTTCGTCGTCGGCACCGAGACCGACCACGTCGCGCCCTGGAAATCGGTCTACAAGGTCGACAACCTGGTGCGCTCGGACGACTTCACCTTCCTGCTCACGTCGGGCGGCCACAACGCGGGCATCGTCAGCGGGCCGGTGCACCCGAGGCGGCACTACCGCATGCTCACCCGCGGCCTGGCCGATCCGCACATGGCGCCGGAGGAGTGGGTCGAGGCCGCCACGAAGCACGAGGGCTCCTGGTGGCCGGCCTGGCAGGCCTGGCTCGAGGCGCACTCGGGCGCCCGGGTCAAGCCGCCCGCGATGGGCGCGCCGCGCAAGGGCTACGCCGCGATCGAGGACGCGCCGGGAAGCTACGTGCGCCAGCGCTAGGTGCGCGGCAGCCGCAACGCGACCCGCAGGCCACCGAGCGGCGATCCCTCCAGCGAGAGTTCGCCGTCGTACAGGTCCGCGAGATCCTTCACGATGGCAAGGCCGAGGCCGCTCCCGGCCACCTGTTCGTCGACGCGCGCGCCGCGTTGGAGAACCGCGTCGCGCTGCGCGCTCGCGATGCCCTTGCCGTCGTCGTCGACGACGACGACGAGCTGCCCGCCCTCGCCACCGACGGTCACCTCGACGCGGTGCGCCGCCCACTTGCAGGCATTGTCGATCAGGTTGCCCAGCATCTCCTGCAGGTCTTGCTCGTCGCCGCGAAACGACAGCGACGCAGGCACCGGGTGGAGCCGAAGGTCGATCGCGCGGTCCGCGTGGATTCGACGCATCGCGCGCGCCAGTCCGTCGAGGACAGGCCCGACCGGTGCGCTGCCGCCCGTCGACGCGCCGCGCGTGGCAGCGGCCTGCGCGCGAGACAGGTGGTAGTCGACCTGCTGGCGCGCGACGTCGACCTGTTCACGGACCAGTCGTCCCAGCTCGTGATCGGCCTGCGCCGCGGTCGCGGCGTCCGCGGCGTTGGCGAGCACGCTCAAGGGTGTCTTCAGCGAATGCGCGAGGTTGCCCGCCTGGGTGCGCGCGCGCTCGACGATCCCGGCCTTCTGCGCGAGCACGCGATTGAACTCGTCGACCAGCGGCATCACTTCGCCGGGAAAGTCGCCCTCGAGTCGCTGTGTCGCGCCACCGTGCACTGCGGCGAGCGCGGTGCGCAGACTGCGCAGCGGCGCCAGCCCCACCCGAACCTGCATGACCGCCGCCAGCACCAGGCCCGAGGCCAGCGCGCCGAGCGCGAGCCAGAGCGCGCTCCGGAATCGCGCCACCGGCTCATCCATGAGTGCCTCGTCGAACGCCGCAATCAGCCGAAAGGTGCCCCCTTTCTCCGGCGGCGTCTCGTCGATGCGGATCACGCGCTCGACCATGACGAGCCGTGCGCCCTCGGGACCGTCGATGCGGTGCCGGTGAATCTCGCGTTCGCCCGGGGCGTCCCTCGGTGCGTCGAGCACGCTGTCCCAGAGCGAACGCGAGCGCAGCAGGCCCCGGGCGCCGTCCACCGCGTCGACCTGCCAGTAGCATCCGGAGTAGGGGCGCTCGAGCCGCGGATCGCTGAGCGGTCGCTGCAGCAACGGCCGCCCCGCGTCGTCGACGCCGATGTTCGCCGTGAGCTGGTCGAGGTGCGTCGTGAGCTCCGCGTGGAGCTGCGCTTCGACGTGCTGGCGAAACAGGCTGGCGAGGCTCCATCCGGCGGCGACGATCGACACGGCGATCCAGAACAGCGTGCCGCCGAGAAGCCGGGACCGCAGCGATCGTCGCGACGCGCCGACAGCGGCCGAGTCGGTCATCGCGGCCCCGCGAGGCGGTATCCGAGGCCGCGGACCGTCTCGATCGTGCCGGGCGGAAGCTTCTTGCGCAGGCGCGCAATGAAGACCTCGACCGTGTTCGAGTCGCGATCGAAGTCCTGCTCGTAGATGT
>Ga0138256_10008449_pt1 | contig 10802 bp, 10 predicted proteins | sample KNB2016incub_MG_FD_105486 | JGI IMG/M metagenome (GOLD analysis project Ga0138256, IMG submission 105486) | Active sludge microbial communities from wastewater in Klosterneuburg, Austria - KNB2014incub_MG | ecosystem: Engineered > WWTP > Activated sludge > Unclassified | place: Austria... | reverse complement strand
TACTTCATTTCCATCAAAGAAAGTTACATTTGAAGTAATGTCAGTATTGCTTGTAATGCCTGGCAAGGTAGCATTTGCATCACCAATTACATAAACATCATTTACTGATTCTAGTTGCAAGTTGTCATTGACTGAAAGTCGACCAGATTTATGGTAGCAAGATTCATTTAAACCGGGAATGGTAGATGCAGAAATACCAGCTGCCCAAATAACTTTCCTTGTCATAATCTCTGACCCATTGCTCAACACAACACGATCTTCAAGTATATCAAGTACTCGGGTATTTAGGATCACTTTTACGCCAAACTCAGTTAAATTTTTCAAGGCAGTGGCAGATGATTTATCAGACATGGCATCCAAAATTCTCGATCTGCTTTGAATTAAATAGATATCCATTTCTTTCAAGTCTAACTCAGGATAATCTTTTGGTAAGACATGTTTTCTTAATTCCGCCAATGCTCCTGCTATCTCTACACCAGTTGGACCACCACCCACGATCACAATATCGAGAAACTTTTGCCTTTCGCGAGGCTCAGATTCCAACAGTGAAAGTTCAAAATCTTCTAAAATTCTATTTCTAATGTATAGCGCTTCTGATACTGATTTCAAAGGCAAACTAAACTTTTCAAAATTTTCAATTCCAAAATAATTATTCTTTGCCCCAGTAGCAATAACTAAATAATCGTAATTAACAAGACCTAAACTTGTTTGCAATTGTTTCTTATTAGTATCTACTTCTAATACCTCGCAAACTCTAAAAAAAACATCTTTTCGATTTTGAAAAATTCTCCTGATTGGAAAACAAATAGAACTTGGTTCAAGTCCAGACATGGCAACTTGATAATACAATGGCTGAAACTGATGATAATTATTCTTATCAATCAGAACAATTTGATAGCCTTTTCCCTTTAATTCCATCGAGAGTCGAAGACCAGCAAATCCTGCTCCAACTATTACAATTCTCTTTAATCCAATTTCAGGAAGATTTATTCTATTAGCCATTCTTATTCCAAAATTTTATTGTTAAATTTTGTAAAATTATTCAAATCACATTTTTTTCTATAAAACATTGATCTATTTTTTGCAATTAAATCATAGACACGGTTCATTAAAACGATTGGAATTAAATTTAAAATTCGACCCAATAATCTAAATCTAAATGGCAAAGAATTCAATATAATTATCACAGCCTCAGATCTAAAATAAAATAACTCATTCTGTTCGACAACTATAGAATCAATATCATTTTTTAGCCCATATTTAACTCGTAAAGATTCAAATAAATGTCCTTGTAAACTTGAAAATAACAAACAGTTTTTTTTATCACATTGCATTAAATATAAGACAATACGATTACAGAAAATGCATTCTCCATCAAAAAAGACTATAATTTGATCCCTGACCACTTCTAATCAACAAATAGAATTCAATCTGTTTTGAAATAGCCAAAAAATATTTCTATTTTTACAACAAAAAATCATGAATTTTAATTTTCCAAGCTTGGCTGATAGATTTATTAGATATGCAAAAATCGATACACAAGCAGATCCATACTCTAATACTTCTCCTTCAACTGAAAAACAAAAGAATCTAAGCAATTTATTACTTAATGAATTAAAAGTTGAAGGCATAAAAGTTGAACAAGATCAATTTGGATATATTTATGCTGAATTACCATCAAATAGTGAAAAAAATTTAGCTACCATTTGTTTTTGTGCCCATATGGATACTGCCCCTGATTGTAGTGGAACAAATGTAAAGCCTATTCTACACAAAAATTACCAAGGAGAAGATATAATATTGCCTGATGATCCAAGTATTAAAATCTCAGTTTCAGAATTTCCTGAATTACTTCATAAAACAGGACAAGATATCATCACTGCCAGTGGTTTAACTTTACTTGGTTCAGATGACAAATCAGGTATTACAGCTATCATGGAAGCGTTGATATTTTTACACCGAAATCCACAAATTAAACATGGTATAATAAAAGCTTTATTCACCACAGATGAAGAGATAGGCAGAGGTGTGAATCATGTTGATCTTAAGAAACTAGCTGCAGACTATTGTTACACAATGGATAGTGGTGATGTAGGTTATCTAGAAGATGAAACATTTTCTGCGGATGCTTGCTCCGTGATCATTACAGGTGTCAGCACGCATCCAGGATATGCGAAAAATAGAATGGAGAATGCAATAAAAATAGCAAGTGAAATTATTGCTGCTTTACCAAAGGATAAACTTTCGCCTGAAACAACAGAGCATAAAGAAGGATTCATACACCCAATGAAACTTGAAGCACAATTAGAATCAGCAAAAATCGATTTTATAATCAGAGATTTTGTTACATCAAAATTAAATGATCATGTCAAAGTGTTGAAGGATGCTTGTGAAAAAGTTATCATTAATTATCCTAATTCAAAATACACCTTAAACCAAACAGAACAATACAGAAACATGAAGGAAGTCCTTGTCAATCATCCCCAAGTAATGAGTTATGCAGTACAAGCAATTCAAGAGGCTGGTATTCCTTTACGTCAAGGTATCATAAGAGGTGGAACTGATGGCTCTCGCCTTTCATTCATGGGATTACCATGTCCAAATATTTTTGCAGGAGAGCATGGTATCCATTCAAAGAAAGAATGGACTACCGTTCAAGATATGGAAAAAGCTGCAGAAGTTATTATAAGGATTTGTAATATTTGGGAAGTAAATTCCTAAGAACATGAATTCAATTCCTGTCTTCCCTTTACCCATTGTGATCTTCCCAGACGAAGATGTGAGACTACACATCTTCGAAGAAAAATATAAAGAGCTGATTTTAGATTGTGAAAAACACAGTATTTCATTTTGCATTTGTCCAATTATAAAAAACAATTTACAGGAAGTTGCATCACATGTCAGACTATCAAAAATAATGAAAGTATATGAGGACGGTAGAATGGATATTGTAATCAACTGTCTTCAACTTATTAAGGTCGATAAAATTTTATATTCTAGTATAGAAAAAAAATATGCCTCTATAAATTTTACTGAATTTATAAATGATAGAGCAAGTGAAGAAGATAAAACAATTATTATCGAAAAGCTTTTTAAAGAACTCTGTTATTTAAACAATGTCAAGCCTTATCATGAAATCAATTGGCAACTTTTCTCTAGCTATCAAGTAGGCCATTATATTGGACTTTCACTTGAAGATGAATATCATTTCTCAACAATAAACAGCGAGAATAAAAGGCTAGAGTTTATTATCAAACAAATTCAAAAAATGATATACAATACAAAACAAAGATTAAATTGGATAGATAGACTTAATCTAAATGGCGAATTTCGTATGTTTGATAGCTAATAAGCTTATTTGGTTCTTTCTGTGGCAAGTACCATTTTTGCATGGTTGTTCAATCCAATTTGTAATACATCTGTTAGATCCTGAATATTAAGTGTTTGATCTAATCTAAGCACAATTGTCAAATCTTCATCTCGCTTCAGATATGTCTTTAATTTAGCATCTAGTTGATCAAAAGGAACCTCTTGTTTTTCTATATAATATCTCTTATCCTTTGTTACAGATATACTTATTGGTTTCTTACTAGTCTGTTCTGACTGTTTTGAAGATGGCAGCATCAACTTAATAACATTGGGATTTGCCAAAGTGGAAACGATCAAGAAAAACAAAAGCAAAAAGAACATAATGTCATTCAATGACTCCACACTCAATTCAGCTCCTTCTCTTCCTTTTTTACCGCGAATATTCATAGATAAATTTTGAAAGATTACTTAACAGGTGTATGAAGCATATCCATAAATTCAATACTGCTTCTTTCCAATTTATTTACTTCCTCATCTAACATCATCGTAAGAAAATAATACCCTAAAAAGGCAATCATACCTACGCCCAAGCCACCAGCTGAAGTCATCATCTTCTGATATAATCCACTGGAGATAACACCTATCGATAAATTATCTGTTAAAGATATATCATAAAATATCTTGATAACCCCAAGAATTGTTCCCAAAAATCCAAACATTGGTGCTAATCGCGCAATAAGAGATAAATAATTTATCTTCTTTTCTAATCTAAAAGTCTCTACTCGACCAACATTTTCTATGGCACTTTCTATTTCGGGCATAGGCCTTCCCAATCTAGAGAGTCCTTTTTCAACCATTCTCGCTAATGGTGTATCACTTGATGCACAAATCCCTTGTATCGCGGCAATATTCCCTGAAGAAATATTAGAGCGAAGATTTTGCATGACTCGCTCATCCTCCTTAATGACAGCTCCTATGGTAAGCCATCTTTCAATAAAAATGTAAATAGATATTATAGTAAGAATTAATTGTATCCCGATGATAACGACACCAACTGTTCCACTGCTAAGTATTATTTCCAAAATACTTTGGGAAGCAATGCTTGTTCCTGTAGTCGCAGTATCAATTTGTAGCAATAAATTGAGAAACATAAAGTTTTGAGTTTTTAAATTTTACTTATAGAATTTACACATTGATCCTTAAGCGATCAAAATTTAATACGCAAAGATAATTTGCTTTGTCTAAATTTAACGAATTAAATTGAATTTTATTTTTAATACTTAAAACTCTTGTTTTCAATAATTTACACATAAATGAAATTTCTATATAAATTTTAAGCTAATTTTCTCTTAAATTTGCCTAAGTTTGGTACTTAATATAAACATAGAACTGACTTTATTTATTACTCAAATTAAGCTATTATGTCAGACAAATTTATTTTAAAAATAAAAAATATCATTAAAGAGACTAAGGATTGTGTCTCCATTGCTTTAGATATCCCTGCAGAACATCAAACATCATTTCAATTCAAACCTGGACAATATATCACTTTTATAAAAACATTTAATAATGAAGAAATAAGAAGATCATATTCTATATGTTCAAGTCCATTTGAAAATGAACTCAGAGTGGCTGTAAAAAAAGTTGAGGATGGCTTATTTTCAAGCTATGCAAATGAACAATTACAAAGCGGAGATCTTATTGAAGTCATGCCACCTGAAGGTCGATTTAGCCCTAATCTTCATTTAGAAAATCAGAAAATATATTTGCTCATTGCAGCTGGAAGTGGCATTACACCAATACTCTCCATTGCAAAATCTATCCTTCAGGAAGAATTGAATAGCAATGTCATATTGCTTTACGGAAATCAAAAAACAGAAAATATAATTTTCAAAGAACAATTATTGGCATTAAAAAATAAATTTCTTAAACGCTTTCAAATTAATTTTCTTTTGTCTAAAGAATTAACTGAAGAAGAGAATTTTTATGGCAGAATCAATAGTCAAAAACTAAGTATTTTTAAAAATACTTTATTCAATATTAATGATCTAGATGAGATATTTATTTGCGGTCCAGAAGAGATGATCGTAGACTGTAGAACCTATTTATTAGAACAAGGTATTCCTTCGTTAAAAATACATGTAGAATTATTTGGAGCCAAAATTAATACTAAAAAACAAGAGAAAATTCTTTCGAGAAAAGGGAATGTCGCTCATGTCAAATATAAACTAAATGGTCGGACTCATGAGCTACAGCTTGATTATGGAGAATCCTCTATACTTGATGCTGCGTTAAAACAGAATTCTGCCCTACCCTTTGCTTGTAAAGGTGGCGTATGCTGTACTTGCAAAGCTAAATTATTAGAAGGAACCGTAGACATGTTGGTAAATTATGGTCTAGAACAAGACGAAGTGGACAATGGATATATATTGACTTGTCAGTCCTATCCAAGCTCAAATGAGATCTCTATTGATTATGATGTATAGGAAATAGAAAAACAAATTAAACAAGCAAACGTTTTAAATTTATGGATCTGTTAGAAAAACATTTCATGTCAAAAATCGACGCCGAAGAAAAAATTGAGGCGAAAGATTGGATGCCAGAAGAATATAGAAAAACACTGATAAGGCAAATATCTCAACATGCCCATTCTGAAATAGTGGGAATGCTTCCCGAAGGCAATTGGATTACTCGAGCGCCAAGCTTAAAAAGGAAAGCCATTCTATTGGCAAAAGTGCAAGACGAAGGAGGGCATGGATTATATCTGTATTGTGCAGCTGAAACTCTTGGAACCAGCAGAGAGCAAATGCTAGATGATTTACATTCGGGTAAAGCGAAATATTCAAGTATTTTTAATTATCCAACTTTAAACTGGGCAGACATAGGAGCAATAGGTTGGTTGGTTGATGGCGCTGCGATAATGAATCAAGTGATGTTATGCAGAACTTCTTATGGGCCTTATGCTAGAGCGATGGTTAGAATATGTAAGGAAGAAAGTTTTCATCAAAGACAGGGATATGATATCCTACTTACACTTTCAAGAGGATCTGATATACAAAAAAAAATGGCTCAAGATGCTATAAATAGATGGTGGTGGCCTAGTCTAATGATGTTCGGTCCAAGCGATGCAGAATCTGTTCACTCTCAGCAAAGCATGATCTGGAAAATCAAACGATCATCAAATGATGAACTTCGTCAAAAATTTGTGGATATGACGATTCCTCAGGTTCAGTTGTTAGGCATGACGCTTCCAGACCCTGAACTAATGTGGAATGAAGATAGAAAACATTATGATTACGGAGAGATCAATTGGACTGAATTTAAAAATATTATAAAAGGAAATGGTCCTTGTAATAAACAAAGAATCGAAGCTAGAATAAAAGCTCATGAAGAAGGTGCCTGGGTTCGCGAAGCTGCTACTGCTTATGCATTAAAAAAACTACAACAAGAAAAATCTGTCGCTTAATAATTTGGCAGATCAAAAAAAATATAATGTTATCGGTATCATGTCTGGAACTTCATTGGATGGTCTGGATATAGCTTCATGTGAATTTACATTTGAAACGGATTGGAAATTTAAAATTCTTTATTCTGAAACCATAGAATATTCGGAAATTTGGAAAAGCAAATTATCCAATGCATTTTTTTTAGACAATACAGGCATCGAAAGTCTAGACAATGAATATGGTGCATATATCGCTGAAGTGGTAATGAAATTTATTCAGAAATATAATCTTCAAATTGATCTTATTTCTTCTCATGGTCACACCATATTTCATAAACCAAAAGAAAAAATTTCATTACAAATTGGTTCGGGAAGAATAATTGCACAAAAGTTGGGAATCATCACCATTAGTAATTTTAGACAACAAGATGTAATGCTTGGAGGTCAAGGCGCACCCCTTGTCCCTATAGGAGATCATTTGCTTTTTTCAGAATATGATTTATTGCTTAATCTTGGTGGATTTGCTAATATTTCATGGAGAAACGAAAAAGGAATTAGAGAGGCTTGTGATATTGGCCCATGCAATATTTTATTTAATGCAATTTGTAATAAAATTAACTTAAATATGGATGCTGATGGCGCTTTGGCAAAATCAGGAAAACTTATTCCAGAGTTATATGAAAAGTGGAATCAGTTAGAATTCTTTAAACTTAATCATCCTAAAAGTTTGGGAAGAGAATGGTTTGAAGAAAATTACAAACAAGATATCAATCTAGAAAAATATTCAGCAAATGATCTTTTAGCTACGGCTTCCACACATATAGCAGATCAAATATTAATTTTTATCTCAAAAATTAAAGTTAACAAGGCTTTCAAGCTATTGTGTACAGGAGGAGGCAGCTATAATACGTATTTAATAAAAAAAATAAATTCATTAATTCCTATAGAATCAGAATTAATCAAGCCAAGTAATAAAATTATCAACTTTAAGGAAGCTTTAATTTTTGCTTTCATAGGCTTGCTACGATTTCAGGGCAAAAACAATGTTCTTGCATCAGTTACTGGAGCTAGTAAAGATCATTCGAGTGGCGAAATATTCATACCACAATAATTTCAATTTTGTCCATTTCAATAAAATTATTAATTAAAATAGCATTAAAGTGAAATGGTGCCATCAATATTATAAAATTGAGACTTAAAATAATTTTGGATAACTAGAAAATAACTCTAAATTTGAACCACAATTTATTCAACTCAATCAAGCACATTTAAAACATGTTAGAAAATAAATCTAATTATGAATTTCTAGACCGCGATATTAGTTGGTTGAATTTCAACTATCGAGTTTTACAAGAGGCGAAAGATAAAAATGTACCACTTTATGAACGTATCAAATTTTTAGCTATTTATTCTTCAAATTTAGGCGAATTTTTTAGAATTAGAGTTGCGAGCCATAGAAATCTAAAGCGCTTAGGTAAAAAAACAAAAAGTGCATTGACATACGACCCAAGTCAGCTATTAAGTCAATTATATAAAATAACAAACCAACAATTAATAGAATTCAATCAAATATTTGAAAATAGTATTATACCCGAATTAAAAACGTATAATATTCATTTACTCACAGAGACTGAAATCTCTGTGGCTCAAGAGGAGTTTATATCAACCTATTTCAAAGAAAGATTATTGCCTTTTGTTCAGCCTGTATTACTAATCAAAAAAAGAGTTAGACCATTTCTAAACAATTCTGAATTATATCTTGCTGTTAGTTTAACAGCTAAAGATGAAATCAATCCAGAAGAACAACTAGCTGTAGTAAAAATCCCATCAGACCAAGTGGGACGATTTATTATTTTACCTTCCGATTCAGATAAACATGAAATTATCATGCTTGACGACATTGTAAGATATTCGTTGAATTGGCTATTTCCTGGTTATAAGATAAATAATTCATACTCAATAAAATTGACTAGAGATGCAGAATTATATATAGATGACGAGTACACAGGAGACCTATTGGATAAAATAAAAAAAAGTCTATTAAAAAGAAATATCGGTCCAGCCTCTCGCTTGGTTTATGATGACAACATGCCAAAAAACATGTTAGATTACTTTCTTAGCCTTTTAGAAATTCAAAAAAAAGATGTCACTCCTGAAGGGCGATATCACAATAATTTTGATTTTTTTCATTTTCCCGAATTCAAGATTCCTCAAATTAAAAACAAAATATATAAAGCAATCAAATACACTGGATTATTAAATTCAAAAAATATATTTGAAAATATTGATCAAAGAGATCACTTACTCTATTTTCCATTTCATGAATATGAAAGTGTGGTGCGCTTTTTTGAAGATGCAGCAACAGATCCTAATGTCACACAAATAAAACTTACACAATACAGAATTGCCAAAAAATCTAGAATCATGGATGCTTTGGTAAAAGCAGCATCTCGAGGCATAAATGTTTTCATATTTATTGAAGTAAAAGCTAGATTTGATGAAGCTGCAAATTTAAGTTGGGGTGAAGAAATGGAGAAAAAAGGAATCAAAGTTAGATATAGTTTTCCAGGACTAAAAGTTCATGCTAAGGCAGCTTTGGTACATAAAAAAATTGAAGGTGATACAAAGCTCTATTCATATTTGAGTACTGGAAACTTCCATGAGCAAACAGTAAAGAGCTATATTGATTATGGCCTATTTACTTGTGATGAACGAATTTGCAATGAATTAAATCGTTTTTTTAATTTTTTAGAAAACACAAAACTTCCAAATATTCCATTCAAACATTTACTTGTCGGGCAATTCAATTTAAATGATGCTCTAAAAGAAATGATCGAATTTGAAAAACAAAATGCTCTCCAAAATAAACCTGCAAAGATTATTTTAAAATTAAATAATTTACAGGACAAAGAAATGATCGAACTTTTATATGACGCAGCACAAGCGGGAGTTAAAATTAAACTTCTTGTACGAGGTATTTGTTCCCTTGTTTCAGGTAAAAAAGATCTAAGTGAAAACATTGAAGGACTGAGTATCGTGGATAGATATCTAGAACATAGTCGATTATATTATTTTTATCATGATGGAGAAGAAAATATATTCCTCTCCTCTGCCGATTGGATGGAAAGAAATTTACACTTTAGGATCGAAATTGCATTTCCTGTATATGATCCAATTTTGAAAAAGCAAATTATGGATATTGTAAACTTTCAATTGCTTGACAATGTCAAATCAAGATCAATTGATTACAATAGAATCAATGAATATAGAATTACAGAGTCCAAAAGAAAGGTCCAATCACAATTGGAAACTTACAAATATTATAAAGAACTTCAATGAACAAGGACAAGAAAATTCTTTTAATTTATTTACCCTGTAAAGACTCAAAAGAAGCTACTGCGATTTCTGAAATTTGTCTTTCAAAAAAAGTAATAGCATGTGCAAATATTTTCCCTATTAATTCAATGTACTATTGGGAAGGAAAGGTAGCTAATGACAAAGAGGTAGTTTTAATACTAAAAACATTTAAAAGATTATTCAATACTATCGAAAGTATTATTAAAAAAAATCATAGTTATAACATTTCGGCTATCATTCAAATTAAAACGAAGGTAAATAAGTCATACCACAGCTGGATGAAATCTGTTATTATTAATAAATAAGATCAATTATTTTTATCCATTTATTCCTTTAATATGATTTGGTTATTTGAAGGATCAATATCTACTAATTGATTGGTTGGATCTAAGGTAATGGCTTTGATTTTATGAAGAGGGATCTCTAGATTTAAAGAGTAATTCGTCTTTACCCAATGCCATGGTTTGCATTGTACCACTTTCTGGTTAACGAACTTTTTAGATCCTCTCATCAAGTCTAAAGGAATATAATACATGATATTTTGACCATCATTGGTTTCAACATTCATTTCTATAGGCATTGGAAAAAGATCAATCCTTTCTAAAGACAATAATGTTTCATTTTTATCTATTTTATAGATCGTATCAATAGCATAATCAATAGTTTTAGTAGATTCAATCCAATATTCGTA
>Ga0138256_10008446_pt1 | contig 10804 bp, 11 predicted proteins | sample KNB2016incub_MG_FD_105486 | JGI IMG/M metagenome (GOLD analysis project Ga0138256, IMG submission 105486) | Active sludge microbial communities from wastewater in Klosterneuburg, Austria - KNB2014incub_MG | ecosystem: Engineered > WWTP > Activated sludge > Unclassified | place: Austria... | reverse complement strand
GCGGCGGGAAATGGCCACGACACGGCCCTTTTCCATCCCGAACCGCTCGACATTCTCGACCACGCCCGCTTCGTCGAAGGTGATGGCGACGACCTGACGGTCAATCTCTTTCGGTGCGCGCAGGCCCTGATGTTTGAAGCGCGAGCCGACATAGAACCAGCCCGACCCGGTCAGAACCCCGATCGAAGATGGGCGCCCCACTTCAAAGGCCACATCCTCTTGCGTTGATTCGCCGACCACAATCTTGGCCAGATCCTTGTCGGACGGCACATAGCCGTGATTGCGATAGATCGCGGTGCATGCGGTCAGCGCCAGAAGCACCAGCCCGACGGTGCTGATCCGCGCTGCGGACCAAAGCCTGTCCAAACCCACTCTTGCCCCCCGAGCCAATCCTCTGGCCTTGCCACTCTGGCCTAAGCCTTTTATCCGGCTTACAACATGGGTGATGGGTCCGACAAGGACCGAAACCGCGAAGGTTCAGCCAAAGCGGCCTTTCGCCCGCGACACAATGCCTGGAATCGAACATGACGACCGACGCGCCCTATTCCCATCCTTTCCGACGTGCGGCGCTGGCACAACGCAAGCCGACGCGCTTTGACCTTTTGCCGGATGGCGCCGCGCGGGCGGCGATTGCGGCAGAGCTTGGTCTGATCGACCTGCCGCTCGTGCGTCTCAAAGGCGAGATCCGTCCCGTGGGGCGACAAGATTTCGCGCTGGAGGCCACGCTGGAGGCCGATGTCGTGCAGCCCTGCGTGATCACGCTTCAGCCGGTCGCTGCCCATCTGAACGAATCTGTCCATCGCCGCTATCTGGCCGACTGGACCGCCCCGGAGGCTGAAGAAAGCGAAGTGCCTGAGGATGACACCTCCGAACCATTGACCGATATCATCGACGCCGGTCAGGTTCTGGTCGAGGCGCTGAGCCTTGCGCTGCCGCTTTATCCCCGTGTCGATGGCGCGGCTTTCGAGGGCGCAATCGCCGCCGAAGACGGGGCGGCCCCCCTGACCGACGAGAAGTTGCGCCCCTTCGCGGGCCTGGCCGACCTGATGAAGCGCAAGCCGGAATGAGGAGACCTAGTTAACGTCAAGGCACCGCCGGGCGAAACTGCTGCCGCAACGCAGCAAACCGCCCGAAATCTGCCAGAAAAGACTTGCGCCCGCCCGGAATCGCAGTATGTTCCCGGCCTCGCTTGTATGTAGGGTTCGCACCCGGTCGCAGTCGGCAACCAGTGACGAAACCACAGGAAATCCGGGGTAAAACCCCCAATAGCCCGAGGTTGAGACATGGCTGTCCCTCAGAACCGCACCACGCGGTCACGCCGCAATATGCGCCGCGCGCACGACTTTCTGGTCGCCGCGAATCCAAACGAATGCCCGAACTGTGGCGAACTGAAGCGTCCGCACCATGTGTGTGGCGCCTGCGGTCACTATGACGGCAAGGAAGTCGTCGCTCAGGCGAGCGAAGTCGATCTGGACGACGCCGCGGCCTAAGGGCCGCGCGATCGGTTCCCAGACCCATGCCCTCTGACCAGACCCACACGGGTGACACAGGGACGCCGGGCCAAGCGGGCCGAATCGTTATTTCCGTCGATGCGATGGGCGGCGACCGTGGTGCGGTCGCCGTTGTTGCTGGCATGGCTGACAGCCTTGCCCAATGTCCTGACCTCGAATTCCTGGTGCATGGCCCCGAAGCGGAATTGCGCGGGCTGATCAGCCGCAAGCCGGGGCTGGCAGAGCGCACAACCATCGTCCATGCCGAAGGCGTCGTGTCGATGCAGGATAAGCCCAGCCATATCATGCGCCATGGGCAGAACACTTCGATGTGGTCAACGCTTGATGCGGTGCGCGACGGGCGCGCCATGGCTGCCGTTTCCTGCGGCAACACCGGCGCGCTGATGGCCGTTTCGATGATACGGCTGCGCAAGCTGCCGGGTGTCAACCGCCCCGCGATTGCTTGCCTGTGGCCCTGCCGCGCCCCCCACGGATTTGCCGTCATGCTGGACGTGGGCGCGGATGTGAAAGCCGATGCACCCGACCTTCTGACCTTCGCGCTGATGGGGGCGTCTTATGCCCGCAATGGCCTGGGTCTGGCGCGTCCGCGCGTCGGCCTCCTGAATGTCGGGACCGAGGAACACAAGGGCCGCGGCGAAATCAAGGAAGCCCAGGATCTGATCGCCGCCGCCACCGGACCCGGAGCGTTCGACTATGTCGGTTTTGTCGAAGGCAATGATCTGCCCTCGGGCCGAGTCGATGTGATCGTGACCGACGGCTTCACCGGCAATATCGCACTGAAAACTGGCGAAGGCACCGCCAAGCTGGTGGGCGATTTCCTGAAAGAGGCATTCAACGCCACCTTCCTGTCGAAGATCGCCGCGCTTCTGGCGATGAATTCGCTGAAGCGCCTGCAAATGCGCATCGACCCTCGCCGGGTGAATGGCGGGGTGTTTTTGGGCCTGAACGGCACGGTCGTCAAATCACACGGCTCGGCCGATGCCACGGGGGTTTCCGCCGCCATCCAGCTTGCGCGCCGCCTTGCCGCTTCGGGCTTCACCGAAAGACTGAAGGCGCGGGTTGCCTCTGCCGCGCTGGCGGGGCAGGATGCGTCGGACGGGGCTGGGGAAAAGATCGGAACTTCTGAATGACTATCCGTGCCGTTGTAAGGGGCGTGGGGCATTACCTGCCCGCCCGTGTGGTTCCGAACAGCGAATTTGAAGGCCAGGTCGAGACGAGCGACGAATGGATTCGTGCCCGCACCGGGATCGAGCGCCGACATTTCGCAGCGGATGGGGAAACCACATCCGACCTTGGTGCGGCCGCGGCCAAGGCAGCGCTCGAAGATGCGGGTCTTGGCGTCGGCGATATCGACGCCATCATCGTCGCAACCTCCACCCCTGATCTGACCTTCCCGTCGGTTGCCACGATGATTCAGGCCAAGATCGGCATGACGAAGGGCTTCGCCTTTGATGTCCAGGCAGTCTGCGCCGGATTCGTCTTCGCCATGGCAAACGCCAATGCGCTGATCCTGTCCGGTCAGGCCAGCCGCGTCCTGGTGATCGGGGCGGAGACCTTCAGCCGCATCCTTGATTTTCAGGACCGATCAACCTGTGTCCTCTTTGGTGACGGCGCGGGCGCAATCGTGCTTGAAGCCGCCACAGGCACCGGCACCACCGCAGACCGTGGCATCCTGTCCACCGATCTCCACTCCGATGGATCCTACCGCGATCTCCTTTATGTGGACGGCGGTGTGTCGACCAGCGGCACGGCAGGCCACCTGCGGATGCAGGGCAATCAGGTGTTCCGTCATGCCGTTGAAAAGCTTGCAGAAACCGCCCATACGGCGCTAGATAAGGCCGGACTTACCAGCGCCGATGTGGCCTGGATCGTACCCCATCAGGCCAATATCCGCATCATCGAAGGCACTGCCAAGCGCATGCAGGTGCCGATGGATCGCGTGGTCGTCACCGTGCAAGACCATGGCAACACCTCTGCTGCCTCGATCCCGCTTGCCATGTCGGTGGGAAAGGCCCGCGGCCAGATCAAAGAGGGCGACCTTCTGGTGACCGAGGCAATCGGCGGTGGTCTTGCCTGGGGCTCAGTCGTTCTGCGCTGGTGATTTACTGCCTGAAAAGCCCTTCCCAAGTCATTGATATTGACTCGGAAATTCAATGCCCCCATCCTGCGCACTGAAAGGTCCGGCGAAACGGGCCATGGGGGGATTGAATGAGCGAAAAGACCTTGACGCGCATGGATCTGAGTGAGGCCGTCTATAGTGCCGTGGGCCTGTCTCGAAACGAATCCGCGCAACTTGTCGAAAGCGTGCTTCAATATATGTCGGACGCACTGGTTTCCGGCGAAACCGTCAAGATTTCTTCCTTCGGCACCTTTTCGGTGCGCGCCAAGTCGGCCCGCATGGGGCGCAATCCCAAGACCGGTGACGAAGTGCCGATCCATCCGCGCCGGGTGCTGACCTTCCGGCCCTCGCATCTGATGAAGGATCGTGTCGCCGCCGGCAACAAGCGCTGAGGCTGACCCATGTCGAAGTCGGCCGAGGCGTTCCGCACGATCAGCGAAGTTGCCGAGGTGCTGGATACGCCGACCCATGTGCTGCGTTTCTGGGAAAGCCGCTTCACGCAGCTCAAGCCAGTCAAGCGGGCTGGGGGGCGGCGCTACTACCGCCCCGCCGACGTGGCGCTGTTGGCTGGTATCCGCAAGCTTTTGCATGATGACGGACTGACCATCCGCGGAGTGCAGAAACTCCTGCGCGAACAGGGTGTGCGCCATGTCTCCGCGCTGGGCGGCCATAGCGCGGACGACGATATGGCGCCAGCGACCGAAGCCCCGGTGCCCAGATCCACCCTGCCCGAGCCTGAGGATATGCTGCCCGAAGTGCCCGATCATGGGTTACCCGATGCGCCGCTTTTCGCGCCAGCGCCCGGCCCGACTGCGCGCCCCGCCCAAACCGCCGCCGCAGAGGCCCGCGAAGGCATGCAGCGCGACCGCGATGCCGCCCGCGACGCCGTACGCCCGCTGGCCGCGGACACCCATTTCGACATACCTCTGGAGGAGGGCGCCTGGATTCCGGCTGCCGCCCTTCTCAGGGCGATGACCAGCGTGCGCGCCAGCCAGCGGCGCGAAGAATTGACAGCGATCTATCGCCGCCTGAGCGCCCTTTACGACCGCCGTCGCGCCGCCGACGATCAGGGCGGACATTGACCCCGCCCGATGCGTTTTGACGCTTGCCCCCGCCCTGCGAACCGGCTTATAGAGCGCCCTGTCGGGCCGTGGCGCAGCCTGGTTAGCGCGTCCGTCTGGGGGGCGGAAGGTCGTGAGTTCGAATCTCACCGGCCCGACCAATTCGACAAAGGCCCACCCCGTCATCGGGGTGGGCCTTGGCTTATCCGGGGGATGGCATGACAGCGATCGGAGTTCTGGCCGACAGTGGCATCAAGGCCATGATCGCCGCAGGCGCGATCGTGGCCGATGATCCGGTCACGGATGCGCAGGTGCAACCGGCAAGTCTTGATCTGCGGCTGGGGCGGATGGCCTATCGCGTGCGCGCCTCGTTCCTTGCCGGTCATGGCCGCAAGGTGGCAGACCGGCTGGCGGAGTTCGAGATGCACCGCGTCGATCTGACGGAGGGCGCTGTTCTCGAAAAGGGTTGCGTCTATGTCGTGCCGCTGATGGAACGGCTGCGCTTGCCGGCGGGCGTCACCGCTGTCGCCAATGCCAAAAGCTCCACCGGGCGGCTTGATCTGCTGACCCGCACGATCATCGACGGCGGGGTGGAGTTTGACCGGATTCCCAGCGGCTATGACGGGCCGCTTTATGCAGAAATCTGTCCCCGCTCTTTTTCGGTTCTCGCGCGCACCGGCATGCGGCTGAACCAGATCCGCTTCCGCAACGGCCAGTCCGTCCTCAGCGACCCCGAATTGTCAGACCTCCACGCGACAGACCCGTTGGTGAACGGCGAAGCGGTGATTTCCGAAGGTCTGGGGTTTTCGGTCGATCTGCGGCCCGGCCCCGGCGATCTGGTCGGCTATCGCGCCAAACCCCATACGGGCGTGATCGACCTGGACCGCATCGGCCAGTATGCCCCGCGCGACTTCTGGGAAGAAATCCACACCAGCGACCGGCAGATCATCCTCGACCCAGGCGCCTTCTATATTCTGGTCAGCCGCGAGGCCGTGACGATCCCCCCCGACTATGCCGCCGAAATGGCCCCCTATCTGGCGATGGTGGGCGAGTTTCGCGTGCATTACGCCGGTTTCTTCGATCCGGGCTTCGGCCATGGTGCCGCAGGCGGTCAAGGCTCCCGCGGCGTGCTGGAGGTCCGCTGCCACGAAGCCCCTTTCGTGCTCGAAGATGGTCAGGTCGTTGGCCGCCTTGTCTATGAACGCATGGCCGAACGCCCCGCCCGGCTTTATGGGGCGGGGATTGCGTCGAACTATCAGGGCCAAGGGCTGAAGCTGTCCAAGCACTTCCGGGCTTGACCGGCCTAGGATGCGCGACCCGACCGGAACGTCGGCACCGGCCGTACGCGGTCATAGACCAAGTGAAAGACGTAGGCATAACCGGCGTAGAACAGTGTCAACCCCAAGTCCAGCGCCAGCGCTGCCCAGAGGCCAAGACCGCCGACCGCCATGATGACGGGCGTGGTGACCAGAACCGAAGTCGCCTCTTGCGACAGCGCGTGGATGACCCGCCAGCGGTGTGGGCGGTCGCTGGCCGTGCGCCTGGCTAAGCGCCACTCCAGCAGGTCAAAAATGGAGTTGTGAAAGGCCGCCCAAACCATCACCGCCACCGAGACCGCCAGCATCAGCCCAATGCTCTCGGCCGCCCCGGCACCAAACAAAAGCGCATAGACCGGAGCGGCAACCAATATGCCGCCGACCTCGTAGCATACAGTCTGCAGGGCGCGTTCGCGCGCCGATCGCAAAGCCATCGCCGCCTCCGCCTTGTGGCTCCGGTCCAACCGACCGGAGATGTTGACGTAACGGAAGATAGGCCTGTCAGCCCGACCTTGACAGTCCGGTATTCCTGACCGCGCGGCCTTGCGTCCAGCCGTTCACTCTTCGGGTCTGAGGCTTCGTTTCGGGTGCTATGGCTGCACAAAAAAGCCCGGTCTGACGACCGGGCCCTTGGCAATCTTCGAACGCTGGATCAACGGGCCGAAGCCGCTTCCTTCTTGTCAGCATGGATCAGGAGCGGCTTTGCCCCCTCTGCATCCACCGCTTCCTGATTGACGACGACTTCCTGCACCGAGTCCAGCCCCGGAAGTTCGAACATCGTATCGAGCAGGATATCTTCCATGATCGACCGCAAGCCGCGCGCACCGGTCTTGCGTTTGATGGCGCGCTTGGCGATGGCCGACAGGGCATCGGGCGTAAAGGTCAATTTCACGCCTTCGATATCGAACAGGCGCTGGTATTGCTTCACGAGCGCATTCTTGGGCTCGGTCAGGATCGTGACCAGCGCGGCCTCATCCAGGTCGGTCAGGGTGGCCAGCACCGGCAGGCGACCGACGAATTCCGGGATCAGGCCGAACTTCAGCAGGTCTTCCGGCTCCAGCTCCTTGAAAAGCTCGCCCACGCCGCGCGCATCGGGATCCTTGACCTCAGCCCCAAAGCCGATGCCTGACCCCTTGCCGCGTTGCGCGATGATCCGTTCGAGGCCCGCAAAGGCGCCGCCACAGATGAAGAGGATATTGGTCGTATCCACTTGCAGGAATTCCTGCTGGGGATGCTTGCGCCCGCCCTGCGGCGGCACGGAGGCGACCGTGCCTTCCATGATCTTAAGAAGCGCCTGCTGCACGCCCTCGCCCGACACGTCGCGGGTGATGGACGGGTTGTCGGACTTCCGGGTGATCTTGTCGACCTCGTCGATATAGACGATGCCGCGCTGCGCGCGTTCGACATTGTATTCTGACGCCTGCAAGAGCTTGAGGATGATGTTTTCCACATCCTCGCCCACATATCCCGCTTCGGTCAGCGTGGTGGCGTCCGCCATGGTGAAGGGCACATCAAGGATCCGCGCGAGCGTCTGCGCCAGCAGCGTCTTGCCGCAGCCCGTCGGGCCGATCAGCAAGATGTTGGACTTCGACAGTTCGATGTCGTTGGACTTCGACGCGTGGTTCAGGCGCTTGTAGTGGTTATGGACCGCCACCGACAGCACCCGCTTGGCATGTTCCTGGCCGATCACATAATCATCCAGCACCTTGCAGATGTCGCGCGGCGTCGGAACGCCGTCCGTGGCTTTCAGCCCGGAGGATTTGGTTTCCTCCCGGATGATATCCATACACAATTCCACGCACTCGTCGCAGATGAAAACCGTTGGGCCTGCGATCAGTTTCCTGACCTCATGCTGGCTTTTGCCGCAGAACGAGCAATAAAGCGTGTTCTTGCTGTCGCTGCCGGTAGTGTTCGCCATCGTCATCCTCTGCGGCCCCGCCCGAAGGCCTGTCGGGCCTATTAAGAGCCACCCTTTTCGTCAAGATTAGGGCAGCAACCGGGTCATCACAATGTTAAAAGTTCCTGCCACATACCCACGCGGCCCACTCTTACTTTCCGTCCGCCTCGGTCTTTGGACGGTTTTCCAGAATTTCGTCGATCAAGCCCCAGTCCTTGGCCTCTTCGGGGGACATGAAATTATCGCGCTCCAGCCCCGCCTCGACCTTTTTCAGCGTATTGCCGGTATGTTTGACATAGATCTGGTTCAGCCGGTCTTTCAGCTTCTGGGTCTCTTGCGCATGGATCATGATATCCGTCGCCTGCCCCTGATAGCCGCCCGAGGGCTGGTGAACCATGATCCGGCTGTTAGGCAGCGAGAACCGCATGCCCTTTTCGCCCGCCGTCAAGAGAAGCGAGCCCATCGAGGCCGCTTGCCCGATCACCAGCGTCGAAACCTTGGGCTTGATGTACTGCATCGTGTCATAGATCGACAGGCCCGAGGTCACGACCCCGCCCGGCGAATTGATATACATCGCGATTTCCTTCGACGGATTTTCCGCCTCAAGAAACAGAAGCTGCGCGCAGATCAATGTCGACATGCCGTCATGGACCGGGCCGGACATGAAGATGATCCGCTCCTTCAGCAGGCGCGAATAGATGTCATAGGCGCGTTCTCCGCGCGAGGTCTGTTCCACCACCATCGGGACGAGGGTGTTCATGTAAAGATCGTAGGGGTCTTTCATCGTCGCCTGCCTGCTGCTGTTCCCAAGGTTCAGTCATATGCACCTTTGCTTACGCAAGTCTTAGTGGTGCGGAACGGGGGCTGCAAGGGCCGGGGGCGCAATTGCCAGCCGCTCGGGGTCTGCCGATCGATGCGCCGAAGGCTAGGGCGCACGGGGCGTTACAGTCTGATCGAATCCTGCGGACAGGCCGCAATAACGCCTTGAGCCTTGACTTCGCGTCACTTCACCATTGCGTCGAATCGGAAATACCTAAAATATGATCAAAATGTGGGGAAACCGGGGAGCCGAAAATTGACCAAAACCGCCGTCGAGGCTCGCACCATCTCTAAACACTTCGGACAAGGTGAAAATGTCGTCAAGGCGCTCGACAACGTCTCGGTGAGTATCGGTCAGGGGGAATTCTTCACGCTGCTCGGCCCATCGGGCTGCGGCAAGACCACGCTTCTGCGCATGATCGCGGGATTCGAAAGCCCGACCTCGGGGCAGATCCTGCTCGACGGACAGGACATTACCGATCTTCCACCGAACAAGCGCCCCGTGAATACGGTCTTTCAAAGCTACGCCCTTTTCCCGCATCTGACCGTTGCGCAGAACATCGCGTTCGGGCTTGAGATGCTGGGCAAACCGCGCGCCGAAGTCTCGGCCACGACCGAACGGATGCTGGCGCTGGTGAAACTTGAAAAGATGGCCGGTCGCAAGATCAGCCAGCTTTCGGGCGGTCAGCAGCAAAGGATCGCGCTGGCGCGCGCCCTTGCGCCGAAACCGAAGGTTCTCCTGCTGGACGAACCGCTTTCCGCGCTCGATCTGAAATTGCGCCAGGAAATGCAGATCGAGCTGAAGCGTTTGCAGCTTGAAACCGGCATCACCTTCATCTTCGTGACCCATGATCAGGAAGAGGCCCTGACCATGTCCGACCGGATCGCCGTCATGTCGGCGGGTCATATCCAGCAGATCGGCGGGGCCCGCGAAATCTACACGCGACCCGTCAACAGGTTCGTGGCCTCCTTCATCGGCGAGACAAACTTCCTGCCCGCGACCGCAGGCAACGGGCGCGTCACGCTGGCCGTCGGCGCGTCGGTCGAGGCTGTCGGGGCGGAAGGCCGCACAGGGGCCGTCACCGTGGCTGTGCGCCCCGAACAGGTGCGCATCGTCAGCAGCGGCGAGCCAGACGCCCTGCCCGCGACGATCCGCAATCTGGTCTATTTCGGCACCGACACCCATTGCCATCTGGAACTGGCGGATGGAACGGAAGTCGTGGCGCGGCTGCAAAGCCCTGCTTCGGGCGATGCGGGGCTTGAACGCGGGGCGCTGGTCGGCCTGCGCTTTGCCCCCGGCGCCGTTCAGGTTCTGGGGGATTGATCATGGCCCAGACGATGGAGGAGCGCCGCGACGCCGAAGATGTCCGACGCAATTGGCTTTTGTCGGCCCCTGCCCTGATCATCTTGATGCTTGCCGCCATCGGACCACTGACGATCATGCTGGTCTATTCCTTCCTTACGCCCGGCGACTACGGCAATGTCGTGTGGAAATTCTCCACCGAAGGCTGGACCAAGATACTGGTGGAAAGGGACATTTTCGACGACACGCTGACATTCGCCGATGCCCATCTGGTGATCCTCTGGCGATCGGTCAAACTGTCGATCATCACCACCATACTGACGCTTATGGTGGGCTTCCCGACTGCATGGTTCATTGCCACCCGCAGTCCGCGCTCCCGCGCCTTCTGGCTGTTCTTGATCACCATTCCCTTCTGGACAAACCTTCTGATCCGCACTTTTGCGATCAATCAGGTGATCCGCAACGAAGGGCTTCTGAACAGCCTTTTGATGAAGCTCGGCATCATCTCGGCGCCGTTGCAGATCACCTACACCGATACCGCACTGCTGGTCGGCATGGTCTATGTCTATCTGCCGCTGATGGTGCTGCCGCTGTTTGGGGCGCTCGACAGGTTCGACATGCGTCTGCTTGAGGCCTCCTACGACCTCTACGCCAGCCGCTGGACCACGCTCAGGCGCGTCATCGCGCCGATCGTGAAGCCCGGCATCGTTGCAGGCTCCATCCTCGTCTTCATCCCCTGCCTTGGCGCCTATGTTACGCCACGGGTTCTGGGCGGCGG
>Ga0138256_10008445_pt1 | contig 10805 bp, 11 predicted proteins | sample KNB2016incub_MG_FD_105486 | JGI IMG/M metagenome (GOLD analysis project Ga0138256, IMG submission 105486) | Active sludge microbial communities from wastewater in Klosterneuburg, Austria - KNB2014incub_MG | ecosystem: Engineered > WWTP > Activated sludge > Unclassified | place: Austria... | reverse complement strand
GCCAGCAGCACCACCGAGCCGGGGGTCAGCCCGCTGCCCAGGACGCGATCGAGTTCGTGCAGCCTGGTCGGGACGGCCCGCGCGGACTCGAGCGCCACCTGCCCGATCGGCAGCGCGGGGGTACCGGGCACGGAGGAGACGACCGGTGGCGGCGGGGTCGACCCTTCGGCCACGCTTCCCCACGCTTGGCATTCGCCGCAACGACCCACCCAGCGCGGCGTCGTCCAACCGCACTCGGAGCATCGATAGGTATTCGTTGAACTCTTGGCCATAGCGGCAACCTAGCCGCCGGTGCCGACATTCCGGGATGACCGCGTTCTCGCGATACCCGGCGCCCCTCGACAGGCTCGGGGAACGCTGGAGTGGCTTCAGTCGGACCGTTGGAGTGGCTTCAGTCGGAACGTTCCGGGGTCAGATGCGGACGCGGCCCTTGGGTGTGCTGAAAGTGACCGACTGGATTCCGGGCTGACCGTTCGGACGGGTGAACTTGATCTTCACGCCGTCGAACTCGTCGCCGACATGCACCCCGAGCCAGTCCTCGACGCGGGACCGGTCGCCGGCGATCTCGATCTTCTCGAGCTTGATCGTGCCGTCCAGGGCACTGGGCAGAACCGAGGGATCGGAGTCCCATTTCAGGAAGTAGGGCAACTGCGCGTCGGAGATCAGCCCCTTGACGCCGATCTGCTCCCACTCGAGCAGGCGTCCGTCGGGGAAGTGCCGCGAACCGTGGGTGGCCTGGCGCTCGAGTCGCTCCTCGAAGGGGGCCAGGTCGTCCACCGAAACCACCCAGCCGAGCCAACCGCCGCCCATTTCCGAGCGTGCACGCACGGCCTGGCCGAACGGCGCCTTCTCTGCGGCCGGGTGCTCGAGCACCTCGACAACCTCCAGGTACCGGTCGTCGGCGAGCGGGAGAATGTGGTTGCGGGTGCCGAATCGTGGGTGGAACCCGCCGTCGCGGAACCGTTCACCGAGCAGGTCGCCGAGTCGCTCGGACTCGGCCTTGAGCCCGGCCGACCCCACCGCGAAAGTCAGATGATCGACATGCATGACCCCATTGTGGCGATCCGCCACCCTTGAAGCGAATCGAGCCCGATCGGGTGCCCGGCCGTCACTGGGGCCAGCGCCTACGATTGGCTGGTGCCACCCGCAAACCCGTCCGCCCCGAAGCTGGCCCTGTCGACGTCTTCGGTCTACCCGGAATCGACGGCTGCCGGGTTCGCGCTCGCCAGGCAGCTCGGTTTCGACGGCATCGAACTGATGGTCGGCATGGATCCCGCCTCCGCCGACGTGGACGCGGTGGAGCGCTTGGCCGAATACCACGAGGTGCCGGTGCTGGCGATCCACGCTCCCACGCTGCTGCTCACCCAGCGCACCTGGGGGCCAGACCCGTGGGAGAAGCTCGAACGCTCGGCGATGGCCGCCCACCAACTCGGCGCGAAGGTGGTGGTGGTGCACCCGCCGTTCCGCTGGCAGCGCAGCTACGCGTCCGGTTTCACCGAGGGCATCCGCCGCCTCGAGGCCACGACCGGGCTGGTCTTCGCGGTCGAGAACATGTACCCGTGGCGTGGTCCGGGCGGTGGCGAGGTGCGCGCGTACGCGCCGACCTGGGACCCGTCCCAGCTGGACTGCGAGCACCTGACCCTTGACCTCTCGCACGCTGCCACCGCGCGCCAGTCCTCCGTCGCGCTGGTGCACGACTGGGGCGAACGGCTCGCGCACGTCCACTTGACCGACGGCACGTCCGGCGCCACGGACGAGCATCTGTTACCCGGCGCCGGCGACCAGGACGCCGCCGGCGTGCTCGCCGCGCTCACGGCGAACCGCTACTCCGGGCACGTGGTGATCGAGATCCAGACCCGCGGGCTGGATCGCGGCGCACGCGTGCAGGCGCTCACCGATGCCCTGGCGTTCGCGCGCCAGCACTTGGTTGCCGTCGCCGGACGGGTCAGCTGATGGCTAGTCCGGAGCCGTCGATCGAACCGCTCTCTCCCTTCCTCCCGCCGACCGAGCGGGCGCGTCCGGGTATCGAACTGCTGCTGGTGCTCGGGGTGTCGTTGGGGCAGTCGGCGGTGTACTCGATCCTCTCGATCCTGGAGAAGGCGACCCGGGGCACACCCCTGAATCAGCAGACCACCTCGATCAACTCGTCGGTGGTGCCTGACCGGCCCTGGCTCGACCTGTCCTACCAGGTGGCCGGAGTGGTGTTTCCCCTGGTGCCTGCGCTGTTGGCGCTCTACCTGCTGCAGCGGACGGCCGACCGTCGCGGCATCGGCTTCGACCTAGGGCGTCCGGGCTTCGACGTGAGTCGCGGCTTCGGCCTGGCAGCGGTGATCGGCATTCCCGGGCTGGCGCTCTACTTCGCTGCGCGCGCTTTCGGGTTGAACACCAACGTCTCCCCGGCGAACCTCGCCGACAACTGGTGGACGGTGCCGGTACTGATCGCGTTGGCCGCGATGAACGCCATCCTCGAAGAGGTGGTGATGATCGGCTTCTGGTTCACCAGGGCTCGGCAACTGAACTGGGCACCCTGGGTGGTGCTGCTCTCCAGCGCGGTCGTGCGTGGCAGCTACCACCTCTACCAGGGCTACGGCGGCTTCGTCGGCAACATCGTCATGGGCATCGTGTTCGGGCTGGCGTACTGGCGGTTCAAACGGGTCGGCCCGCTGGTCGTGGCGCACTTCCTGCTCGACTTCGTCTCGTTCGTCGGCTATTCGATGGTCGCGCCCTACGTGGACTGGTTCTGAGCGTGTTCACCGTCGGGTGATTCGGGGTCGATAGGGTGCCCACATGCTGGGTAGCTTCGAGCTCATGTTCATCGTGGTCGCCGTCTTCATCGGCATCGTCTTCGCCGTGGTCATCGGTGGCATCGTCTTCGGTTTCATCAGGACGGGACGCAACATCGCGGCCAACCGTGCGGCACCGGAGGTGAGCGCTGCGGCACAGATCGTCGACAAGCGCATCGAGACCCATGGCGGCGGCGAGACAACTGTGAGCCAGCGGCATTTCGTCGCGTTCGAGCAGCCCAGCGGCGAACGGTTCGAACTCGAGGTGCCGGCGTCCGAGTACGGCCTGCTGGTCGTCGGCGACCGGGGAACGGTCAACATGAAGGGCACGCAGTACCTGGGGTTCGCTCGCGAGATCATGCGCTGAGCGCGCCGGCCCGTCCACGCACGCGGTGCGGTTGGGGGCCATGTCAGTACATCGCGTTAGGCTTGCGCCCATGCGTGTTGGTGTATTCGGTGCAACGGGCCAGGTCGGCGGGGTAATGCGGACGCTGCTGGCCGAACGGCAGTTCCCCGTGGAGCAACTGCGGTTCTTCTCCTCAGCTCGATCGGCCGGCCGTCCGCTGCCGTGGGGCGACGGCGAGATCCTCGTGGAGGACACCGCGGCCGCCGACTTCTCCGGCCTCGACCTCGCTCTGTTCTCGGCCGGCGCCACGATGTCGCGGGAGTTCGCGCCGAGGGTGGCCGCCGCAGGTGCGATCGTGGTCGACAACTCGTCCGCCTGGCGCAAGGACCCGGACGTCCCGCTGGTCGTCTCCGAAGTGAACCCCGAGGACGCGATCAACCCGGCCAAGGGCATCATCGCCAACCCGAACTGCACCACGATGGCGGCTATGCCGGTGCTCAAGCCGCTGCACGATGCGGCCGGTCTGCGGCGCTTGATCGTGGCGACCTACCAGGCGGTTTCGGGCTCGGGGGTGAAAGGCGTCCAGGCGCTCGCCGACCAGACCGCCGCGGCGGTCGATCCCGCGCGCCTCGCGCTGGACGGACGCGCGGTGCCCGCCGGTGACCCGGCGCCCTACCTCAAGCCGATCGCCTTCAATGTCATTCCGGTGGCTGGGTCGATCGTCGACGACGGTAGCGGCGAGACCGACGAGGAGCAGAAGCTGCGACACGAGTCGCGCAAGATCCTGCACATCCCCGATCTGCTGGTCGCGGGCACCTGCGTCCGCGTGCCGGTGTTCAGTGGGCACTCGCTGAGCATCCACGCCGAGTTCGACGAGGAGATCAGCGTCACCCGGGCCACCGGGCTGCTGGCCACGGCGCCGGGAGTTCAACTGGTCGACGTCCCGAACCCGCGCGATGCCGCCGGCACAGACCCCAGCTATGTCGGACGCATCCGCGCCGACCAGTCTGCGCCGGAGGGGCACGGCCTGGTGCTGTTCATCTCCAACGACAACCTGCGCAAGGGAGCCGCGCTGAACGCCGTCCAGATCGCCGAACTGGTGGCTCGGCGATGACCAAGCTGGCCGTCATCGGCGCGGGTGTGATGGGCGAGACCCTGATCGCCGGCCTGCTGCGTGCGGGCTGGGCGGCCGACCAGATCACGGCCGCCGACCGTCACGCTGCCCGGTTGGTCGAGATGGAGGCCAGCTACGGGATCCACAAGGGGTCGACCGCCGAGGCCGCCGCTTCCGCTGACACCGTGGTGATCGTGGTCAAGCCGCAGGACGCGGCCGAGGTGCTGCCCGAGGTTGGCGGCGCGATCCGTCCGGGCACCCTGGTGGTCTCGCTGTGCGCGGGCCTGGTCACCTCGCGGATCGAGGACGCGATGCCCGCCGGCACCCCGGTCGTCCGGGTGATGCCGAACACGCCCGCCCAGGTGGACGAGGGCATGGCCGCGATCTCGGCCGGTGCCGCGGCCACCCAGGAGCATCTCGATCACGTCACCGAACTGTTGTCCGCGGTGGGCAAGGTGGTGACCGTCCCGGAGAAGTATCAGGACGCGGTCACCGCGATCTCCGGATCGGGCCCGGCCTACCTGTTCTTCGTGGTCGAAGCCATGATCGACGCCGGCGTGATGCTGGGTCTGCCGCGCGACATCGCCACCACCCTCGTGGTGCAGACCATGTACGGCTCGGCCAAGCTGCTCTCTGATTCGGGGCTGCACCCGACCGTTCTGCGGGAACGCGTCACCTCACCGGGCGGCACCACCGCTGCCGCGCTGCGTGAACTGGAGGACCACCGGGTCAAGGCAGCCTTCATGACCGCCATGGAGGCTGCCCGTGACCGCAGCCGTGCGCTGGCCTCGTCCTGATCATGGCTGCTGACCGCCGGCAGCCGCGTTGGCTGACGGTGTTCTGCTTTATGGACGCCACAGCGGAGCTGAAGTGACCCCGTCCGGGCTGTTCGTCGGTCTGGCCACGCTCGACGTGGTGCAACGCGTCGACCGTCTGCCCGAGCGCAACCAGAAGATCACCGCGACCCACACCTGGCTGGCTGCGGGCGGCCCGGCGACGGTAGCCGCGATCGCGTTCGCCACTCAAGGCGGACGGGCCCGGCTCTGGACGGCGCTGGGCTCGGGTGCGGCGGCGGACGCGATCCGCGCCGACCTGGCGTCGGTCGGTGTGGAGGTGATCGATGCGGCTCCGTTCGGGTTCGAGGTGGCGACGTCCAGTGTCCTGCTGGACGCGGCCACGGGCGAGCGTGCGGTGGTGAGCGGGTCGGGGCACCGACCTGTACTCGCCGAGCCCGTCGCGACTGAGCTGCGAGAGACGGACGTGGTGCTTGTCGACGGTCACCACCCCGAACTGGCGCTGAGCGCCGCCGTTACCGCGGCCCGCACGGGAGTGCCGGTGGTCGTGGACGCGGGTTCCCACAAGCCGGTTTTCGACGAGCTGCTTCCCCTGGCCACCGACGTGATCTGCTCGGCCGACTACGCCCACCCCTCGGGTCGGGTGCCGTCCGGCCTGCTCGGGCTCAGCCGGGTTCGCCTGGTCGCGGTGAGCCACGGTGGCGCCTCTCTTGATTGGTGGACGGACGCCGCGTCCGGACAGGTGCAGCCGCCCTCCGGCGCGGTCGTGGACACCCTCAGCGCCGGCGACGTACTGCACGGGGCCTACGCCTTCGGGCTCGCGTCCGGCCTGAACCGCTGCGGAGCGCTGGAGTTCGGCGTGCAGGCAGCCAGCGCCCGCGTCCGCCACCTCGGCCCGTTCGCATGGCGCACCGGCACCTGAGCCGTTCCGCGTCGACGCAGGGCCGTTTTCGCGACACGCCGCCTTCGCCGCCAAATCGGACGCGTTTCGGCTCGTCCGCCGAATCGGCGTCGAACCCAGGGCGGGACGAACCGCGTCCGAGCGTACGAGTTACGCGGCGAGTCGCGGTTTGAGCTCCAAGCGGACGCGAATCGGCCCGTTTTGGTGGGCGTCTCTTGACAGCGGTTAGTTGCGGCAGGCAACATATCTTCATCGAAACGCTTCGACTAAGCGCTTCGATGATTCTCAAGGAGGTGAATCGGTGGCAACCATCGCTGATGTGGCGCGGCAGGCCGGGGTTTCGGTGTCCACGGTCTCCTATGCCCTCTCCGGCGCCCGGCCGATCAAGCCCGAGACGAGAACCCGGGTCGAGGCGGCGATGCGCGAGTTGGGCTACCACCCCAACGCGATGGCTCGCTCGCTCGCTTCGCGGCGCAGCAATGTGATCTCGCTGATCTATCCGGCGGACGAGCGTGGCGTCGGCGGGACGGGCGGCGAGTTCGTCCATTCAGCCGCTGCGCGTGCCCGCGAACTCGGGTATCAACTGGTGCTCTGGCCGTTCCGCTCCGACCAGGTGCGTGAAGTCCGCAACCTCGTCCGCCAAGGCATGGCGGACGGCGTGCTGGTGATGGAAGTACTTCTCGACGACGAGCGGATCGACGTGCTTGAGGCCGCGAAGGTGCCCTACACGATGATCGGACGCACTCGCGATGTCTCCGAGCGACACAGTGTCGATGTCGACTTCGACGCCACCGTGGTCGCGGCGGTGGACCACCTGGTGGGCCTGGGCCACCGCCACATCGGCTTCATCAACCACTCCCAGGGCAGCCTCGATGCAGGCTACGGGCCCACCGTTCGAGCGGCGGCAGCTTTCGAGCGGGCGATGGCCGAGCGGGGCCTGACGCCGCTCGCGCGAACCTGTGAGGACTCGCCGCTGGCCGGACGCCAGGCGACCGCGGGCCTGCTGGCCACCGAGCCGGATCTCACCGCGCTGATCACCATGAACGAGATGGCGACCTTCGGGGTCTTCGCCGAACTCCAGTACCGCCGCCTGGCGATCCCGGACGATGTCTCGGTGCTGGGCATCGTGACTTCTCCCGGCGTCGGCACCATGAGCTATCCCACCTTGACCACCATGCACTCGCCAGGCGTCGAACTCGGCCGCCTGGCCGTCGACCGGCTGATCAGCCAACTCGACCCGGCCCATCCGGCCACTCCGAATCGGCTCATTCCCTGTGTCCTCGAACCGGGGATGAGCATCGGTCCAGCCCGGACCGGCAAGAACGCATCGCCGCAGCCGCGGTAGGCGTCCGAACACCCGCAACACCCTCCGAAAGGAAACGCAATGAAGCGAACTACGGGCCTTGTGCTCGTCGCGGCGGCGGCTTCGCTGTCCCTCACCTTGTCCGCCTGCTCAGCAGGCGGAGCTGCCACCACTGAGCCTGCCGGGACGTCGACTGCCACCGCAGCGGCCGAACCGAGGACCTTCACCATCTGGGAGTACGAGAATGAGGACTCCGCCATGGGCCAGGCCTGGGCCAAGGCGATCGAGATCTTCAAAGGTAAGCACCCCGAGGTGACAGTGAAGTCGGAGGAGCAGACCTTCGAGCAGATCCAGAAGAACGCCAAGATCGTGCTCACCGGAGACTCGGTTCCCGACGTCATGGAGTACAACAAGGGCAACGCGACCGCGGGCCAACTCGCCGCGCAGGGCCTGATCATGCCACTCACCGACGCCGCGGCCCAGTACGGCTGGGACAGCAAGCTCGCCGGCTCCCTGGCGACCACCGCCAAGTACGACGAGAACGGACTGATGGGTTCGGGTGACTGGTACGGCGTGCCCAACTACGGCGAGTTCGTGGGCGTCTACTACAACAAGGCGATGTTCGCCGAGCAGGGTCTGGAGGTGCCCACCACACTGGACGAGTTCGTCAAGGTGATGGACGCGTTCAAGGCCAAGGAGATCACCCCGCTGGCCGCCGCCGGTGCTGAATACCCGCTCGGCCAGCTCTGGTACGAGCTCGTGCTGGCCAACGCCGACCGCTCCTTCGTGGACGCGTACCAGCTCTTCAAGGCGGACGTCGACTTCCAGGGCACCCAGATGACTGCAGGCACCACCACGCTGTCGGACTGGATCAAGAAGGGCTACGTCACCAAGAACGTGGCTTCGCTGAAGGCCGAGGACATGGGCGTCGCCTTCATCAAGGGCAAGTACCCGATGATGGTTTCCGGGTCATGGTGGTTCGGCCGTCTGGCCACCGAGATGAAGTCCGACTGGGGCATGTTCACCTTCCCGGGCAACAAGCTGCACCCCGGCTCCTCCGGCAACATCTGGGTGGTCCCGACCAAGGCCAAGAACGCCGACCTCGCCAAGGAGTTCATCGACATCACCCTGAGCGCCGACGTGCAGAACGTCCTCGCCGAGAAGGGTGGCCTGCCGGTTGCCGGTGACACCTCGGTGATCACCGACGAGAAGGTCAAGCTGCTCACCGAGAACTTCAAGTCGATCCTCGACCAGGACGGCCTGGCGTTCTACCCGGACTGGCCCGTGCCGGGCTTCTACGACGTGATCGTGGCCCAACTGCAGGCGCTGGCCAACGGCAACAAGGACGTCCCCGCCACCCTGGAGGGTCTCGGCAAGGCCTACGCCGAAGGCAAGGACGACCTGCTCAACGGCTAGTCGTTCCAACCCGGGGAGCCGGCCCGCGTCGTCCGCTGGGCCCCGGACCGGTTGGGCGCGCACCTGGCGCGCTCAACCGGGGACGCCGATCAGACCGAACTGCCAGGAAGGTTCGAATGACCACCATCGCTCCGCCCACCCGCAACCGCAAGGCCGCGTGGGTGCACTACCTGCCCTATCTGATTCCCGGTGTGCTGGCCTTCGTGCTGGTCATCGGCTACCCGCTGGTGATGAACGTCTACATCAGCCTGTTCAAGTGGAAGGGCGGAATGGCGCCGATGCGCTGGTACGGCTTGGGCAACTACGCCGACCTGCTGGCCGACGAGGCGTTCTGGACGTCATTCCGCAACTCGATCTCGATGATCGTCGCGATGGTGATCGTGCCCACCCTCGTCGGCCTGATCCTGGCCGCCGTGCTGTTCGACGTGCTCGGACGCCGCTTCGGGCCGCGGGTGGCGTCCTTCCTGCGGGCGACCTACTACCTGCCGCAGATCCTTCCGGTCGCGGTGGCCGGCGTGGTCTGGAACTGGATCCTGAACGCCGAGGACGGAGCGATCAACTCGATCCTCGCCGGATTCGGAGTGACCGACCCACCCAACTGGCTCGGCGACCCCGCCCTGGCCATGCCGAGCGTGATGCTGGTGCTGATCTGGGTGCAGATCGGCTATCCCGTGGTGATCTTCATGGCTGCCCTGCAGCGTGTCGATCCAGAACTCTATGAGGCGGCCGAACTCGACGGCGCCGGCTGGTGGGCCCGTTTCCGGGCGATCACCCTGCCGCAGATCAAGCCGGAGACCTTCGTGGTCACCCTCACCTGCACGGTGGCGGCGCTGAAGGTGTTCGCTCCGGTCTACGTGCTCACCCGCGGCGGTCCCGAAGGCACCACGTTGGTGCCCAGCTACTACTCGTTCCTGAACTTCTTCGACAAGTCGAAGGTCGGCTACGGCGCAGCGATCGCCACCGTCCTCACGCTTGTGATCATCATCGTCGCGGGGGTCATCCTGGCCTTCCAGGCCCGAGCCGAGCGACGCGAAAGGGAGGGACGCTGATGTCCGCCGTCTCAACATCTGCCGCCCGGCTGCGTCCGGCCAAGGAGAGCCGCGTCGATGCCCGACACCATCGTGGCGCCGCTCGCTGGGTCATTCTCGGTCTGGCCTGCGTGTTCGCCCTGGCGATGCTCGCGCCGTTCCTGATCATGCTGCTGAATGCGTTCAAGTCACCCACCGACTACTCCCAGAACGGGCCGCTGACGCTGCCCCAGACGCTCTACTTCGACGGACTCGTCAAGTTCTGGGTACGCACGGACTTCCCGGTGAAGCTGTGGAACTCGATCATGATCTCCGGATTGGTCGCAGTGGGGGGCACCTTGTTGTCCCTGCTCAGCGCCTACGCGATCGGAATCGGCCGGGTGAAGGGACGCGTCGCGCTGATCGCCGTGTTCCTGGTGGCGAACATGCTGCCGCAGGAGGCGATCATCTATCCATTGTTCACGATGGCGAACGCGGTCGGGCTCTCGAACTCGCAGTGGTCGGTGATCATCATCTTCGTGGTGATCCAGGCGGCCTTCGGCATCTACCTGCTGTCCTCGGTGTTGAGCACGTTCCCGAACGAACTGCTCGAAGCCGCCGCACTCGACGGGGCCGGACGCTGGCGCATCCTCTGGTCGGTGGTCTACCCGATCCTGCGGCCGACCCTCGGCGTCCTGATGGTCTTCTTCTTCATCTGGACGTGGAACGAGTTCTTCATTCCGCTGGTAATGCTCACCTCGAACGCCACCCAGACCGTGCCGATCGCGCTGTCCTCGCTGCAGGGCGACCGCATGATGGACGCGCCCACGACAAACGCCGGCGCGCTGGTCTCCCTGCTGCCCGCGCTCATCTTCTTCCTCATCTTCCAGCGCACCCTGACCCGCGGCGTCACCGCGGGCTCGGTCAAGTAGCCCAACTCACCCACGCATCGATTGGCCAACAGATGAAGTTCACCGACGGTTACTGGCAGGTTCGCTCCGACTACAGCCCGCTGTACGCGGTCGAGGTGGACGACATCCGCGTCGACCCAGTTGTCGGCACCATGACGGTGTTCGCGCCGACCGCCCCGATCACCGGACGCGCAGACACGCTCAACCGTCCGATGATGACGCTGACCTAT
>Ga0138256_10008444_pt1 | contig 10807 bp, 8 predicted proteins | sample KNB2016incub_MG_FD_105486 | JGI IMG/M metagenome (GOLD analysis project Ga0138256, IMG submission 105486) | Active sludge microbial communities from wastewater in Klosterneuburg, Austria - KNB2014incub_MG | ecosystem: Engineered > WWTP > Activated sludge > Unclassified | place: Austria... | reverse complement strand
GCAAATAAATTCTACATTAATGTCGAGGCTGATGCATTTAATGCCGGTTGGCTCGGTACGAATAATGAAAGTACTATCGATTGTATCGCCCGACTTCCGGTCTTATTGAAAACTAGTTTAGTTGGAGACGAATTAGCATTGTCGGGATTAACTGGAGACGAGATACGACTATGGGCAGGTGAGCCTGGATATGACAAGATACCACAACGATTTAAGCCGGGGGTTTACAAATTGAAGTTATCTAAATTGTTTCCGGATTATGAAGGTAAGTTTGTTATTCAGTTATTCAGCAATAATAATTTATTGGATGAAAATGTAGTTGAAATAATCCCCGGCACCCCTCTATTAATCAGTGAAAAGCATTTTACCGGCACAAATTATTCTAAAACTAATATGGTAAAAATACCTTCTGGTAAATTCACACTTAAAACTACCAATGGGGATGAATTCATCCCCTATCCGAAATATAATCAGGGGCGCGCTTATACCTTGCAGAGCTTTTATTTGGATAAGTATCCGGTTACAAATCTTGAGTATTATCTTTTTATGGAATCAAGCGGGTATCATCCGGCAGATACCAGTAATTTTCTAAAACAATGGCAGGATGGCAAGCCTGCTCCAGGTACAGTATTTCAACCTGTGGTGTACGTGAGCTATGAAGATGCTACGGCTTATGCATCCTGGGCAGGTAAGCGATTGCCTACTGAGGTAGAATGGCAGTATGCAGCACAGACCTCAGATGGCCGGTCCTGGCCCTGGACGGATAGTGTCACAGCTATTACAAGAGAGGAAGAAGCAATAACCCCGACATTAACTGTTTATAAAATAAAGGGAATTAATAAAGATCAGGGAAATCCGGGTAATGGTAATATCGATCCTGTAGGGAAATATCCAAAAGGCGCAAATCCCTTTGGTTTGATGGATTTGTGTGGATCAGTCTGGCAACTGACTAATGATATTTACCGTACAGGTTCATATCAGTATATAATCATGAAGGGCGGTTCTTATTTTAATCCTTCTTCTTCCTGGTGGTATGTACAGGGTGGGCCAAGAGAGCTGCAGTACCGACAAGCATTGTTGCGCGTATCACCCGGCTTCGAACGCAATGCTACAGTGGGATTCAGATGTGTAGGTGATATACCTTACAAGTAATCAATATAAAAATACTAAATAGATAAAAATTAGAGATAAAAAGACGCAAATTGAAATAATTTTGATAAATTTTGAGGAAATAAGGCGCCGGCTATGTGATTATTTGCAGCGGATTGCTTATCATGAGGCGGTACATACCGGCCAATTATTAACATATTATAGAGTGATGCGCCTTGCCAGACCACAGATTTGGGATTAAGATATAGGTGGAAAATTTGTTTTACACATTAAAATAAGTACTTTTTTAGTGTAAGTTCAAATCATAAAGGCATCAAAGGCATTATGATGAAGGGTGCAATCGAAGTCTTTAGCCTCCAGATATTCCTTCACCATGGGGCTCAGGGTACGATCATCATCGACCAACAGTATTTTAGGGATAGCACTCATCGATACACACTCAAATATACAGCAACCTTTTTATTTTCTGAAATTCAGAAATTATGAAAGGAAAAAGATGTTCGCTTTTTATCATCAGGCTTATCACTATTACAGGGAATCGGGTACATCAAGCCCGTGAATAGATTCCATTTATTCTTTTATAAGCTACTGCTGAAATAGGTGTTTAATATAAAAAATGAAAAATGTCCGATATATACAATTTCAATTTACCGGAACAGCTCAATTTTGCTGTATTATGAGTGATATAACACATATACTTTTCGGAAATAGAATTGACCACCTTCATTTTTTGCCACCTTCAGGGGGTAGGGGGTAAACGAAAAATGAAGATGGTCAAAATGAACTATTTTCAGTATATAAGTAGGCATGAATGCACTTTTGTAGAGCTTCAAAATGAAATTTATAAACAAAAGGAAATAGAATAGAGGAAAATAGTAAAATAATCCGGCCAATATAATTTAAGAATTTATCAGGTGTATTAATCCTGATTTATTAGAGTGAAAAGTGTCAATATTATGCTCTAATTGGAGCTATATGCCATTAATTTAAGGGCAGGAAATTAAATACAATGTTGGATGATACATTGAATGGTTCTGTTCATTATATTATTCTAAATTCTTTAGGCGAGATCGTAAATACGGGCAATACTCAATCTGATCAGAATATAAATATTCAAGATCTTGCTTCCGGTACTTACTATATCCAATGGACTTCTACACAAGATGGCGTACAACAAAACTACATATGTAAGTTTGTCAGAGTGAAGTAGTTTTATAATTTAGATAATGGTTATTTATCGGCAGGGCATCTATTTAGGTGCCCTGTTTTATTTATCCTGTTTAAATATCTGAGGATTAATTTGCGTTAGATAAACCAAAGGTGATTTTCAAATACATTCGTATGTTTGTCCATCAGAAAATTTATTTATCAATATGAAGCTGTTTAGTTATTTTATTATTGCCTCAAGCCTGTTTTTCTTTGTATCCTGTGATAAAGATCCGGTCGTGGCACCGACGAATCTGCCGGCAAAAGACACACTCAACATCTCGTATGGTGGCAATGCACAACAGAAATTTGATTTGTATCTCCCGGCGAAGCGGAGTGCTGCTACGACCAAAGTATTTATTTTCATTCATGGTGGTGGCTGGACCAGTGGTGACAAATCAGACTTTAATGGTGGCATTGATCACTTGAAAGCTACTTATTTTCCTAAATATGCCATAGTGAATATGAATTATGTGTTGGCAAATTCATTTACAGGACAATATGCCCTGCCCAATCAACTCAATGATATACAGGCAGTGATGGATATGATCACCGCACGATCTGCCGAATGGCAGGTAAAACCGGAATTTGTACTTTGTGGCCATTCAGCCGGAGCCCATCTATCTATGTTCTATGCTTATACCAGGAATAATCCAAAAGTAAAAGCGGTGATTAGTCTGGCCGGACCTGCTGATTTTGAAGATCCGGTCTATGCCAATAATATTTTTCTGGGTGTTCTGTTTGGTGGATTGGTTGATCCGGCAGTCCTACCTTCGGGTATGACTGTAAATAAATATGCAAGTCCGGTGACCTGGATCAAAGCCGGCAGTACTCCTACGATCGCCTTCTTTGGCAGTACTGATACTGCTGTGCCTATCAATGACCAAAAGGCGAGATTGGAGAATAAACTCAAACAATTCAATGTTCCTTATGAGAGTTACATCTGGAATGGGGACCATAATGCCTTCGGCGTAGAACCCAATCTTTCAGATATCGCATCAAAAATAAAAGCCTTTCTTGCAAAGTATAATCCGTAGGTACAGAGAAAATGCTCAATGTAGGCCCCCGACAGGCCAGGGGCAGGTTTAGTCTTTGCTTATTTGTAAATTTTTTCTGTGAAGTAGTTCCTTGTATTCTTTCATTGGTGATTCTGCGGTTAGGAAAGATATTTTGTCAAATGGATGAATCGTTTTAAATTGGATGCCGATTTTGTATTAAGCAGCACCTTTCAGATAAAAAAACAATGTGATGAAGAGAAGTTTACTCATAGGCATTGCCTTTACTTTTATTAATATCTCAGCTTATTGCCAACAAGTATTGATGCAAGGTTGGTATTGGGATTACCCCAAGACCATCGATGGCTACAGTTGGGCAGATACACTGCGATTAAAAGCAGCACAATTAAAACAGGATGGAATTACACACATCTGGTTCCCACCACATGCAGTTGCCAGTTCCGGTACCGGGAGTAATGGCTATGATCCCAAGGATCTGTTTATAGGAAATCAAACGACAGGGCTGGGGACGAGGCCCAATCTGAATGCGATGCTTACTGAGTTTACCTCTCAGGGAATCGCACCGGTAGCTGATATGATCTATAATCACAGAGATGGAGGTAAAGCCGAGAATAATTCGGCTGTAAAAGACTACATCACGATCTACTATAATGATTCGAAAGAACCTTATCCTTCGGATCGTTTTAGGGTAATATTGCCGATAGGAGGTAGTACCGGTAATGGAGCCGGTGATTACTATTTCAAACTTTCTTCCAAATCAAATGGCGCGCGCTTTAATGGCTACAAGTATAAATTATACATGCAAACCAATACAGTAGGCTATTCAGGCCTTCCGGCACAAACCGAATCGGAGCCCAATGGCGGGGGAGACTGTTCACAGCCAAACAATGATATTACACTAGGTAGAGATATGAATGTTACTGTCGAGACCGGAGGCGGTTGTGGTACAGACGAATTTCATCTCAACCTGAAAGCTTCTGACTTCAATGCATCCGGGGATACGATTTTTATTTATATGACAAATACCGGTGGCTATTCAGATCACCGGATCTATGGACTATGGAGCGGCCCGCGAAGCATGAATATAGTGAATGAACTATCCTATCAGACATATACAGATTTCAATAGTGTCCCCAGTGGTCGTGGCAAGATGAACTTTGAGTTTTTTAAACCCAATTCCAATAATGCTTCTACCACTTATCTGAGTGGCGACTGGGATGGTATGTATTTCTATTATGATTATGATCAATTCCAGCCACAGACAAAGGATTCACTCATCGCGTATTCTGAATGGAATTATTCCAGTCTGGGAGTCAGAGGCTTCCGGATGGATGCGGTCAAACATTTCACACCGGAATTTGTCGGTGATATGCTCGATAAATTGCATGATGATAGCATGGACCCTTCATTGGTTGTGGGTGAATGGTACAGTACCAATACATCAGAGCTAAAAGGGTGGGTCAATGACGTCGAATCGTATATGAATGCCGGGACTAAGGCCGCAATTAAACCTAAAATCTTTGATTTTGCACTGAGGGAAAATCTAAGGCAAGCTTGTGATGTGGGTGGCTATGACGTGCGAAATGTATTCAATGGCAGCCTGCATGATGCAGAAGGTCTGAGTGGTTATAATATCGTAACCTTTGTAAATAATCATGATTTCCGGGATATGTCAGGATTTGCATCGCTGGTGCGCAATCACCCAAACCTCGCCTATGCTTACATTCTGACCAATAATCAACTGGGCGTACCTACGATATTCTATCCGGATTATTTCGGTTATCCTGCACCCTCGGGTGGAAAATATAGTTATCATCCGACGAACCTGCCAGCATATCGACCGGAATTGCTCCGCCTGATGAAAGCATTAAAACAATATATCAATGGCTCACCGAGTGTAGATTATCTCAATAGGTTCAGTACACCTTATGCATCAAACTATACAGGTGGCAGTGCCAGTCAGGCACTGATCTATCAACTGGAAGGTCATGCCGGCAATGGCAATAAGGAAATGCTGGTGGCTATTAACTTTGGTAGCACGACATTGAAGGTAGATCATGAAATCAATACCAGAGGTGGAATAATCGTGCCGGGCACAAAATTTGTCGATGTATTGGGTTTATCTAATTATCCATATCAGTTAGTTGACAACAGTAACGAAGTTTATTTTGAACTACCGCCTTATTCCTATTCAGTTTGGGTTCAGGATGGGACAGTATTGCCTGTCAATATAGTATCATTTACTGCCAGCGCTGCACGTAAGAGCACATTGTTGGAATGGAAGGTAACTGACAATGACCAGATCGCTGAGTTTGAAGTTCAGCGCAGTGTGGATGGAAAGACATTTCAATCGTTGGCTTCGGTCAATGCATCTGTGAAACAAGGCAATGAAGATTATTTTTATACTGATGAAAAACCAATGTTTAATACAGCCATTTATTACCGGTTAAAAATGCTTGGAAAGGATGGAAGCGCATTATTCTCTAAGATTCAGTTGGTGAAAATCCTCAGTAATGATTTGGAGATATCATTATTAGGTAATCCCGCAACAAATGAACTTAAAATGCAAATAAATAGTGAAGAAAACAGTATTTGTAATTTTGTAATTTTGGGTCAAAATGGCGATAAATTGTTGGAGAAAGAGGCACAGGTTTCTGCAGGTAACTCAATGCAAACGATCAACATAAAGGAGCTCACTGCCGGTATTTATTTCCTGCGTGTGACCAATGGATCCGGATATAATAAAGTTATAAATTTTGTAAAATCAGGAAATTAATTGTCTAGTAATCGTATAATTGGATCAAATATTGAATATCTGACCGGGTACAGTTTTCTGTTTCAATTTAATAGGCTATCCAAGAGGAATGCAGATTGTTGAACATATATATGATGGTATAAAAATTGCTGAAATAATTTCTAATGAGCTAATCGTATGGGATATTTCTGATGGATTAAATTTATTGGGAGAGCTTTATTTCAAGGGCTTTGGCAGTATGATTGTTTATGAAATGAACATTACTCCTGATTTTTTTAATTTAAATACCGGAATTGCTGGAGAGATACTTCAGAAATTTTCTAATTATAGGGTCCGGCTGGTTATAATTGGTGATTTTTCAAAATATGAAAGTAAAAGTCTTAGCGCTTTTATTTATGAAAGTAATAAAGGCAAACAGATCAGCTTTGTGTCAGATCAAACAGAAGCAATAAAGGTACTGACAGAGTAACTATTCACCTCAAATCAATTGAAATCATGAAAAATAGTATTGCACCTAAATAATGGTAGTGGTGTAACCCAGTATGGGTGAAATATTTATTAGTCCGGGGTTTTAACCCTGTGGTTGGTTAACGAATAAAGATTCGTTTGGAGCTATTTTTGCCCATTTCTATTAAAATAGGAATATACGGAATAATCATAATGCAAAAATTGTGACAAACGTGATTAAAATGTATTTGATGTAAATAGTTACCTGACAGACAGACTGTAAGTAATGGATCTTCTAGTTGCGTAATCTGAATTAATTTTCTCCCCGATTATTTTTTAACTCAGGTTAAGTGTTTTGGCATTTCTGCAAAATAACTTTGGCCTATTATTTAATCAATAAAAAACAATAACATGATCGCAACAGATTGTATAGTTCTTAAGCCACAAGAAGGGCTGAGACTGGAATCAGGACCTGGTCGTGACCTTATTTTTAAAGTTACAGGCGAAGACACAGGTGGTGCATTTGACTATTTTATAGTAGAAGTAGCGCCACATGGCGGGCCGCCTCTTCACGTCCACCACAAACAGGAAGAGACTATTCATGTGTTAAAGGGCAAGTTTAAAGTCAGGATCGGTGAAGAGATATTTTATTGTAATGAAGGAGATTTTGCCTACCTACCCTCAAAAACACCCCATACCTTCCTGAATCTGACAGAAGAGACGGGTGAATTAATCGTCGTTTATACGCCCGGTGGTGGGCACAAATTCTATGAAGAGTTAGGGCCACTGACGCGCAATGGCATGCCGGACAGACAAGTGGTAGCTCAGCTTTTTGCTAAATATGATATGACGCTTTTAGGTCCGCCGTTGAGTATGGATTAATGTTTAAACTTACTATCCTGATAGATAGCTTCAATCAATAATAATAGTAATATTTTTATTGATTGAGTTTTTTATGCCGGCATTGATTGCCGGCTTTTTTGTTTATACAATGACTACCGGCAGTCAGAGATACTATATTTGTATGTATTAAGGATGTAATTACTTGAAAAATGATTAGTGTTGAACCGATTGCTTTTGTCAAAAACACCCGCACGCAGGTCATTGATGATCAATGGAATGAAATTATTTCTGAAATAGTGCTGGCGGACCATATTCCCACAGAGGCATTTAACCATATCTCTGATTTTTCACATCTCGAGATTATCTTTTTCTTTGACAAAGTAAAGCCGGAAGATATTGTATTCTCGGGCAGGCCCAGGGGAAATCCCGATTTTCCATCAGTTGGTATCTTCGCTCAGCGAAAGAAGGACAGGCCCAATACTATCGGGCTTACGACAGTCGAATTAGTAACACACAACGGACGGATGATAAAAGTCAAGTCACTCGATGCAATCAATGGTACGCCGGTATTGGATATCAAACCGGTATTCAAAGAATTTCAGTTGGATGGTAAAATCAGACAGCCAACTTGGGTCACAGAAGTAATGAAAGATTATTGGAGGTAATTAATGCAACATCCATGTTTAATAAAGCTACAAAATGTTCAATTTAATCATCTCTTGTGTGCTTAAAAAATTGGATTTAATAGTAAAACAAACAGGGCTATTGCACCTCTGCAAAGGTAAACATCCACTTGACAGGATTCTGCCAGTCAACGCCCTGAAAACCGGCAATGGGGGCTTTTATCAATACATTATTCCACCCTTTTTTCAGATGAATGATGGTCGGTGTGCGATAGGAATACCCTTCATCGGTTAATGGTATTTCAGAATTCCCTTTCTGTCCCGGTCTGAGCCAATGAGGAGGAGGGATTAATTGAGAATTAACCCACACTGCTGATCCTTTGTCGTCCCAGGCACCGAATGGTGGTGAGTCGGTAGCCGGTGATCGGGAAATGTCATTGAATCCGATCCAGAATTTTCCATCCTTCGCCTCATCGCTCCATATCCGGGTGGTAGCATAGCAGGTGGTGTTTTCCTCTGGATGTTCTAAGGTGCCTTTGATCAGAGGTGCCCACCAATGCCTTAGGATAATAGTGCCGCCCATTGCCTGACCGGCGGGTGCTGGGCTACTTTCTCTTATAGTCGGATATTCAATTAGGAATTTTCTATTGACGTCACCCTTGTTTTGATATGGACCGTAAAGCGTCCATTTATAATTAGATTGGCGTACATAGGGGAAAGCCTTTTCCTTGAAATATTGTTGTTTATGATCCAGCAATCTGTTTTCGAATTCTGTAAATTCTGCCTGATATGAGGTGTCAATGCCAGAAACCCAACCGGGATGTCCACCACCACGCCATGAACGTTCCGCAAAGGCGAGCATGCCCGGATAGACCGGATTCATCCGGAGTATGTCTTTGTCAGTAGCCACTGCCCTATCAGGCCACATACACAGCGTAGCGCCCATGACTGTGGAATCTTCATGATCTGTATCACCGATGCGACGATTGAAAATCGTTATCACCGATTCGAGCGGATCCATGTGATTCAGATAAAGATGCCGGGAATCAATGACCCGGATATTAGGTTCCTGCGATATGCGGGCAGCATCATCCATCCAGAGCTGGCGAATCGTCCCAGAAGTGAAATTAGCGCCAGGTTGCCAGCCAATGACTTTCTTTCCCAATCCCTCGAGTAATTGAGTCATCGCGGGAATAAATTGCTTGTTTACGATATGTACCTCATCACCACCGATATGAAAATAAGGCAAATCATAAGTCGAACAAAATTCTTTTAAAATGTTACGTAAAATGTACATGCCACTGTCACTTTGCATATCTACTCCCATAGCTCGGCGAAAAGCGGCACTATGACCGGGCATGTCAATCTCCGGCACGAAGGTGATAAATCGCTCTTTACAATAGGCGATCAAATCTCTGATTTCTGTTTCAGTGTAATACATTCCTTTATCGCGGAGCATAGTGGCAGGTGCAGTAAGTTGGGGATATTGACGGATCGCGATACGCCATGCAATATCTTCAGTCGCATGAAAATGAAATACATTCAGTTTATACTGCGCCATGACATCGATCTGCTGCCTTAGCAAATCCATCGACATATAATTCCTGCCCACGTCAATCATATATCCACGCCAGGAAAATGCAGGTTCGTCACTGATAGTACAGGCATCGATATAAGTACCATCCCGCATGAGTTGGTGCAGCGTCTGCAACCCATTGAATATCCCATGTGCAGTGCCGGCACTTACTATGACTTTCTGATCTGAAACTGTGAGCGTATAGGCTTCTTCATCGCTTAATGCGCCATTTGATTTATCCAGGTGGAGGTTTATGCTGTACCTGGTGTTGCTAAAGGTTGATTTAGCATTGATCTCTATCTGTACATTGGGTATTGTTTTATTTAAGCACAATGCCAAAGGATAAAGTAATGAATCGTTTATACTGATACTATTACACCGGAAAAGTGGAAATAAACCTGTGTCCCATCGGATATGCTGCGGCAATGGAATCAGCGCAGGCTTGTCCTGCAATCCATATACATAGGGATAAATACAATGATACCAGCGCATATAACCTTCTCCACGCAGGTGTAAACCATCATCAGTCAGTGCGGTGTCGAGTGCAGCTTCAGCATTCGTGAAATGCGGATATAAATTGATAAATACAAAATGATGTTCTGTCGCATTTGCATCCAACTGACGGTTGATAATTAGTATAGAATCCTTTTTATCCGTATGATTGGTATATAAATTCAACTGTTTATTTACCGGCAGGATACTCTGTATATATAGTCTGGTAGCCGGGCTTTCCTGATGAATATAATCTGCTGCAAGAAAGATATTGCGCAGGATACTATCTGTACTGATCCCACGAGACAAATCATTTATTCCGATTAATAAGAATATTTTTGCTGGTTTTTGTTGAATTATTCCAGGCAAGCGGTGCAATACACCGGCAGTGATGTCACCACTGATTCCACGATTCTTTATTTTGCCATCCCGGAATAGTTCACTCCATTCATTACCAGCGGTAATACTATTCCCCAGAAAGATGATGTCATTTCGCTCTATTGGAAGTAATCGGAACAAGCTTAGCCGGTGCCTGTATGTTGTACTGAATTCTGTATCCTTATAAGCAGGTAAAGCGATCTGTGCAGAAACAATATTCGAAATAAATACAATTATTATGCACAATAAGGATGATTTAATTATTGTATTTTCAAAATTACAAAATTTAATTCCGGACATTTATTCAAAAGTTTTCTGGGATACAATGTACCCATTTGGACGCACGACTGTAATTACGTAT
>Ga0138256_10008443_pt1 | contig 10809 bp, 11 predicted proteins | sample KNB2016incub_MG_FD_105486 | JGI IMG/M metagenome (GOLD analysis project Ga0138256, IMG submission 105486) | Active sludge microbial communities from wastewater in Klosterneuburg, Austria - KNB2014incub_MG | ecosystem: Engineered > WWTP > Activated sludge > Unclassified | place: Austria... | reverse complement strand
GGTTGGAGGTCTGGGCGAAGGTGGGTGAAGAGAGCAGCACGGCAATAACGAGCGCGGCGCCGGTGGCGAGAATTGCGTTCTTCATGGTCATCCCCTTCTACGATGATGAACCATCGCAGCCGCGTGCGGCGAATTGAAGGAGCGAAATGGGGAGAAGCTGGGGCGAAAGATTAACTGCGCAGCTTCGTTAATTCGACGGCATCGCCTTGGCGAGCAGCTGCCAGAGCTTCTCGTTGAAGTTGCGATCGGACGCTGCCTGTCCCATGCGGATGACCAGAAGTTTGCGGCTTGGCACGATGAACAGCTTGCGATCCTGCGCGCCCATGGCGCAGAGCATTTCGCGCGGGGCCGACTGGATGAACTGTCCCGCCCGACGTGGAGAGTCGAGGCCAACATTCACTGTCTCGGCGCTGCCGTTCAGCCACCACAGGCGGCCATAGGCAGGATTGGTGGAGGTGGGCTTGAAGATGGCGTCGAGCTGCTTCTTGGACATCAACTGTCCGCCGGTCGGCGACTTCTTTCCGCCGTTGAGGACGAATTGTCCCAGCAGCGCGAGGTCGCGCGGCGTGGTGACGAGGCCGGTGGGGTTGCCGACATCGGCGAAGGCGGTAGGCCGCTGTTCCCACGCGGTGTCGTGCATGTCGATCACCTTAGTGAGCCAGAGCTGGGTGAGGATCGTCAGCGACTGTTTCGAGGCTTTCTCGAGGATGGGTTTCAGGAAGGCGTAGGCGGGCGTGTTGTAGAAGAATTTCGTGTCGGGCGGTGCATCGAAGGTGAGGTCTTCCTTCAGGCCGGAATTCATTTCGAGCAGGTTGCGTACCGTGATGGCGCTTTCCTGCTCGGGCGTCGCTTTCGACCAGCGCGAGCCGATATAGGCGGAGACGGGCTTTTCGATGTCGATCAGGCCCTTGTCGACGCCGATGCCAACCAGAAAGGCGATGAGGCTTTTCTGCTGCGAAGCCACATCCTCGCGCAGGGCGCCGTTGGGCGTCAGGCCGTGGACGAAGTTGGCGCGAAAGGTTTCCGCTTCAGGCGGCAGAGGCCAGTTGCGTTCGGTGATCGTCTTGCCGTTCTCGATGATCAGGAAGCCGGTTGTCTTTTGCGAGCCGACGTAGCTGACGACTTCTTCGAGCGCAGCGGCGTTCCATGCGCTCGAGCGCGCGATTTGCTCCGTTGGCGCGGAGGCGGCGCAGGCCGATGCGGCTAGGGCGAGAAGAACGGCGAAAGTCCTGAGCATGGATGTCTCTCCCTTGTCTCCGCGCTGTCATCGCACGGTAGATGTAGCGGCGTGATCAGCCTTCCTTGAGGCCGCTGGCGTTCGCGATGCGGTAGAAGCAGGAGCGGCGGCCGGTGTGGCAGGCGGCGCCGGTCTGGCGGACTTTCAGGAGGACGGCGTCCTGATCGCAGTCGACCCGGATCTCGACGATGTGCTGCTCGTGGCCAGACGTGTCGCCTTTGCGCCAGAGACCCTTGCGCGAGCGCGACCAGTAGATGGCGCGACCGGTGTCGATGGTGAGCTGCAGCGCTTCAGCGTTCATCCAGGCGAGCATCAGGACCTCACCTGTGTCGGCATCCTGCGCGATGGCGGCGATAAGGCCGTCTGCGTCGAACTTTGGACGCAGCTCGACGGTTTCGTCCTGGGCGGAGCCGGTGAGGGGCGGGGCGTAGGTCATGAGGGTTCTTACGCTGTAGAGGTTGGGACGGGAAGCAGGTAAGCGTGGTTCATGAAACAGTTGCTGGTTGGGGGTCTGGCTTTGATGATTGCGGCGTGCGCAGCGCCGGCGGGACCTTACCCTGCGCAACATCCGTTCGGCGGGGGATGGCTGCTCTTTTCGCCGGAAGATTTGGCGGCACGAGAGGCCGCGCTGGCGACGCCGGGATGTCCGCCCGCTGGCTGGGATCGGGCAAGGTTGGATGCGCTGAAGGCGGCCAAGTTCGATATCGCGAATGAGGCTGAGCGGCAGACACTCGCGACAGCGATAATGGCGTGCCTTGCGAGCGCTGACCCGACGGTACGTGACGGGATCGCCTATGAGGCGCTGACGCATATGTTGCGAGAGCGGAAGCTCAAGGATGATACGAAGCGGGCGTTGCTTGTCGATCTAACTGCTCGGCTGAGGGCGCCGGAGGGGTTGGGATTTGAACAGCCGTTCGCAGCGCTGGCATTGTCGGAGGTGGCGCGGTCGGACCGGGTTGAGGCGTTTCTGAGCGAGGATGAGCTGATTAAGCTTCTGGTCGATGCGCAGCACTGGTTCATCAACGTGTCGGACTATCGCGGCTTCGATGCGAGGGAAGGCTGGCGGCATGGCGTGGCGCATGGAGCGGATTTGCTGATGCAGCTGGCGCTCAATCCGCGGATTGATGCCGAGGGGCTGCGGGTGATCGTGTCGGGGGTCGGCGTGCAGGTCGCGCCGAAGGGGCATGCCTATGTGTTCGGCGAGAGCGAACGGTTGGCGCGTCCGGTGCTATTCGCGGCGGCGCGAGGGGCGCTCGACGAGGCAGAGTGGACAGAGTGGTTGATGGTGATGGCGACGCCGCCAGCAGGTGTTGAGCCCAATGGCGAAACCTGGCTGGCCTGGCGGCACAATACGGCGGCTTTTCTGCAGGCCCTTTATGTCAGCGTCACACTCGGGGGCGACAAGGCGGATGACGTAATGCTGCCGGGGCTGGAAGCGGCGTTGAAGGAAATGCCCTAGGCGCTGGCGTTGGCCAGCCGCTCTGGTAGGTTGGGGCAGTCAGTGTGGGGATTTCCAGTGAAGCGCTTTATCATCTGCTTCGATGGAACGTGGCAGAGGCTCAGGCAGGACAAGCCGACCAATATCGCCATCCTCGCCCGCAGCGTGGCGCATACGAACACGCTTGAGGACGGGACCCAAATTCCGCAGATCGTGATCTACAGCCAGGGCGTTGGCTCGAACATCGACGCGCTGGGCAAGGACGGTTTCGTCGACGGGATGACCGAGTGGCTCAACAAGATTCTCGGCGGCGTCTTCGGGGAGGGGGTTGAGGACAATATCGTCGAAACCTATCTGCGGCTCGCGTTCAATTACGAGGCGGGCGACGAGATCTATGTGTTCGGGTTCAGCCGTGGCGCGTTCTGTGCGCGCAGTTTCGCCGGCCTGATCAGCAGCGCCGGCATTGTGAGCCGGCTGCATGCGGAGCGAGCGTGGGATGCGTTCCGGCTCTATCGCTCGCGACCCGGGCCGAAGGCGACGCAGTTCGAGCGTGACGATTATGACCGGGCGCGGCGGGAATTCCGCACGCTGTATGGCAAGGGCGTACGCGCGGCGGACGGGACGCGCATCAAGTCTGATGAGTCAATCAAGGTCACCTATCTCGGCATTTTCGACACGGTGGGACAGCGCGGCGTGCCGAGTGCGCTGGGCGGGTTTGCGCGTTCGATGAATAAGCGCTTCGGCTTTCACGACATGATGGTCGGCTCGAACGTGCTGGCGGCGCGCCATGCCGTGGCCATCGACGAGCGCAGGCTCGGCTTTCCCGCGACGTTGTGGGAAGGCGTGGAGGTAGCCAACCAGCGGCCACATTGCCAGCCGGGGCGAGTGCACTACCAGCAGCGCTGGTTTGTGGGCACGCATGGCGACATTGGCGGGGGAGAGGGGTCGCCCCTTTCGGCGGCGCCGCTAAAATGGATCGCGGAAGGCGCGGCTGAATGCGGGCTGCGGTTCTACGGCAAGTATGGCGAGGACGAGTCTCCGCTCGACCAGGCGATCCGCGAGGCGGGGCTGGTGTTCAACGCGCGCATCTCGCGGCCGAAATTCTGGGATTCGCTCTCCCCGATGAACTATCCGATTTATTCGCGGCGGATTTGGGCGGCCAAGGCGCGCAAGGAGCAGCCATCGGCGGACTACATCGCGAACGTGCTGGACCCGACAGTGACCATGCGGGCGACCGCCAAGGATCTCCGCCCGCGCTATAGGCCGGCGCCGCTGAAGCCATTTGAAAACATTCTGAATCCACCGCCGCTGAAGAAGGCGAAGCGGGGCAAGGCGGAGAAGGCGAGCGGGAAGTCGGAGCGAATGACTACGCAAACCTGATTTCCCTCTCCACTCGAGAGGAGGCCGAGGTGGCGGCGTCGGCGTTACGTGCGGATGGGATCGATGCGCTCGTGGGAACGGCATGCACGCCACGAATGACTGGTTCGCTACGATCGCGCTGGGTGGGCTGCAGATACTTGTGCCGTGAGCACGATTGGCGGACGGGCGCGAGACGCTGCGCGGCCGGATCAGTGAAGCAGGACAGCATACAGATGGCGAACCGGAGCGCCGGCGCGACCGATGGAAGCTTTGGCGTCTTGTTGTGTGGTGGGTCGCGCCAACGCTTGTCGCATTGGCTGTCTGGTTTTCTTCTGATCCTGAGTGGGCGATGGGCAGGGACCTTCTGCCGCCATTAGGCGTTGAGGCGGCCGGCACACGCGGATCGTTCGATTTGGATCCCTACCAGTGAAGCCTACCGCCCAGCGAGCCTCAAGAAACGTTCGCGGAGTTCCTGGTCGGTCTTGAAGACACCGGTGAATTGCGTGGTGATCGTCGAGACGTTCGGGTGGTGGACGCCGCGGGTGGTCATGCACTCGTGCTTGGCGTCGATCAGGACGGCGACGCCGTGCGGTTTGAGCGAGTCCTGGATGGCGTTCAGGATCTGCGACGTCATCGTTTCCTGCGTCTGCAGACGCTTGGCGTAGATTTCGACCACGCGGGCGAGCTTGGAGATGCCGACCACCGCCTCTGTCGGCATGTAAGCGACGCACGCCTTGCCGAGGAAGGGGGCCATGTGGTGTTCGCAGTGCGATTCCACGTCGATGTCGCGGAGCATGACGATGTCGTCATAGCCCTTCACGTCGCCAAATGTCTTGGACAAGTATTCTTTCGGGTCCTGGCGGTAGCCTTCGAACCATTCCTCATATGCGTCGACGACGCGGCCGGGAGTGTCGATCAGGCCTTCGCGCTTGGGGTCATCGCCCGCCCAAGCGATCAGGGTGCGGACGGCGTCTTCAGCTTCGTCCCGGGATGGGCGCTTGAAGGGTTCGTTCTCGGCCTTGGCCTTGCCTTTGATCACGGCGTCCATGGCCGATCCTTCCGTTACTGGGGCGGGAAATCATCACGATTTCAGCGCCCGGGCATCACGACACCCTTGTTGTACGTCTCAACGCCAAGCCCGGATTGATTGGGCATGGCGTGCGTGACACATAGGCGCCTCTCGCGAAAACGCCAGTCGTCGCACCACAAAACCCTTATTGAATATTCCTAACGGAACGAAAAGACCGCTTTATGGACATCCGTCTCCACAATACGCTGACGCGCGAAAAGCAGGTGTTTTTGCCGCAAAACCCGCAGCGGGTGACCATGTATGTCTGCGGACCGACCGTCTATTCCTACGCCCATATCGGCAATGCGCGGCCTCCCGTCGCATTCGACCTGCTGTTTCGCCTGCTGCGGCTGAAATACGGAGCCGAGCATGTGGTTTACGCTGCGAACATCACGGATGTGGATGACAAGATCATCGCGGCGGCCGCCGAGGCGGGTAAGCCGATTGCGGAGATAACCGCTCATTTCGAGCGGATCTACCGCGAGGATATCGGCGCGCTAGGCGTGATCGAGCCGACGCTGCGGCCGCATGCGACCGAGCATATCGACGGCATGATCGCGATTATCAGCGAGCTGGTGGCCAAGGGGCATGCCTATCCGGGCAAGGACGGCGTGCTGTTCGATGTGCCGTCGATGGCGGACTACGGGAAGTTGTCGGGACGGAACCGGGACGAGATGGTGGCCGGGGCGCGGGTCGAGGTGGACGCGGGCAAGAAGGACCCGGCGGACTTCGCGCTGTGGAAAGCTGCGAAGCCGGGCGAGCCGAAAGAGGCGCGCTGGGACAGTCCGTGGGGCGAGGGGCGGCCGGGTTGGCATATCGAGTGCTCGGCCATGGTGAAGGCCGTTCTCGGCGAGACGATCGACATCCATGGCGGCGGGCTCGACCTGATCTTCCCGCATCATGAGAACGAGATTGCGCAGAGCGAGTGCGCCCATGGCAAGCCGATGGCGCGCTACTGGTTACATAACGGTTTCCTGTCGATGGACTCGGAGAAGATGTCCAAGTCGCTTGGCAATGTGAAACTGATCCATGAGCTGCTGAAGCATTATGACGGCGAGACGATGCGGTTCGCGCTGATGTCCGCGCATTATCGCCAGCCACTGGACTGGACGGAGTCGCTGCTCAATCAGAGCAAGGCGACGCTGGACCGGCTCTACAATGCGATGCGCCGAATAAAGGACGTGCACGCCGCGAATACTGGCGCGCCGGATGGCGTGCTGAATGCGCTGTGCGATGATCTCAACACCCCGCTGGCGCTGGCGGAGCTTTCGGCGCTGGCGACCGAGGCGAACAAGGCGGAGCCGCAGGACTGGCCGCGCTTCAAGGGGTTGTTGCTGGCTGCGGGTTCTCTGCTTGGGCTGCTGCAGCGTGATCCCGAAGACTGGGCGCGGGGAGATGCTTCTGACGCGGACCGGATCGATGCGCTGGTCGCGGGCCGCGTCGCGGCGCGCAAGGCGAAGGATTTCGCCGAGGCCGATCGCATTCGCAGGGATCTCGCCGCCGAAGGCATCGAGATCATGGATGGGCCGGATGGCTCGACATGGCGGCGCGTCTAGACACGGGTGCACGCGCGGGGGCGCGGCGCCAACGCCCTTTGACCGGGCAGTGGCGTGGCTTATGCTTGGCGTGCTTGGGACGGGTCCAGGAGGGCATGTCATGAGACTGATGGTGGGAATTGGACTGGCGTTGCTTGCAGCCGCATGCGCGAGCAATCCGATTCAGGGCGGGCCGCGGCCGCCACAGGGGCCCGGGCCCGGCGGCACGCCGTTCGGTTTCTGGGATCGTGACGCAGAAGGTTCGGTCGACGCGGAATTTCGCAGCTACATCACCCGCATGTACAACGCCGGCGACGAGGCGAAGGCGCGTAAGACGCTGGAGACGGATGGCTTCGCGTGCAAGGACGGCAATCGCCCGGACGGTCATCCCGTGCCCGGGTTGGAGTGCGAGCGCATTTATGCGTTCAATGACGACGTGCACGCCTGGACGGTTGAGTTCTGGCCGAACGAACGCAAACCCCGCGCGCATTATGCGCGCACGCACATCCGCGACACGACCAAATACTATAAGGAAAAACGAGGCTAGTGCTGATGAGTTTTGTGCTTGCCCCTCATGAAACGCCCGGCGCCGGGCTGACGCGCGTCATCCAGGAGCAGGTTGCGAAGCTGTCGGTCGAGTGCGTGGATGCGATGCAGGATGCGTCGGCGTTCGCGCACAAGGCGCGGGTGCGCTGCAAGCGGGTGCGCGCGGTGCTGCGCTTGGCCAAGCCGATGATGGGCGCGAAGGCGTTCCGGAAGGAAAATCGCTGGTGGCGCGATCAGGCGCGGCTGTTGTCGGAGCTGCGGGACGCGGGTGCGCGGCTTGAGGCGCTGGAGACGCTGCGGCCGTTCCTGGCGGCGCGGATCGGGACGGCGATGACCCGCAAGCTGGGCGAGCGGTTCGAGGCCGAACGCCAGACCGCGGAAGCGGGCGAGGCGATCGGCAAGTTCATCGATGCAATGAACAAGCGGGGCGATACGCTCATACCTGATCTTCCCGCGGGCGGCGCCGAAGACATGATGGAGGGGCTCGGACAAACCTATCGGGCGTCGCGGATCGCAATGAAGCACGCTTTGAAGGATGAGGAGCCCGAGCTGCTGCACGAATGGCGCAAGCAGGCGAAGTATCATGCGCTGCAGGCGCGGTTGATGCGGCTGCATTTTCCGGACGTGCTGGACCAGCGCGTGGCGGCGGTGCGGGATCTCGCGGGACTGCTGGGCGAAGTCCAGGACATCGAGGTGGTGGCCGCCGGCGCAAAGGGCTGGCGCGCGGGGCCGAAAGGGCTTTCAGACGTGCTGGAGGCGCGGCGCCATGCGCTGGTGACAGGCGCGCGTGCGACGGGGGCTGCGCTGTTTGCTGAGAAGCCCAAGGCGTGGTCGCGGCAGCTGCGGCCGCCTGTCCTTGCGGAGTAGGCGACGTGACGCCTTGATCTGGCGCGCGTTCGGGCCGACTTAAGAGCCATGTTCGGTGAGCTTTACCACAATCGGGTTCTGGAGCTGGCGGCCGATATCCCGCATGTCGGCCAGCTTGACGACGCGCAGGGATCTTCGCTGAAGGTCTCGCGCGTGTGTGGTTCGACCGTGCAGGTGGACGTCACATTGGGCGCCGAGGGGCGGATCGCAGCGATCGCGGTCGATCCCAAGGCGTGCGCGCTGGGGCAGGCGGCGACGTCGATCCTCGCGCGCCATGCGATCGGGCGGTCGCTGGCCGAGATCGAGGCGGCGCGCGATGCGCTGAAGGCGATGCTGAAGGATGGGGCGGAGCCGCCTTCTGGCGAATTCTGGGAGTTGCGCCACCTGCAACCCGTGCGCGAATATCCGCCGCGGCACACGTCCACCCTGCTGGCGTTCGAGGCCGCGGTTGAGGCGATGAAACAGGCGCTGGAGAAGCGCGGCCGCTAACGCGGAATTTCCCCTGACTGATAGACGGAGAAGACGTGGCCGTCAGGGTCGGCGAGGTCGGCGGACCATCCGCCGGGGGCTTGGCTGAGAGGCGTGACGATGGTTACGCCCTTTTTTGCGAGGCCGCTGACGATGTTGTCGATACCTCCATCAGCCAGCGTGAAGACGATGATGGGCGACTGGCCGGGTTTTGCTTCTGGGTTGGCGAAGAAGATTAGGTCGATGTTGCTGGCGGTGTGGGCGATCAGGAAGTCGCTGCCATGCTCAGGTCCGTCGCCGGGCACGCGATCGACCGCAAGGCCGAGGGTGTCGCGATAGAAGGCCTCGGTGCGGTCGATATCCGAGACGTAATAGACGATGTTTCCGATGGCGTATTTGGCGAGCATGGGGTCTCCTTTGTCCTTACCCGCCTGTCTGTTGCCGCAGGGTGGAGATTTGTGAGCGGCTGACCACGAAAAGATGACCGTCGGGATCGTGGCTGGCGAGAAAGGCTTGCGGGCGGCGGGTCGGGCCGAGCAGGGCGCGGCGGATACGCCCGAAGGCAAGCGCGCCGGTCGGGTCTGCGCTGGCGGGTGATCCGGCGCCGGCGAGGGCGCGCTTGAGCTGGGAGATGCGCTGGCGCAGGGCGTCTTCAGACAGATTCAGCAGCCAGCCGATTTCTTGTCGCGTATGTCCGCTCAAGGCGAGGAGGGCGGTGACACGCAGCGATGGCGAGAGGTGAGCGAGTTCGGGAACGCTCGTTTCAGCGTGGGCGGCGGCTGACGGTTGTGCCTCACTCCAGGCGGTTTCGCGACGACGGCGGCGGGCGGAGGTTCGCGCCTCAAAGGCGGCGCGGTTGCGGATGACGCCGGCAAGCCAGCGGCGTGTATCGGGCGCGGAGAGGTCGGTGCGGCCGGATTCGAGGGCGGCGAGCAGCGCGGCCTGAACGAGATCGTGGGCTTCGTCCGGCCGACGCGTGGCGCGGCGGGCGAGGGCGTGCAGGTCTGCAAAGGCGCGGGGAGCGGGCATTTCGGGAGGTTAGCCCGGATGAGGCCGGTACCGAAGGGGGCTCGCGTAACGATAGACTAAGAAGTCTGGTGTTGGCTGGGGCCGGTCTTCAGGGGCGTTAAGGCAGATGGCGGACGCCGGGCCGGCAATCAATAGCGGGTTTGCGACGGTCGAACGGCGCGTGACGCTGGGCGCGATTGTGCTGTGCGCTCTCTACAGCGCAGGCGTGATGATGTGGGCGTCGCCCGTGTCGTTCTACACGCTGGACGATCCCTACATCCACATGGCGCTGGCGGAGAACATCGCGCGCGGCGTGTTCGGTGTGAACCTCGATGAGGTTTCCAATCCTTCGTCGTCGATACTATGGCCATGGATCCTGGCGGCGTTCGAGAAGATCGGGTTGATGCTGTGGGCGCCGTTGCTGATCAACATCGCCTGCTTCGCGATGTCCGTGCGGGTCATCCTGCGCTTTTCGTTGAAGCGGCTGGCGCCCGAAGGCGTAGGACTGACCAACGCGCTGATCGTGCTGGGCCTTGGCTTTCTGTCGTTCAACCTGTTCGGCGTGATCTTCACGGGGATGGAGCACAGCCTGCATGTGCTGTTGAGCATTGTCGTGGTTACGCGCGTCATTGATGGCAGGTATGATGCGATGACGCTCGCGGCTCTGGCGCTTGAACCGCTGGTGCGGTTCGAAGGAGCGCTCCTACTGGCGTTCGGCTTTGGCGCGGCCTTGCACGACCGCAAATGGGTGTTCGCAGCAATCGCAGCGGCTGTGCCAGTTGCCTGCATCGGGCTTTATGCGATGTGGCTCGGCAGCCTTGGCCTGCCCGTGCTGCCGAGCTCTGTGCTGAGCAAGTCCACGCTGGCGAGCGGGGTCGTGGATGGTGGCGGGCAGGTCGGGGCGCTGTTCGCGAATCTTGGCTTCAATGCGCGGGCGCCTTCGGCGCTTATCTTCGCGGTCCTGGCGGGCGCGATGATGTTTGGCGCGGCGCGGCGGTCGGGGCGCGATCGCTTGCTGGCGCTTGGCGTGCTTGCCGTGCTGATACTAGCTTTCCTGGCGGGGAAACTGGATGGCTATGGGCGGTACGAAGTCTATGCGCTGTGTCTTGGCGGGCTGTCCGCGGTGCACCTGTTCAGCGCGGAGCTTCGGCGCGTGCTTGCCGCGCCGATGCGCGTGACGATGCTTGGCTTGGGTGTCATCGCGGTGTGCGTAGGGCTGGGGCCCTATGTTCTTGCGACAACGCCGGCGGCGGCGCGCAATATCGACCGGCAACAGCATCAG
>Ga0138256_10008441_pt1 | contig 10812 bp, 10 predicted proteins | sample KNB2016incub_MG_FD_105486 | JGI IMG/M metagenome (GOLD analysis project Ga0138256, IMG submission 105486) | Active sludge microbial communities from wastewater in Klosterneuburg, Austria - KNB2014incub_MG | ecosystem: Engineered > WWTP > Activated sludge > Unclassified | place: Austria... | reverse complement strand
TCTTGCTCAGGCAAGCAAATCAATCTGTGAGAACGCGCATGTTATTTTTCCGGGAGAATATGTTTGTTTGTCTTCCGTTGTTTCGGATATCAGAGCCCGCTATGATAATCCGGGTATCAAAGTCTTTCTTCCTGTGGCAGAATTCCCAGACTTTAATTCGACCGATGGTGCTATGGTTTTATATGATTCCATAGGGATTGTCCTTGATCAGTTTAGTTATTCGGATGAAATGCATTTTCCATTACTCATCAGTAAAAATGGAGTTTCCCTGGAAAGGCTTAGTCCGGAAATTAGTACGGAGGAGATTTCTAATTGGCATTCTGCATCTTCTTCATCAGGTTTTGCCACTCCGGGGTATAAAAATTCCATTGGCTGGGAAAATTCTGAAATTGAAGAAGGACTTAGCATTGAACCATCTGTTTTTACTCCCGATAATGATGGGAAAGATGATTTTTTATTCATTCGCCTGAAGCAATCAGGTAATCAAAGCATAGGCCGTGTATTGGTTTTCGATATAGCCGGAAGATTGGTTAGAGAGCTGGCCAATCAGATTATTTTGGGTGATGAATATGCAGTGATATGGGATGGCCTTAAGGATGATGGGGAATTGGCAGCAATAGGTACTTATATTATTTATTCTGAAATTTTTAATCAGGATGGAGGTGTTAAAAGAAAGAAACTTCCTTGTGCTTTGACCTTGAATTGAATGGCTTAATAAAATAATTTCTCGGAAATTAAGCGTTATTCTCCTCGCTTTTCGTTTATTTGGCGTCTGGCATGGAAACACTAGATCTCAAGGACAGAAAGACATCAGCAGAGTTTTACGAGAACCGATACAGTCATGGCTATATGGGCCATTGGTCTGCATTTGAAAAGGAACGGCTCCTGGGCTTGATTCGAGGATTGAATCTTCCTGCAAAAGGAAGGGCTTTAGACTTTGGCTGCGGACGCGGAATATTTACCGCCGTTTTTCTCGAAGCTTTGCCCGGATGGGAAATATACGGATGTGACATAAGCCCTGAGGCAATAAGTTTTGCCAAGAATAATAATTCAGCTATTCGTTTTTTTGTATTAGGAGATAAAACGTTTTCTGAAGAGCGTTTTGATTTCATTCATTCACATCATGTACTCGAGCACACTTTTGATGAGAAAATTACAGCATCAGAGATGGCTGCCTTTGCTGCCGAAAATTGTGTAATGCTGCATAGCCTTCCCTGTAACCACGAAGGAAGCCTTGAGTATAAAATTTCATCCGCCAGAAAAAATGGAATTGATTCCACAACGGGTAAATTCTTTTTTGAAGACAGCGCCCACATGCGTCGATTAAGCGCAGATCAGACGGTTGCTCTATTCACTAAAGATGGTTTTCAAAGTTGGAAACAATATTATGCCAATCAATATTTTGGTGCATTAAAATGGATCGCTGAAAGTGACCTCAAGCTCGTATTGAATATGGCAAATCCTTTAAAGGCAAAAGACGCAAAGAGTTTTCTGTTTTTATTTGGAATGCTGGTTAAGCTTAAATGCTATTGGTTCTGTTCCTTTACAGCTTCAGCTTTCGAACCGGCTGACCGTGGCAGATTTTATTTTCTAAAAAAAACTCTTCAATCACTTTGTTTTGTTTTGTTTTTCTGGGTAGCTATCCCTGTTCGATCTCATCTGATACGAAATGCTAAGCAAGAGTGGGAATCACACAAAGAAAATAGAAAGGGTTCAGACCTTTTTCTTATCTTGAAGAGATAATGATCAGTGCGGGTTTTATAAAGCATCTTGAAAATGTTTTAACCACAGATTTCGGTCAAGTTTTCCGAATACTGCGGACTTCTGCTGTGAGCGGTGGTTGTATCAACCATGCACATAAATTGGAGACGACTACCGGAAACTTCTTTCTTAAATATAACAGTAAAGCTCGTTACCCTGGCATGTTCGAGGCAGAAGCAAAGGGTTTGCAAATATTGAAGAGCACGAATACCATTCATGTTCCTGACGTCATTCATCTTGGAGATTTTCAGGCTTTCTCGTTCATATTGCTTGAATTCATTGAATTCGATAAGCCGGCAATGAATTATTGGGAACAGGCAGGCATGCAATTGGCTAACTTACACAGGTGTACTTCAACTTTGTTCGGCCTGGATCATAATAATTATATTGGTTCCATTCCTCAATCCAACAAACAAGGGAAATATTGGATTGATTTTTTTCTGGAGGAAAGGCTAATGGCGATTGGCGCAGAGATCGTGAATCCATTCAAAGACAAACTCGAAAAAGGGTTGGAAAAATATTTTCCGGTTGAAAAACCCTCACTGATCCACGGAGATCTTTGGAGCGGAAACATAATGCCTGGGGCAGGAGGAGAGGCATTTTTTTATGACCCCGCTATCTACTATGGTCATCGTGAAATGGATCTTTCAATGACTCGCTTGTTTGGCGGATTTCCCAATGAATTTTACGAGGCATATAATTCTTCTTATCCATTACAGCCAGGGTTTCAGGAGCGAATTGATTTGTATAATCTTTATCCCTTGCTTGTACACGTAAAACTTTTTGGTGGCTCGTATCTTGAACAGGCTCTTGGCATATTAAAGCGTCTGTGAGATTGAAGAAAATAAGCCCAAAGATATATTGACAGGATTTCAGCCTAAAAATTCCGATATTTGTCAAATTAATAATATTCTCCCCAATGTCCAAAGAAATAAATTCTTCAAAAGCACCAGAGCCGGTTGGCTTATATCCTCATGCCCGTCGTCATGGCGATTTACTTTTTTTATCCGGTGTCGGACCAAGGGAAAAGGGAAGCAAGAAAATTCCCGGAGTTGAATTGGATGCCCAGGGAAAGATTATCAGTTATGATATCGAAGCACAATGTCACTCCGTTTTTCAAAATGTACGTTACATCCTGGAAGACGCCGGATCATCATGGGAGAAAATTCTTGATGTCACCGTTTTTCTCACAAATATGAAAGATGATTTTCCCATCTACAATAAATTATGGGCAGTTTATTTTAAAGAAAACGCTCCTTGCAGGACGACCATCGAAATTAATTGTCTGCCTACTCCGATTGCGATTGAGTTGAAGGTGATTGCAGAGGTTTGATACAGCAGAAAATCGTCAGAATGATTTTCTTGCAGTTTTTTTATTAAACTATAGCCACAACCATAATCTATTGCTAACCAGAATGTGGAGCAATTTTTGTCTATTGCATAAATGAACCATGAATATACAATTTTCGGTCACAGATTCTTTCTTGAAAAACATTAATTCTTTAACTGCGTGGGAAAAGTTTTCCGGCCATTTTCACTTTTATTAAAAAATCCCCTTGCCTTCTAATAAAAAAATCCCCCACAGCCAAGGTGAAGATAGTTCCTTCGCTGGGAGGGCATAATTTCGGGCCGCCTATCGCGGATCAATCTGTAACAAATGATGATATCAACAATAGCATAAACCGAAAACCGTTTACAGATGTTTGGCGTAATCAATCATCCCTTGAAAATCTACGACAACTGCCGCTTCATTTCCTACGGTCCATGCATCATGGCCGGAGGGCAGAAGTGATACATCACCGGGTTTGCAATCAAATTCTGTTCCATCGTCCATTACTACATGCAGTATACCGGATACATGATACTGAAAATGCGGAGCTTCACAACTATGTGTTTTGGCCAGTGGTTGAACAGATGTTGCCCATCTCCAGCCGGGTTCAAAAATCCCCCGACCAATAGTGGCTCCACCGATTTTGATCAATTCTAGCCGTCCTTTCGGAAATTCACGAACTTCATCCGGCTTGTCGAAATTTTTCCATTTCGCCATTTTAGAAATACTTGTTATTTTTTCCATTGTTTTTGTTTTTATGTAACAAAGAAAAGCATCCTGTTCGCTACAGAATTGTATATTTTTCGGTTTGCTATGTAAAAATCAACCTTTCCTGCGTAGTTCCTGTGGAGATATGCCGGTACGTTTTTTGAAAAAATGGGTGAAGTGTGATGGGTCGTCAAATTGTAGGTAATAGGCAATTTCAGAAACGGATTTATCCGTGGAACCCAATTGAACTTTTGCCTCGAGTAATAAAATGTCATGAATAATTTGTAAAGGCGAACGCCCGAAAGTTTCGCTCACTACTTCTGAAAGATGCTTGGCCGAGATGTTCAACATTTGTGCATAATTATTTACTGTCCTATCGGTAATAAAATTTTTTTCCACCAATAGTTTAAATCCATAGGCTAATTGCTCACTCCGGCTTCTGTTATTGGTTATTTCTTTTACCCGTGTGCGATAGATTTCTCGCACTCTAAGAAGTAAAATTAAAATGAGATTGCATAGGAGAAAATTCATTTCAGGGGATGAACGTTCATATTCTTCAATAATATTTTTAAACGATGCTTGTATCATTCCACTCTCTTGCTGATTCAGATTAATGATATGCGGTGCATCAAAATGAAAATATGGAAACTCCTCTGTCAGCGGCCTTGCAAGTTGTGGTTTCAGAAACTCAGATTTGAAATGAATACAATAACCTTTGCAATTTCTAATATGATCGCTGGCGTAAAGCATATTTTCAGGGACAATAACAAGATCGTTTGCTTTTAGTTGCAAATGATCAGCTCCGAGCTTTACCTCATGTTCCCCTTCAAGCAGGATGTAAATCAGGTTAAACTGTCTTCGAAGTGCCGGGATGCTATCACAGTTCTTGTGCTTGTCTTCGAGCGTTCCGGGCATGACCATCATGTCAATGCTGTAAGACTTTTGATCCCGGTTGATCAAGCGCTCAAACATTTCGAGTGACCCGATATTCAGGATTTCCTTTTTCGTCTTGGCCGATTTTGAATTCTTATCCATGACCCGGTTTTGTCGAATTGCCTATAGGACATTTCTTTCTTAAAGATCGATGGTATTCTTGCATGAAAATAGTTAAGCCTGAAAAATGGGCATTTACCATGAACCTGTCCGCGAGAATAAAGATAAACAATTGTCCTTAATTCTCTAAGGAAGCCCCGATCATTAGCTAAGCCAAAGTTCTTGTTTCATGGGTAGCCCAAAACTATTTTGCTCAGTTAATCGGAAGGTCAAAGGTCAGAATTGTGTGAAAATGGATTTCACCCTCACAGTTTAGGATTCAACCTTTTTAGCAAAAAACGAGGATAATTTTTAGCTCAAAATTAGATTCAAGCCTAGTTCAAGATTGGTATGAAAAATTTCGGCAAAGCAGGTGGCTGCTTACTTTGGTCTTTGTTCTTCCATCATTTTCATGATGAATTCCTTTTTTTCCTCTGGCGACATGTTTTTTATTTTTTCCGGATCCATTGATGCAGAGCTTTTAGAATAACCGGCAGGAATTTGGAATAAAGACGAATCAAGATTTTTACTTTCATACTTTACCAACTCAATAGTCATTGATTGAGTTGTAGTTCCGGGTTTTAAAAAAGCAATTTTTACAGGAACTCCATCAGCTGATTTGCTTTTTAAGAGAGCTACTATTTTTTTGTTGGCAGCCTCATCGTTTTTATCGAAGGGATAATCGATAAAAGGCAAATCCTTTGTAACCCACATATCCCATGAAGTTGTGTCCAATTTCATTCGGATATGTTTGCAATTATAAGCTCCAACTTTTTCATCTCCGATTACGCTGACGCTGATATTGTCCGATTTAGAACTGTTTTTATCATGCTTAACTTCCGTATAGGTTTTAGAAAAGGAATTGTAAACAATAGATACACCCGGATTGCTTTTAAGGTTTAACGTCGTTGAAGTCATCTCTTTTCCTGAAATATTCAAGGCCACTTCCGTTCGCATATCTCCGTTTTTAAAATACATTTTGCTCTCAGTAATTTTTTCACCGATGCCTTTAATGTTGTATACAGCATACACATCGCCGGCAAATGAGTGAGTTGACAATAAAATAAATGATAGACTGAAGAGGAGGAAGGATTTCATGGTCGGATATTTGAAATAAATGTAAGAAAAAATTTGGAACTTGATGTTATCCTAACGCTGGCTTTTTGAAATGGATGATTTCGTACTTACTTGTGCATCCATGCTTTTTCAGGTTTGTAATTACCAAAATGAATAGCACTGATTTAAGCCATTTCATGGCAGCTGTAAGAGATGAGTTTTACAAATCCCAGGCTTATTCACAATCTTCGGCCAATGGGGGCTGAGCCTGGCGAGTAATCCCCTATCCTTATTCAAGGGATTTGCAACATCATTCTAAAAGCGTAATTTTGAATTTCAAATTAGCCAGTTCCTAAAAAACCATGTCATGACTTCATTAAAGCTCACGTTAAATACTCCCCAAAAGAAGAAACTGAATTCAGTATTTATCATCGAAGATTCAGCGTCTGAATTGAAAATGGCCATGGACTATTTTAGCAAATATCCGGGTATAAAAGCCAAAGGTTTTGCAAATGGAGAGTTGTGCATAAAAGAACTTGTTGTTTCCGGTTTTGTTCCTGACATGATACTTTTAGACTATTTCCTTGATTCAGAAAAGCCGGGTTCGAAAGATGGACTTGAAGTGCTCGTAAAAATAGCAGAGCTCTGCCCGAATTCAGAAATCATTATGTTGTCTGCTGTGGAAAATCAGCGAGTCATTGATCTGGCCAGACAAAAGGGAGCATCTTATTATGTTGTAAAGGGCGCTGAAGGCTACAAGAAACTTGATTCAATCATCAGTAAAGATTTTATTGTTGGAAGGTGATATTATTAAGCATGCTGCATTATGCTTAATAGTTTGTAGTATAATCAGTCCTTGCATCTCAACCACTGAAGGGAAAGTAGAATCTTGTATTGTAAATCTACAAGTATAAATCTAGAGGCTACAAATCCCTCACATCGACCGATACAGGAGGATCCTTTCTGGAGAAATAATTACCTTAAGACTGAAATATCATATCAAATTCGGCTTGAGGAGAAATTCTGTTTTCCAATCATGGGGTACAATAGCATTCTTTCATTAGTAGAATTTCATTACACTATTGTTCTCATGAAAGACAATTTCTGATATTTCATTTTGCTTGACATATTCTCCAATTAGAAACCCGAAACTATCAATACCTAAAGTGTTTTTATCGGCATCACTAACAATATGCCATTTTGTAATGAATGGTTCTAAACAGTATGGATCTCCAACACAAAAGGAGATAAACACTCCAATTATTATTTTCCGATTTTTTAATATAACTGTGACTGTCCTCATCGTCAGGTTGAAATACTTATCATAAAGTAATTTAGATAAGTCCATTTTCATAGCTTAGCGACCACCGTATTTTCATCGTTACGCTTTAATTCTACATTTTCGGTGGCATGATACAGCAATGGAACTTGCTCAACTTCTACATCACTTTTGTCCAGACCAAAAGCCTTTTCATCACTTAGGCTGATTCCTTTCAGATAGAAGTAGGAGTTAAGCAACATGCCTTCCCGTAGGGCAAAATCATTTTCGACTGAAAGGAATTTTTCAATAACAACAAATTTGAAATCAGGCTCACTATTGTATTTGGTACTTCCGTCCGGTCGGATATGTAAGTTCAGTTCTTTATTGGCCACAAGTTCTTGCACAATGAGTTTGAAGTACAATTCTGTTCGCGGCTGTATCCGGAAACCAACATTTATATTTACTTTGATCACTTTATCATCAACCAATTCTGAAATATCATAGGTGAGGGTATATGGTTCTTCGGTGCGATGAATGTGAACGAACCAATATACATCTGCCCTCTTTGGTTTTTTAGAGAAAATGGATTTGATTATTTTTTCTTCAATCTGATGGCGTGAATTTGCCTTTGTCAGGTATATTAGATGAGTTGAAAATTTGGGTACCGCATCGTCTTCACTCAATTCTTTGATTTCTTGTACATGTCTGCCGAGGTCAATAAATTTCGTATAGCGGTTGTTTATTTTTCTTGCATAATACCATATATACATGGTAGCGAAGATGAATAATTCAAAAAAGAGAAACATCCACCTTTCTTTAATTTTTGCAACATTTGCAATGAAGAATGAGACTTCAACCATAGAAAAAATCAGCACAAGTGCCAGGACTAATAATTTGTTCCATTTTAAATTGTAACGGAGATAGTGAGCTAACAAAAAGGTCGTCATCATCATGGTAATAGTTATGCTAAAGCCGTAGGCGGCCTCCATGTGTGTTGAATTCTGGAAGTATAGTATCATTAGAATACAGCCAATCCAAAGAATCGTGTTGACAGACGGAATATATATCTGTCCTTTGAGTTCGGTTGGTTGCCTAACTGCGATACGAGGCCAGAAATTAAGGTTCATAGCTTCGCTAATGAGGGTATAACTACCACTAATCATTGCTTGTGAAGCAATGATGGCAGCAATAGTTGCAATAATAATTCCGGGAATTAAAAACCACTCTGGCATGATTTCAAAAAAAGGGTTTTTGCCATTTAAGTAATTGCCCTCACCCAAATTCATTATCCATGCAGCTTGCCCCATATAATTTAGCATCAAACAGATTTTTACTCCTAACCATGTTATGCGTATATTTTTTCTTCCGCAATGGCCTAAGTCGGAATAGAGTGCCTCAGCTCCGGTGGTGGCTAAGAAAACAGCCCCAAGTAGCCAAAAGCCGTGAGGGTATTCAAACAGAAAACGGTAGGCGAAAGCAGGATTAAGTGCTTTAAAAATTTCGGGATGCTTAGTAATCTGAATTATTCCTAATGTTGAAAGCATGGTGAACCAAACCAGCATAGCGGGCCCAAAGGTTGAACCAACTTTATGTGTCCCGAAGCGTTGGAAGAAAAATAAGACAGAAAGAATTATAATAACTATAGGAACTGTTGGCAATTGTTCACAGCCTTCGATATTGGTTAAACCTTCCACAGCAGAAGCTACCGAAATTGGGGGAGTAATAATGCCATCGGCTAAGAGTGTTGTTGCACCAAGGATGGTTGGAATCACCAGATATTTACCATACCTGCGGACTAATGCGTAAAGGGAAAAAATGCCACCTTCACCGTGATTGTCAGCTTTTAACGTAAGGTAGATATACTTGAAGCTTGTAAGAAAGGTAACGGTCCAAAACACGCATGATATTCCGCCGTACACCAAAGTTTCGCTAATTGGCCTCTCGCCAACAATCGCTTTTAAAACATAAAGCGGACTTGTACCAATATCACCATAAATAATTCCGAGTGCCACTAAAAGTGTAGCAGCCGTTACCTTACCATTTACGCCATTGCTTTGAGTTCCCATCCATGCTAAAATTTATTTAGCAAAAATGTTCAGAATAGCATAAGTGAAATGAAAAAGATGGGTGAAGGATGTAAAGATTTTATAAATAATTTGAAAATGAAAAATCAGGCAAAGCGATATCCAACGCCGCTTTCAGTCATGATATGTTTTGGGTTGTTGGGGTTTTCCTCCACTTTTTTACGCAAACTTGCAACAAAAACTCTTAAATACTGTGTTTCGGATTGATAGCCAAGTCCCCAAACTTCTTTTAAAATAAATTGATGTGTTAAAACTCTTCCTTCATTTTTTGCAAAGAGGGAAATCAGGTTATATTCGGTGGAAGTTAGTTTTATCAACTTATCATCACGCTTCACTGTTCGGGCAATTAAATCAATTTGCAGATCATTACAAACAATCAAACTGTTTTGTTCATCCATATTATTTCTTCGAATGCAGGATCGGATTCGTGCCAAGAGTTCGCCGGTGCGAAATGGTTTGGTGAGATAATCAGTTGCTCCGGCATCCAGTGCATTTATAATATCTGCTTCACTGTTCTGTACCGAAAGAATAATGATGGCTTTATGAAACCATTGCCGTAACTCTCTCAAAATTTCGTGACCGCTTTTATCCGGCAAACCTATATCAAGTAATATTAACTCAGGAGGGTGGTTGGCTGCCATAATGATCCCTTCTTTTCCGCTAGCAGCTTGCCAGACTTTGTAGTCATGGCTCTCCAAGGAAATCTCCAATAGCTTTCTGATTTGTGCTTCGTCGTCAATGATAAGAATTTCTGCCTTATTCATTTTTCAGGCTATTAATAAAGGAAGTTTCAGCAGGAATGGAGATAGTGAAAAGTGCACCTCCTTCTTTATTATTTCGTAATTCTATTTTGCCATTATGTGCCTCAAGAAAGCCTTTCGCAATGCCCAGGCCCAATCCACTGCCCCCTGACTTAGTATTTGGTAATCTGTAAAATTTATCGAAGGCAAATTTTATTTCGTTTTCCGGAAAACCATGCCCATTGTCGGAAATCGTAATTAAACAATTCTCGTGTTGGTAGGAAGCTTCAATATTTATAATGGTATTTTTGGGCGTGTATTGAACTGCATTGTAAATAATGTTGTGAAAGACTTGTTCCATCAAGCCCATATCTAATTTGAATAAGGGTAAATTCTCAATCGGATTGAATATTATCCTGTGTTCAAAGTCAATTGCAGATAGTTTTCTCACAACGGAAAAAATTAATTCATTTAAATCGCACCAGTCCAGATTCAGTTTTAACATTCCACTTTCCAATCGACTCATATTCAATAAATTTTCCACTTGTCTATTGAGTCGGATGCTGGCAGTGTCAATTTCTGAGAGTAATTCGGTTTGGTTTACCGGTGAAAGTTTATCCTTGCTTTCTTTGAGCGTGTCTACTGCCCCCAAAATTGTTGAAATAGGTGTTCTTAGTTCATGTGAAAGGGAATTGATCAAAGTATTGTAAAGTTTGATAGTATTTTCTTTTTCTTCTTTGTCCCTTGCCTTTTTTTCTACCTCACGAATTTTGAAAGTTAATACCGCATTTACCAACGCGATCACGAAATAGAGAGAAAACATCAGCAAATCTTCTCCAT
>Ga0138256_10008440_pt1 | contig 10812 bp, 8 predicted proteins | sample KNB2016incub_MG_FD_105486 | JGI IMG/M metagenome (GOLD analysis project Ga0138256, IMG submission 105486) | Active sludge microbial communities from wastewater in Klosterneuburg, Austria - KNB2014incub_MG | ecosystem: Engineered > WWTP > Activated sludge > Unclassified | place: Austria... | reverse complement strand
GTGCCCATTGCAGTCATCCACTTTTCGACAAAGTGGTCATTTGAGGGACTAAGGATGTTGCAAGTCGCGCGGTCAGTCAACGCGTCTTGACAAGCTCATCGCCAACCAGTTGTCGCAATTGTTCAAATCCAAATGAAGGTAGCGGCCTGCCGTTTACAAAGTATTCGGGCGTCTGCGCGACGCCCAGCGTATTGGCATCGTTGAGGTCTTGCGCGATGGCCTGTTTAAGGTCCGGTGCGGTCAGATCAATCGCCAGCTGTTCCATGTTGATGCCGAGGCCGTCAAGGTATTTCCAGGTCAAATCGGCCTTGGCTGTATGGTTGGACGCCCAATCAGACTGATTGCTGAAAAGTGCTTCCAGTGCAGGCCAGAACTTGCCCTGCCGATGCGCGGCAGCCAGCACGGCCACCACTTTGTCCGAACCCTTGTGAAACGGTGCGTAGCGCATGACTAGCCGAATGCGCCCAGGGTGCTCGGCCATCAGGCCTTTGAGCATCGGATAGAACGTGCGACAGGTCTCGCAAGCGGGGTCAAAGAATTCGACAATCACAACCGGTGCATCGGCCCGGCCTTCGCTGGGAGAATGCGGACGAATCAGCGCTGAACGATCAATGGGTGCTGTCTCCGGTGCTTTTTTCCCCGGGTTTGCCAGGTACCACCAGCTCCCCAGGCCAATGACCAGTAAAAGTGCGATGAGCGATGCGATGTAGGTCGTTTGTTTTTGCATAAATGATTTTTTCGGTATTGCCATTCAACCCAGGTGGGTATGGCGCTCTGGCTTGGCGCCGGCTTCCATGGCGGCCAAGCCCTGCAAAATACCACAGGCATCCACCGCACTTTCGGTCTGGCACCGTTGGCGCAGTGCGGCCAGTTGCTCTTTCAGGTAGCTCAGTTCCCGGATGCGCTCGTCGACATGGGCAATGTGCTGATCGAACACGGCATTGATGGCGCCACAACCCTCGGAGGGGCGATCTGCCAAACCCAACAGGGTGTGGATTTCCCCATGACTCATGTCCAGTGCGCGGCAGTTGCGGATGAAGCGCAGGCGTTCCAGATGGGCCGGGCCATAGACCCGGAAGTTGCCTGCGGTGCGCGCAGTCTCGGGAAGCAGTCCTTCCTTTTCGTAGTAGCGCACAGTTTCGACAGTGGTTTGAGCGACCTGGGCCAATTCACCAATTTTCATGACAGATTCCAAAATAGTTCTTGACTCTATAGTAACTTCAGGTTGCGTAATAGGGTTAATTCCAAAACGGACAGCCATATGACTGCACACGATCACAGTGCCCACGGCACAGACAACACTCCCAACGAGGCACAACCCGCCAATGCGTGTTGCAGTGGGCACTGCGCCAATGTTGGAATGCCCGTCCCACTGGCACACTCCAAAAAGGCCGTGGCTGGTACCAGTGTGCAAACCCCCATTCGCATCATGCAGATGGATTGCCCCACGGAAGAAGCGTTGTTGCGCAAAAAGCTGGGCGGCATGGCCGGTGTGGACGGCATGGAGTTCAATCTCATGCAGCGTGTGCTCACCGTCACGCATGAACCCCATGCCCTGGAGCCAATTCTGGCCGCCGTGCGCTCGCTGGGCTTTGCACCCGAGATTGCCACCGGAGCGCCCACACCCGACGCGCCCAAGCCGGAGGCCGTCAAGGCGTGGTGGCCACTCGCCATCGCAGGACTGGCGGCAATTGCGTCCGAAGTGGTGCAGTGGGCGGGGTTGCCGACTGGGTTGGCAGCCGCGTTGGCCGTGGTCGCCGTTCTCGCCAGTGGAACAAGCACCTTCAAGAAGGGCTGGGTCGCCATCCGCAACGGCAACCTAAACATTAACGCGCTGATGAGCATCGCTGTGACTGGTGCGCTGCTGTTAGGCCAGTGGCCGGAAGCGGCCATGGTGATGGTGCTATTTACGATTGCCGAACTGATCGAAGCCAAGTCTCTTGACCGGGCACGCAACGCCATTCAGGAGTTGATGCGGTTGACGCCGGAACGTGCGACGGTGCAGCAGGCCGACGGCAGCTGGTGTGAAGTGAATGCCAAGCTAGTCGCAGTGGCTGCCAGGGTGCGTGTCAGGCCGGGTGAGCGCATTGCCCTGGATGGAAGCATCGTCAGTGGTCGCTCCACCATCAACCAGGCCCCGATCACGGGCGAGAGCCTGCCGGTCGACAAAGTGGAGGGCGATGCCGTTTTCGCCGGAACCATTAACGAGGCAGGGTCTTTCGAATACGTGGTCACTGCGATAGCGGGCCAGAGCACGCTGGCGCGCATCATTCATGCCGTTGAGGCCGCGCAGGGCGCACGGGCACCCACCCAGCGTTTTGTCGACCAGTTTGCCCGCGTGTACACCCCTGTTGTCTTTGCCATCGCCGTGGCGGTTGCGGTTTCCCCCCCGCTGCTGCTGGGCGGTAGTTGGATGGAATGGGTCTACAAGGCGCTGGTGCTGCTGGTCATCGCCTGTCCGTGTGCGTTGGTGATCTCCACACCAGTGACCATCGTCAGCGGATTGGCCGCCGCTGCGCGTCAAGGCATTCTCATCAAGGGCGGTGTCTATCTGGAAGAAGGGCGCAAGCTGGCCTGGCTGGCGCTGGACAAGACCGGGACCATCACGCACGGCAAGCCGGTTCAGACGGACTTTTTACCCCTCAATGGCTCGCCAGCCGCAGACGTGCGCAGCGTGGCCGCCAGCCTGGCGAGCCGTTCCGACCACCCCGTGTCGCGCGCTGTGGCCCAGGCCGCCCTGACCGATGGTGTTGCCCTGCGTTCGGTGGAAGCCTTTGAGGCCCTTCCAGGGCGCGGCACCACCGGCGTCATTGATAGCAAGCGCTACCACCTGGGCAACCACCGCTTGATCCATGAACTGGGACGCTGCACAGACGCGCTGGAAGCGCAGCTATCCGACCTGGAGGGTCAAGGCAAGACGGTGATTGTGCTGACCGACGACAGCAGCGTGCACGGCGTGTTTGCCGTGGCTGACACCGTCAAGGAAAGCAGTCGACAGGCCCTTGCAGAGTTGTACGGGCTGGGTATCAAGACCGTCATGCTGACTGGAGACAACGCCCATACGGCCCGGGCTATTGCGGCTGAAGTAGGCATTGACGAGGCCATTGGCGACTTGTTGCCCAATGACAAACTGCAGGCGATAGAGCGCAAGATGGCCCTGGGCGGAAAAGTCGGCATGGTGGGCGACGGCATCAACGACGCACCCGCTCTGGCACGCTCCGACATCGGCTTTGCCATGGGGGCGGCCGGCACCGGCACCGCGATAGAAACCGCCGATGTGGCGCTGATGGACGACGACCTGCGCAAACTGCCGCGCTTTGTGCGCCTGTCCCAACGCACCCACGCGGTGCTGGTGCAGAACATCGTTCTGGCACTGGGCATCAAGGCCGTGTTTCTGGTGCTGACACTGCTGGGCCTGGGCACCATGTGGATGGCGGTGTTTGCCGACATGGGGGCCAGCCTGCTGGTGGTGGGCAATGGGCTGCGGCTGTTGCGCGCAAAGGCATCGGAGTAAGCCCGTGGACATTCTTCAAGCACCCACCACGCCACCATCCAACGAGCAGCTCGCCAGTTGGCGACAACCGACACCGTTGCTTGACTACGATCACGCGACCATTCAAACCCTGGTTCAGCGGCAGGGCTGGCTGCTGCTCAGCGAATACGAGCGCATCGGTGCTGTCTACAACTTTGTGCGCGACGACATCGTCTTTGGTTACAACGCCTCGGACGATTTGCCAGCGTCCCAAGTGCTGGCGGATGGCATCGGTCAATGCAACACCAAGGGCACTTTGTTGATGGCGCTGCTGCGAGCGGTTGGCGTGGCCTGCCGATTTCATGGATTCACAATTGACAAGGCGCTGCAAAAGGGGGCGATCACTGGGGTGGCGTACCAGCTCGCACCACGCAGCATCATCCACAGCTGGGTCGAAATATGCTCGACGGGCCAGTGGATTCGCCTGGAGGGTTTCATTTTGGACCGCCGCTACCTGAAGGCATTGCAAAGCCGATTTACGGGTCACCAAGGGCCGTTTTGCGGATATGGTGCCGCGACCCCCAATCTGCAGTGCCCGCCGGTGGATTGGGTAGGCAAGGACACCTTCATCCAGAAGGATGGAATCAACCACGACTTCGGGCTGTTTGATTCTCCGGACGACTTCTACGCGCAGCACGGCGTCAACCTGAGCGGGGTCAAACGTTCGCTTTATGCGTACGTCATTCGGCACGCGATGAACCGTAACGTGGCACACATTCGTGAAAAACTATGAATGGCACAAACCCAAGAGGGTTAATGATGAAGGGCTGCTACACTCTCGCCGCAATGCGCCGCTGGTTCCTCATCTTCCTCGTAGTCTTCTTGCCGATGCAGCTCAGTTGGGCTGCAGTGGCGAGTTATTGCGAGCATGAAACTGAGGCAACGGCTCAGCACGTTGGGCACCACGAGCACCAGCACCAAGCCGATGCCGAACCCACGGACAGCGACAACTCCAAGGCCTTTGGGTCGTCTGATACAGACTGTAGTGCTTGTCACGCTGGCTGCTGCACGGCCATGCTGCAGTCGACCCCCTTCTTGACGATTAGCCTGTCATCAGATGCGCACGGTGCACCCGCGCTGCGCCTGTCCTCCCACCCCGCTTCCCTACCAGAACGCCCAAATTGGGCTGACCTCGCCTAATCGGCGAGGCTGGACTTTCCTGACCTCTCACTGTTGGTACGCGCTGCCTGGTGCGGCGCGTGATCGTGTTGAGGGCTGTTGTTGATTGCACCTCGCCGATTCCCCCAAATGTTTTTCATTTTTGGAGAATCGGATGTTCCGAAAAAATCAAGTTATTTGGTGGCCGTGTGCCGTGCTGGCCCTGGCTGCCCACAGCGCAACGGCTGCCCCCGTCGCTGCGACAACAACACTAAAGCAAACCTTTGAGGCCGCCTGGCAGCGCCAGCCCGAGGCCCTGTCACAACAAATGCGCCTGGATGCAGCCGCTGCCCAGCAGCAGGCCGCCACCCGCTGGACCGCAGAGCCCGTGGCGCTGGAGCTGTCCACCAAGACCGACCGCCTGAACCAGAGCCTGGGCCGTGACGAAATGGTGGCCGGCATCAGCATCCCGCTCTGGCTACCGGGAGAGCGTGCGAGCACCGTTGCGGTAGCCGATGCGCAGGCGCGGGCGACGAGTAGCCGCGTGCGTGCGGCACAGCTGCGCACGGCGGCACAGGTGCGCGAGGCCTACTGGGCCTGGGCGCGCGCGCACATGGACCACGCGCTGGCCGGTGAGTTGTTGAGCCATGCACAACAGCTTGCACAGGATGTGGCCAAACGGGTACGTGCCGGGGATCTGGCGCGTGCCGACCAGAACCAGGCGGATGGCGCACTGGCCACGGCAGAGGTGACGCTGGCTGAGGCCACGGGTGTGCTGGCGACTGCTGCCCAGCGCTTGCGTGCCCTCTCCGGTCTGGTGCCCCAGCTGTCAGCTGCTGGCCCAAGTGGCGTAGGCGGCGCTATCGGGGCAGAGCCCATGCCTGTTTTGCCTGCGGATACTGCCACACTGCTAGTCACCCACCCGGCAGTTGCCGAGCTGCAAGACAGTGCCGATGTGGCCCAACGCTCCGCAGAGTTGGCACAGGTGCAGACCCGCGCCAACCCAGAGTTGATGCTGGCCACCAGCCGCGACCGAGGGCAACTGGATGAGGCTTACCAGCACAGCATCACGCTGGGCATTCGCTTCCCACTGGGCTCCAGCAGCCGCAACCAGGCCAAACGTGCCAGCGCCCAGGCAGATGCGATGGAAGCCGAAACAAACGTACGGCTGGAGCGCGAACGGCTGCAGGGCGACGTGGAAGTCGCCCGCGTGGGCTTAGTGTCCGCCCAGACCCAGCGCGATGCGGCCCAACGGCGTGCGGTGTTGGCCCGCGAGTCGCGCGTGTTCTTCCAAAAATCTTTCCAGATGGGCGAGACCGATCTGCCCACCCGCCTGCGAATGGAGCGCGAAGCCATGGACGCCGAACGCCAGGCCGCCCGTGCCGGCATAGACCTGGCGGCTGCCCAGTCCGCTCTGCGCCAAACCCTGGGGCTGTTGCCGGAATAAGCCCGGCCCAGCCTCGGCATACACCACTCCTTTAGAGAAACACACATGACGAAACTTTTGACACGGCGTAAGCCATTTTTCCTCGCGGTGATCTTGACCACCGTAGCCCTGTGCGGTTGGGCCGGTGACGGCCACGACCATGGCGAAGCACCTGCCGCTGCGGGCGGTCCGACCAAACCCCGCTTTACCGCCACGACCGAGGCATTTGAGTTGGTGGGTGTGGTGAACGGCAAATACATCACGCTGTACCTGGACCACACCGCTGACAACAGCCCGGTCAAGGATGCCAAGCTGGAGCTTGAACTGGGCGGCACCAAACTGTCAGTTCAACCCCACGGAGAGGGTGAGTTCGAGGCCACATTGGCCGCAGAACTGCAGCCCGGAGAGATCAGTGTGACCGCGACCGTAGTTGCAGGCGCTGTGACCGACCTGCTGGCTGGTGATCTGGACGTCCATGCCGACACCCACGCAGACGCCGCGCATGGCGCAACGTGGAAGACCTACAGCGCATGGGCGCTTGGCGGACTGTTGACCCTGGCACTGCTGGCTTTTGCCGTGCGTCGCCTCGGTGCTCAGCGCAACACGCGTTTGGGAGGTGCAGCATGAAGCCCCGTTTTTTGATGCTGGCTGCTTGCCAGATGCTGAGTGCCGTGGTGTTGATGCTAGCGCCCACCGCATGGGCGGGCGACGGCCATGACCATGGTGATGCCCCCCCCGCAGCCAGCGGTGACGGTCCCAAGCGCCTGCCCGATGGCAGCGTGTTTTTACCGAAACCGGCCCAACACCAGATTGGCGTTCGCACACTGGTGCTAACCGACGCTGAACTACCCCGTTCGCTGGAACTGGCCGGCAAAGTGGTGATGGACCCCAACGCAGGGGGCAAGGTTCAGGCCCTGATGGCAGGGCGCCTGGAAGCGGGCGCGCCTGGTTTTCCCAGCGTAGGTCAGGTCGTCAAGAAGGGCGATGTGCTGGCCTATGTGGTCCCATCCAGCGGTGCCATTGAGCGCTCCAACCAGGCCAGCGTGCTGGCTGAGTTGCGAGCCGCGCGGGCGCAGGCCGAGAAACGTGTGGCCCGCTTGCAAGAGTTGTCCGACACCGTGCCACGCAAGGACATTGAGGCAGCGCAAAGCGAACTCAGTAGCTTGACCGAACGGGTGGTCGCAGTGGGTGGCGGCCTGAACAACCGCGATGCCTTGGTCGCACCCGTCTCGGGCGTCATTGCGTCCAGCAACGCGGTGGCCGGCCAGGTGGTCGATGCCCGCGAACTGTTGTTTGAGGTGGTGGACCCAACCCGCCTGCGCATAGAGGCGCTTGCCTATGACGCAGCGGTGGTGAGCGACGTGGCGGGTGCCACCCTGGCCCTGGGTGCGGATACCGTGGCCTTGCGTTTTATCGGCGCGGCGCGCAGTTTGCGCGAGCAGGCCTTACCCATGCTGTTCCAGGCCGAAGGGCAAGCCTTGTCCAAACTGGCCGTGGGCCAGCCGGTCAATGTCTATGTGCAAACGGCTACACGTGTCAAAGGCATACGGGTGCCCGCACAGGCGTTGCTCAAAAACCCGGCCAACCAGGCCGTGGTGTGGGTCAAGACCGCGCCCGAGCGGTTTGAGCCACGCACGATCACGGTGGAGGTTCTGGATGGTTCCTCGTTTGCCGTCACCTCGGGCCTTAGAGCGGGTGACCGTATTGCCACGCAAGGGGCCAGCTTGATTAACCAGATTCGCTGAAAGGAGTCCAGACTATGTTCAAGTGGCTTCTCGACAATAGCCTCTCCAACCGGCTGCTTGTCATCATTGCCAGTGTGGTGTTGATGGCCTACGGCGCGTTCACGCTGTCGCGCACACCGGTGGATGTGTTCCCCGATCTCAACAAACCCACGGTCACCATCATGACCGAGGCAGGAGGCATGGCCGCCGAAGAGGTGGAACAACTCCTGACCTTCCCGCTGGAAACGACCATGAATGGCCTGCCGGGCGTGGAGAGTGTGCGCTCGGTCTCCAGTGCCGGTCTGTCCTTCATCTACGTCACTTTTGACTGGAGCACGGAGATCTTTCGCGCCCGCCAAATGGTGTCCGAGCGTTTGTCGGCGATGGAAGAAGGGCTGCCCGCCGGTGTGGTACCGCGCATGGGGCCTATCAGCTCCATCATGGGCGAGATCATGCAGATTGCGATCCCCATCGACACCGGGAAAATTTCTCCCATGCAGGTGCGCGAATATGCCGACTGGGTCTTGCGGCCCCGGCTGATGGCCGTGCCCGGTGTGGCGCAGGTCATTCCGATTGGCGGCGAGGTGCGCCAGTTTCAGGTGCAGCCCAACACATCACGTATGGCCGAGCTGGGCATCACCCATGACCAGCTGGAAGGTGCGCTCAAAGGTTTCTCGTCCAACACCTCGGGCGGTTTTCTGGAGCTCAATGGTCGCGAATACCTGATCCGCAATCTGGGCCGCACCTCGCGACTGGACGACCTGAAAAACCTGGCCTTGACGACCAAGAACGGCCAACCCATTCTGCTGCGCCAGATTGGTGAGGTGGCATTTGCGCCCGCCCTGAAGCGCGGAGACGCGGGTTTTGAAGGCAAACCGGCGGTGATCTTGGGCATCCAGAAGCAACCCACGGCAGACACCATTGCGTTGACCCGCTCCATCGAATCGGCTTTGGCAGATATGAAACGCTCCTTGCCCGCAGGCATGGACGAGCCCAAAGTGACATTCCGCCAAGCCAGTTTTATTGAGGCGTCCATCACCACACTGCAAGGCAAGTTGATCGGCGCATCCATCTTTGTGGCGGTAATCCTGTTCTTCTTTTTGGGCACCCTGCGTCCGACCATCATTGCGCTGACGGCGATTCCGGTGTCCATCTTCATGACGGCGCTGGTGTTCCAATATTTCGGTTTGTCCATCAACACCATGACGCTGGGCGGCCTGGCCATTGCGATAGGTGGTCTGGTGGACGATGCGGTGGTGGGTGTGGAGAACGTGATGCGCCGCCTGAAGGTGGACCGCGAGCGCCACCACGACCACCGGATGAATCCACACGAGCTGGTGGCTAGCGCGACGATGGAGGTGCGCTCTGCCATTCTGTATGCCACCATCATCATCGTGTTGGTGTTTCTGCCGCTGTTTGCGCTGCCCGGTATGGAAGGGCGGCTGTTTGTGCCGTTGGGCATTGCCTTCATCGTGTCCACACTGGCCTCACTGGTGGTGTCTGTCACGGTCACGCCGGTGCTGGCCTACTACCTGTTGCCGCGCATGCGTTCGCTCAACCATGGCGACACCAAACTGCTGGCCTGGCTCAAACGTGGCTACCGGAGCAGCCTGCAGCGGGTGCTGAATGCCCCGAAGCCCGCACTGGTGGCAGCCGGTTTGGCCGTTTTGCTGGCGGCGGTGGCCGTGCCTTTTTTTGCGAAGACCTTTTTGCCGCCGTTTAACGAGGGCACGCTGTTGGTCGGTCTACGGCTGAACCCTGGCGTCACGCTGGCCGAATCGTCTGCCTTGGCGCAGCAGGCGGAGCGCTTGGTCAAACAAGTGCCCGAGGTCACCCACGTCGGGCGGCGCAGTGGCCGGGCCGAGCTGGACGAACACGCCGAGGGAGTGCACGTCAGCGAACTGGACGTGGGGCTGAAACCCGCGTCCGAGCTGACCCGATCCATGGACGAGATTTCGGCCGATATCCGTGCGCGCCTGGTCAACCTGCCGGCGTCTATTGGTATCGGGCAACCCATCTCGCACCGCATAGACCACATGTTGTCGGGCGTACGCTCGCAGATTGCAATCAAGATTTTTGGTGACGATCTGGACACACTGCGTGGACAGGCCGATCTGCTGCAATCCAAGTTGGCGGCGGTGCCCGGCATTGCCGACCTGGAGATCGAAAAGCAGGTGCTGGCACCGCAGATCAAGGTAAGGGTGGACTACGCCGCAGCCGCGCAATACGGCGTACCCACACCGCAGATTCTGGCCACGCTGCAAAGCCTGGTGGAAGGCGAAAAAGTGACCCAGATTGTGGAGGGTTCGCGCCGCTTCGCGCTGGTGGTGCGCCTGCCGGAGTCGGCCCGTTCGGTGGAAGGCCTGGGTAACATCCTGCTGCAAACCCCCAATGGGGCCGTGCCACTATCCAAAGTGGCGACGATTGAAGACGGTGATGGCCCCAATCAGATCAGCCGTGATGATGGCAAACGCCGCATCGTGCTGTCGGCCAACGCGCAGGGCCGTGCGCTGTCCGAGATCGTGGAAGACATCCGCAAGGTAGTGGCGGAGTCCAAGCTGCCCGAGGGCTACTTCATCACACTGGGTGGGCAGTTTCAGGCGCAGGAAGAGACGTCCAAACTGGTGGGGTTGTTGTCCATCGTGTCTTTGGTGCTTATGTTTGTGGTGCTGTACAGCCGATACCAATCAGTCACCTTGTCGGCGCTGATCATGGTGAATATTCCGCTGGCGCTGGTGGGTGCGGTGCTGGGCCTGTGGCTATCGGGCCAGCCGCTGTCGGTGGCGGCACTGGTGGGCTTTATCACGCTGGCTGGCATCTCGGTGCGCAATGGCATTTTGAAGGTCAGCCACTACATCAACCTGATGCGAATCGAGGGTGAAGAGTTTGACCACAAGATGATCGTGCGTGGCTCGCTGGAACGGTTGAGCCCGGTGCTGATGACCGCTCTGGTGACCGCCTTTGCGCTGGCACCGCTGTTGTTTGAGGCTGAGCGCCCAGGCACCGAGATCTTGCACCCCGTTGCGGTAGTG